>Ga0180437_10003252_pt1 | contig 24441 bp, 19 predicted proteins | sample SS_ome_4_FD_132410 | JGI IMG/M metagenome (GOLD analysis project Ga0180437, IMG submission 132410) | Hypersaline lake sediment archaeal communities from the Salton Sea, California, USA - SS_3_D_1 metaG | ecosystem: Environmental > Aquatic > Non-marine Saline and Alkaline > Hypersaline >... | reverse complement strand
GTTCCTGAGGGTGTTTGCGAGAAGTCTGGCGTATACGATATACTGGCTGAGGGTCGAGATGAGTGAATACGAGCATTTCTCGCTTGAGGGCGAGGGATGTTCAATTAGTGATTAAAAAAAGATTGTCTCGAGAATAATCATTAAAAATATTCGCAAAAGCTTTCTTTGTGTTATAATTTGGCTTTAAATTGAATTTGCAAAAAGGTTTTTCTATGGTTTCTTTAGGTAATCAACTGAATCGTTTTCTTTCAGGTGAAACAGATTTGGACATAAGTAAATACGATTTTCGTCTTAACACTAAGACGAAGACGCTTGACCTTGAAAGAAAGTGGTGTATTTTCAATGGGCTTAAACGGTGGCTTCTTTCTGGATATGGATTTCACGAGATCCTCCAAACACTTGGGGAGCAAGGTGTCGAGTTCAGCCAAGGGAGTGATTCGAAAAGGACGTGTGAACAGCTCAAAGAGATATTAGCTAGAAAAAAAGATTCGTACGCTACAAAAGGCAGATCTCCTCATCACCTTAAGGTGACAACGCTTTTTCAGAATGTGCTAGGAAAGGTAGATGAAGCGAAAGAGAAGCAGGAACAAGACTTTCTGGGCGGTATTTTGAATGAGGATATGAAAGAAATACTGCCTCTATATGGAGTAAAGGTAGACGGCCCGAATCCTCGAGAAATTATTGATTCGATTTACAGCTTGATAGGCTCTCTTGAGAGGGTTGATCTCATCATAAAGTCAGTTAGAGCGATGTATAAGCAAGATTGGGACAGATTCGTTGACTGTATTGCGTTCGCTTCAAAAAAAGAGAACGCTCATGTAGAAAAAGTGCTTAGAGGAGAAAAAAAAGATGATCTCAACATCACTGAGCTTGATCTTCATGGACAGAGACTCTTTTGTATTCCAAAAAAGATTGAACGACTTAAGGGTCTTAAGAAGCTCGATTGTTCTACCAATAAACTCAAAGCCCTTCCTGAGAGTATCGGAAACTTGCAGAATCTTGAGGAGCTCTATGCTTCTGGCAATTGCCTCACCCTTCCCAAAAGTATCGTAGAGCTGAAGAATCTTAAGGCACTCGATTGTTCCGCCAATCTGATGGAAGCTCTTCCTGAGGATATCATAGAGTTGAAAAGTCTTGAGCGGTTCTCTTTTTCCTATAATTTGCTCAAAGCTCTTCCCAAAAGTATCGTAGAGCTGAAGAATCTTAAAGTGTTAAACAGTTCCAACAATCGGCTTGAAGCCCTTCCTGAAGATATCGTAAAATTGGAGAATCTTGAGGATTTCTGGTGTTTCAATAATAAGCTCAAAACCCTTCCCGAGAATATCGGAAATCTAAAAAAGCTTAAGAAATTCTTGTGTCATCGGAACCAGCTCAATCGCCTTCCTGAGAGTACCAAGCAATTGATGGGACGGCTTGAGATATTTCAGTTTGATGATCGTGAGATCAAAGACATTCCTGAGGGTGTTACCGTGCTTCCTGTTCCCCCCGGTTTGCGGCCTTCGGGTAAAGTCGTTCGGCTCTAGCGCTTGTATCTTCGGCCATTCTATGAGGGAGATAGGGTTTAAAGAGAGTAGACTATTCTCTATGTGATTTCGTATACTTTTGTGCTTATAACTCAAGTTGCGCCGTATCTTTCGACTTGAGTACAATCGAACGAAATCAAGTGAAAACGTACGTGATGAGAGGCAAGTTATAACTTGCCCGAAAAGGGTACGTTTTCAATTGTTGCGTGCAGATCTGCTCAATCGAGAGATAATCACGCAACTTGAGTTTATATGTCTTTGTTCATGTAAGGAATGTTTTATGGTTGCCTCTACATTTGAGATCAGGAAGCGCTTTATCGACTATTTTCGAGAAAAGGGTCATCGAGAGATGCCCTCTTCTCCTGTTGTCCCTTATGATGATCCCTCACTGCTTTTCATCAATGCTGGGATGAATCAGTTTAAGGACTTTTTTCTGGGAAAGGCTGTGCCAGAGTTTCCACGAGCTGTAAGCTCACAAAAGTGTATTCGTGTGGGTGGAAAGCACAATGACTTGGAAAATGTCGGCCACACCACCAGACATCTGACTTTTTTTGAGATGCTCGGCAATTTTTCATTTGGCGACTACTTTAAAAAAGAGGTCATCAAATACGCCTGGGAGATCTCTACAGAGGTCTTTCAATTTCCAGAGGACAAACTCTTTGCAACAGTCTTTTTAGATGATGATGAGGCCTTTGCAATGTGGGAAGCCTATTTGCCCTCATCTCGTATTGTTCGCCTCGGTGAAGAGGATAACTTTTGGGCAATGGGCGATACCGGCCCATGCGGTCCCTGTTCCGAGCTCTTATTCGATAGAGGATCTGAGTACGGCTCTGCGCGTTCTCCTGCAGAAGATACTAGTGGAGAGCGGTTCATGGAGTTTTGGAACCTTGTCTTTATGCAGTATAACAGAGCGTCTGATGGGCAGATGCAGCCACTTCCAAAACCATCTATTGATACAGGCGCGGGATTAGAGCGCCTTATGGTCTTAATACAGGATAAGGATTCGATTTTTGAAATAGATATTTTGCGCTCATTAATTGCCTCTGTTGAGGAAGTGTCGGGCAAATCGTATGAAGCCGGACCAAAGGCTCCTTTCCAGGTTATTGCTGACCACCTTCGCTGTCTCTCTTTTGCTATTGCCGATGGTGTACAGCCAAGCAATACCGATCGAGGCTATGTTTTAAGAAAAGTATTGAGAAGAGCTGTTCGATATGGCAAGCAGCTCGGAATTGAAAAGCCCTTTTTAGGAAAGCTTGTTCCCAATCTCGTCTCTTTAATGAGCGATCCATATGTTGAGCTTAAAAAAGCAGAAAATCAGATTATTGAGATTGTTACAGTAGAAGAAGAGGCCTTTTTGAGAACACTTCGTCACGGAGGAAATATCCTCTCACGCGTTATTGAAAAGACCAAAGAGAAGGGAAGTGTTATCTCAGGAGATGATGCCTTTTTGCTTAAAGATACGTATGGGCTGCCGTTGGAAGAGGTTGAGCTTATTGCTGTTGATCACGAGTTAAGTATCGATACAAAGCGCTTTGGTGAGCTCGAAATAGAGGCAAAAAAGCGTTCAAAAGTGGCAAGAAAAGGTGTTTCTCAGGTTGCAGAATCTTCTGTTTTTGAAGAGATTCTCAAGGAGAGTGGTCAGAGCATCTTTTTACGAGCCCCAACAGGATCAGGATCAGTTGTCGCACTTATCAAAGATGGAAAAAGGGTCGATACGCTCCATGAGGGTGAAGAGGGGATGGTTATCTTGACAGAGACCCCATTTTATGCAGAGGGCGGTGGTCAGATTGGAGATCAAGGTCTGCTACAAACTAAAAAGATGCAGTTTATTGTCACCGACACCATCCGTCCCTTTCAGGGGCTTTTTGCCCATGTCGGCCGGCTAAATAAAGGCGCGCTTCACGTTAAAGATCAGGTTGAAGGAGAGATCGATCAAGAGCGGCGAAAAAAGATAGAGGTCAACCATACAGCTACTCACCTTTTACACAAGGTTCTCCATGAGGTCTTGGGAGAGCATGCTCGCCAGAGTGGTTCTCTTGTTACTGACGAGCATCTTCGCTTTGACTTTTGTCATCATAAAGCGATGAGTCCAGAAGAGATCCGCAAAGTAGAAGAGCGTGTCAATGAGCTTATCCGAGAAAATTATCCAGCAGAAGGCTATGAGCTCTCTTTTGAAGAGGTTCAAAAGCGCTCTGATATCAAACAGATCTTTGGAGAAAAGTATGGATCTGTTGTTCGCGTGCTCGAGATGGGTCCTTCAAAAGAGCTGTGTGGAGGAACTCATATTGCTCGATCTGGAGATATCGGCTACTTTCGCATCTGTAAAGAGTCAAGTATTGCTGCTGGAATACGCCGTATCGAAGCAGTAACTGGAGAAGAGGCTGTTGTTGAGGGGAGAAAGGCAGATCTATTTATTGAAGAGATGGCCAATAGCTTCAAAGTCCCTCCAGGAAAATTGCAAGAGCGCCTTCAAAAACATGTTAGCGACTTTAAGGAGATGGAATCTCAACTAAAAGAGATGAAAAAAGAGAAGTTGCGCTTTGTCGTTTCTCAGCTTACTGCCTCTAAAAGCGGTGACAAGACGATTGTACGTGGAGAGCTTCCAGTTTCTGCAAAAGAGCTTAAAGTCGCGATTGAAGAGGTTGTTCATAAACATGGGCGCGCTCTTGTGGTGTTGGGTTGTAAAGATGCTCATAGAGCCCACATTCTTGTTAAAGTTCCCCACCATCTTGTCAAAGAGGGCTTTGATGCAGGAAAACTGTTGCAAAAAGGGCTTGCTATTATCGAAGGAAATGGCGGAGGCAAAGCAGAGCTTGCGCAAGGAGCAGGCCCCTGTCTTGAAAAACTTGGGGATGCCATAGAGACAATTATTGCAGATGTTTAACGATCTTCTTTCCTCTTTATTAAAGAATGGTTCTTCCATAGCCTTTGAGCGCCTTGAGTCGCCGATGAAGGCGTGGATGATCGCGCAGATCAGCGCTCTTTCTTCTAAAGATGTGTTGGTGTTAACCGGAGAGGGGCAGGAAGAGTCAAAGCTACTCCAAAACCTCGAATTTTTCTCGAAGCTAGAGCCTATCGAACTTCCCTCATGGGAAACTCTTCCTTTTGAAAAAGTTGCTCCTAGCTCCGATATTGTCGGTGCTCGCCAAAAGGCCTTTTCTTCCATCATCAACAAAAAAGCTCCAGTACTTGTCGTAAGCTCTCTTCAAGCCTCCTTGCAAAGAGTGTTAGCTCCAAAAGATGAGGAGCAGCTCATTATACGAAAGGAAGAGGAGCTTCCCTTTGAGGTGTTGACAGATCACATTCGCCTTATGGGCTATGAGAAAAAATCTATTGTCGTTGAAAAGGGGGAGTTTGCTGTTCGAGGGGGTATTATCGATATCTTTCCTGTTACAGAAGAGAGCCCTGTGCGAATTGAGTTTTTTGGAGATGAGGTCGAAACCATTCGCTATTTTGATCCTGCTTCCCAAGTCTCTCGAGATGCTCTTCAATCTGTTGCTATTAGTTTAGCTAAAGAGCTCGAAGCTTTAGAAGCAGCATCCGATCTCTCCACTGTATTTGAACTTTTAGGGCCCGACACCATTGTCATTTTAGATGATCTAGAAAAGCTCGAAGATCGATACGCGTCTCTTGTTTCACAAGGTGGTATAAAGTCGAAAATCTTTATGGGCGTTGACGAGTGGCTCGAAAAAATTTCAAGCTGGCAGCTGTGCATGTTTAGCTATGTTTCGTTAGAGTCGCTCTCTCAAGTAGATCGTGAGCGAGGAGGATATAGCCAAGTCAAAGAAAAAGTTCGCTTCTCGATCTTTGATAAAGAATTTTCTCTTGAAAGAGTGAACCATCCTCTAATGCCTATTCCGGACTTTTATGAGGAGCACTGTCTTTTTAACCACACTCCTGAAAAAGAAGAGCTTTTAGATTGCTTTTTGCAAGTGCAAGAGAGTTGCCCACACACACTTGTTGTTCAATCTGTTGTTGAACTTGAGTGGGTGAAGGCGAAGCTTCAAGAGCGAGGGGGAGAGGTCTCTTCTACAACTCAAGTAAAAGAGGGGACTCTCTCTGCTGGATTTGCACGAAGAGATTCTAATGAGGTGCTCTTTTCTACAGCTGAGCTCACAGGAAGAACAACTGTTCGTAGAGATACGCATAGGATGCGATCTTTAGTCACAGAGTATGACGCCTTTGAGATAGAAACGGGCGACTATGTGGTGCACTTTCATCATGGATTTGGGCGCTACTGTGGGGTAGAGAGAAAAAAGGATGTTCATGGTCAGGAGCAGGAGTTTTTCGTTATCGAATATGCTGAACGATCAAAGCTTTTTGTCCCTTTGAGCCAATCGCATCTTATTAGCAAATATGTAGGTGGTAAAGAGGAGGCGCCTAAACTCCACGTTCTCGGCACAAATCGGTGGAAAAAACTTCGAGAAGATACTGAGCGCGCTATTTTAGGCTATGCTTCAGATCTACTCCGCCTTCAAGCAAATCGTGTGATCAAGGGAGGGGTTCCATGTGCGCCTGATAGTTCTTCCATGCAGCTTTTTGAAGGGGAGTTTCCTTATACAGAGACAGAAGATCAGCTCAAAGCTATTGCCGATATAAAGGAAGATATGTGTTCAGACAAGGCTATGGATAGACTTGTCTGTGGTGATGTGGGGTATGGAAAGACAGAGGTCGCTATGAGAGCCGCTTTTAAGGCGGTGAGCGACGGAAAAAAACAGGTGGCTCTTCTTGCTCCGACAACAGTGCTGGCTGTGCAGCACTATGAGAATTTTGCAGAGCGTATGACCCCTTTTGGAGTCCGTGTGGGGGTTCTTTCACGTTTTTCAACTCCCAAGCAGAATCGAGAAACTTTGGAAGAGGCAAAAAAGGGAAGGGTCGACATTCTGATTGGAACACACAGGCTTATCCAAAAGGATGTCGCTTTTCAGGATTTAGGCCTTGTCATTGTCGATGAAGAGCAGCGCTTTGGGGTCAAAGCCAAAGAGCAGCTGAAATATTTAAAGGAGAATGTCGACTTTCTCACACTTTCAGCAACTCCTATTCCTCGAACTCTGTACATGTCTTTGATCAGTGTTCGCGATCTTTCGACAATTAGCACACCTCCTCACGATCGACTGCCTATAAAGACGGTTGTTGCAGAGCCAAATGAAGCTCTTATTCAGACAGCACTGCTTCGCGAGCTCAACCGTGGTGGACAGGCCTTTTATATCCATAACCGTGTGGAGACAATTTTTAAAGCTGCCGAGAGCGTTAGAAAGATAGTTCCTCGGGCTCGTATTGCCATTGCCCATGGACAGATGGACTCAGATGAGCTTGATCTTGTCTTTCACAGTTTTAAAAGAGGCGATGTCGATGTACTCGTTGCCACATCGATTGTAGAAAATGGGATCGATATTCCAAATGCCAATACCATTATTGTCGATCGTGCTGATCGCTTTGGTATTGCCGATCTCTACCAGCTTCGAGGCCGAGTGGGAAGGTGGAACCGCCGAGCCTATGCTTACTTTATTGTCCCTCCTAGAATGCTTTCAGAGGTTGCTAGAAAGCGTATTGAGGCAATTGCTCAATCTGGAGGATATGGAGGGGGATTAAAAGTTGCTATGCGCGATCTAGAGATTCGTGGTGCTGGCGATATTTTGGGAACAGAGCAGTCAGGACAGGTTGCTGCTATTGGATTTCATCTTTACTGCAAGCTTTTAAAGCGAACGATCGAGTCTCTTCAAGGCAAAACTCCGAGCTGGACAGTTGATACAAAAGTTGAGACACCATTTTATGCGAAACTTCCAGAATACTATGTCAATGATATCTCGCTTCGAATCGAGTTTTATCAGCGCCTTGGTGAAGCGAAAGCCATTGAAGAGGTAAATGAGATTGAAAAAGAGCTTAGAGACCGGTTTGGAGTATTGCCAGAGCCAGCCTGCTGGCTAATTTCATGTACGAAAATAAAGATTGCAGCTGCAAGTAAAGGATTAACGCTAGTTAAAGTTGAAAATTATTCTCTTACATTAGAAAAGAAAAGCGGCAAGGAAAGTAGATCGAATAAGGTCCTTATGAATCTTCCTAAAACTCCTGAGGAGCTTGAGAAAAAGCTTTTTGAGGCAATAGAAGGGCAAAAATGAAGCGAGCAGTTTTCTTTTTTTTGATCTGTTGTGGTTATCTTTTTGGACAAGAGCCAATTGACGTTGTCTTTACGTGGGTGGATGGCTCTGATCCTGTGTGGGTAGAAAAGAAAGAGTTTTATATGCATCAGGAGGGGTCTGTTTGTAGGTGGGCAGGAAGAGATAGAAGATTTCGAAATCGCGATGAGCTCAAATATGCGCTTCGATCTATTAATGATTTTGCCCCATTTGTCAGGCGTATTTTTATTGTCACCGATGATCAAAAGCCTAACTGGTTCAAAAGCCATCCAAAGATACAAATTGTCTCGCACAAAGAGATCTTTCCCTGGCCAGAATATTTGCCAGTTTTTAACTCGGAGGCAATAGAGGCCAATCTCCATAGGATTCCAGGGTTATCTGAAAAATATGTCTACTTTAACGATGATTTCCTTCTTGGGCGAGAGGTCTCTCCAGAGGATTTTTTTACAGAAAGTGGCCAAATGAAATTTTTCGAAACTGCTTGGGGAATACCAAATGTATTAAATGAGAAGCAGGCTCAAAATGCCTGTACTCGAACAGCCTGGAACACTTCTCAAGTATTAAAAAGACTTTACGGGGAAGATAAAAAGCAGCGCTTTTTACTGCACGTTCCATACGTTATGAGAAAAAGCGTTGTCGAAGAGGCAGAAAGAGAGTTTCCGGAAGTCTTTCAGAAAAACTCTTCTCTTAGATTTCGGTCTCCAGATGGATACAGGGTTGCGTGCTGTCTTATCCCGTACGTAGGCCTCTATACGGGCAAAGCAATTGCATCTAAGTGTGATTGCTATTACTTTCCCTTTAAATCTTCGCTTTCTCAGGATAGCCAACACGCAGAAAAGCTTTTTGAAAGAAGGCCAGCATTTTTCTGTGTTCAGGATATGGTAAGCAAAATACATGAAGATGCAGAAGAGTCGCTTACCGCCTTTTTTGAAAGGTATTTTCCTAATCCTGCTCCGTGGGAGTAAAAATCTCTTCAATACACTCTCCGAGCACACTAAAGTCTGGACAGCTATCGTTGTGGCATCCAGGAATACCTATTACAACCGGATCTTTTGCGGTGTTAAGAAGGACATTTGCTATAGATGTCGCCTGCGTAACAGATTTATCATTGTAGGTAAATGTGTCGCCAGGGTGAATACGAACAGCTTTATCTGTATCTGTATTCATCATACCAGCTCCCTAATCCTGAAGAGTTCGTTCTATTGTTGGTCTGAGTCGTGTATGAAGGAGGTAAGACCTCTCTTTGTTCAAGATCCTCTATTGTTTGGCAGTAATATTGTTCATCATAATACTGAACATGTTCAACGGCTGGTGGTTGCATATTGTTTCTCCTTTTTAAGGAAAAAGTCTCTAATTATACCAGGGAAGCGGGATTGTGTCATGCAAAGAGGGGCTGTTTTCTTGGATCATGAAGAGGCGATCCATGCCGACAGCAACTCCACAGCAATCGGGAAGCCCTTTTTCGAGTGCGTGTAAAAAGTGCTCATCAATAGGATAGGACTCTTTTCCCAAGCTTTCTCGCCCTCTATTATCCTTTAAGAAGCGAGAGCGCTGCTCTTTGTGATCTGCTAATTCATGAAAGCCATTGGCAAGCTCGAGCCCAGCGCAATAGATCTCGAACCTTTCGGCAACTTTATGTCCATCGACCTCTATGTGTTGCGCAAGAGCTGCTTGAGAGGCTGGGTAGTAAGAGATGACAGTGATCGCCTCTTTGTCAAAGGAGGGCTCAACATAAAGGCCCATCAATAGGTTGAGAAGATCGCCTCTAGAGGCATTTTTGAGGGGATATCCCTCTACCTTTTGACAGGCGGCAATAAGCTCTTCTTGTGAAGCGGTGAAGGGATCGAGGTTGAGCGCTTGAATAAAGGCCTCTCGATAGGAGAGCTGGCAAACGGATTTTTCCCCGGTAAAGATTTCAACAAACTCTACTGTTTCTTGGATCATCTCTTCAAAAGAGAAATCGCATCTATACCACTCTGCCATCAAAAACTCAGGAGAGTGGTTTTTCCCTGCCTCTTCATGCCTCCATACATGTCCGAGATAGAAAATATCTCCTGATCCATCGGCAAGCATGCGTTTCATTTGATACTCTGGGCTTGAAAAGAGAAAACGGTTTCCGTGGATGTTGGAGGGGACTAAAAAGAGATCGATATTAAGATCAATAGAGGGAAATTCACAAAGAGCTAAACAGTCTACTTCAAGAATATTGCGTGTAGAAAAAAAGGAGCGAGCTTGGGAGAGAGCCCGAGCTCGCTGACAAATCTTTTTTCGGAGAGCTTTAAACGCGACTGACATACTCTCCTGTTCGTGTATCGACTTTGATCTTCTCTCCCTGTTCGATGAAGATGGGGATTTGGACTTTGGCTCCTGTTTCTAGTACTGCTCCTTTGAGAACACGGCCAGAGGCTGTATCTCCACGAAGTCCAGGTGAGGTCTCTGTGATTGTGAGCTCTAAAAACATGGGGGGCTGGATATCAACAGGATTGTTTTTGTAAAAGATGATGTTGTAAAGCGTGTCTTCTAGGAGCCAGATAGCCGTTTCTCCAATACAAGAATTGGGGATAGTAATCTGGTCAAAAGTGGCATCATCCATAAAGACAGCACCATCACTTTCTCGATACAGTAATCTCATAGAGGTCTCTGTTACATCGGCTAGTGTTAATTTATCTCCCGACTTTAAGACCTTTTCAATGACGCGGCCTGTCATGAGATGCTTAACCTTAAGGCGGTTAAAAGCCTGACCTTTACCAGGCTTTACAAAATCATTGTTGACGATGATGTAGGGCTGTCCGTCGATCTCAACTTTCATCCCAGGTCGCATCTCGTTTGTGCTTACCTGTGCCATTTTCTCTCCTTTTTTGAGGGATAAGTCAAAAGTATAACGGGCGCTCACAGTTTTTTCAAGAGACGAGAAAGATATAGCCTGATATTATTGTTCTCCAATTTTACTTGAAAAAAGGAATGGTTATGGCAACAGAACGAACACTTTCGATGATTAAACCGGATGCAGTTGAAAAAAATTGTATTGGCAGCGTTATGGCTCGGCTTGAGAGTGCTGGCTTAAAAGTAGTAGCTGCAAAGATGGTTCACCTGACACGCGAAGAGGCAGAGGAGTTCTACGGCATTCACAAGGGAAAGCACTTTTTCGAAACACTGGTGGCTTTTATTACCAGCGGTCCTCTTCTTGCTCTAGTATTAGAAGGAGAAAATGCGATCTTGCGAAATCGCGAAGTTATGGGTGCGACCGATCCTCGTAAAGCGGATCCAGGAACGATTCGTGGAGATTTTGCCAAAGATATCGGCGATCGTATGGAAAGAAATGTCGTGCACGGTTCAGACGCTGTTGAGACTGCAAACATAGAGATTCCCTTCTTCTTTTCAGAGTGCGAAATCCTCTCTCGTTAGCGGTATTACACTTTTGTTCTTTGAAGAGTACGTCTGGGAGGGGGCGGTGGTTTTTGGAAGAAGGCCATCTCTCTTTTTTCAAGAAGTAAATCGATAGTCTGTTTTTTTATATTGTTGATGGGCGGGTTTGTATTTTGGTAAAAATCACTGTTAGAGAGAAAGATCTCAGAGAGATCTTCAAGGAGATACGAAACCTTGCGTGTAAAAAGATTTTCATTTTTACGAAGTTTTTCAGCAAGGATCTCGAAAACGGGAACCATAAAATTTAGCTCATCATCCGTTTTGGCTCGATCTTCTAATGCAACAAATTGCTCGTTAATCCATTTTACAATCCGGTAACATGCATCGCTTTGATTTGGAAAAGCTGCCTGTATGTATCTCTCATCGAGACTTTTTTCAGCTTTTGAAAATCTTTTACACTTGTTTTCTCTGAGGTAGCATCCAAATATACCGAGTAAGAGGGTTTGAGCCCTATTGATAAGCTTTGGTCTTCCTGTAACCCTTTTGAGGTTTGGACGGATTTTAGGGACAGCCTCGTATAATTTTTCCCAAATATGTAAAGGGATCTCTTCGGTACCGGTCTCTTTTTTTGCTTTAAAGAAGATCTTGAAAAAGTTGAGTATATTATAGGCCGCGAAAAAAGATCCGGTAGCGGTGGTAGTTTGCATACGAATATTTTTCGGTTCTATGATGGTATATCCATGCCTTCTAAGATTTTCTAGGGATGTTTCTGGGAACTTTTTCCCATTTGGAATTTCTTTCTTAAGTTGAGGATATTGAAATTCTGTAGGTGCTACTGGCAATGATAGTCTAGCACCTCTTCTTTCTTTGGGAACCTTTTGGACTACTCCTCTGAGTGATTTTCTTGATTTAACAAAGTCCTTTTGGCGATATGTAGGACTGGTTTTGTAATTTGTTGGCAGAGAAGAATTTTTCGGTGTATTAGAAAGGGTTTTGTGGAGTGTTGTTGAGGTGCGGTTAGTTATAAGATCGTTCTGAAGTGTATCTGGGAGTAGCATTTTTAAGAGCGTTCTTGAAGTATTTCTTTCTAAAGAGGATTTTCGACCGTCATCTAAAACGGCCTCTTCGTTATATGGGTTGAAGTAATAAACCTGCTTTTTGTCTCTATCTATAAGCAGTGAAACTATATGGGGAAGCTGTTTCTCAAGAGGGCCTAGATTTATAAAAAGCGCGATATAGCGTTTTCCATTTTCGCTAAGAAACAGTTTTTCAAAGATTTCATCGAAATGATTGTTTATAGGATTTGGAAAGACAACACATGAAACGCCTCCTTGAGGAGGAGAGGACTGTAAACATCCTTTAAGAACAATCGGAGCTTCCATGATATTCCATCCGTATTCAAGAGCTTTGTTAAAACGAGATTCTTGTTGTCCTAAAGTTTCAGATAAGAAGCTCGATAGAGCTAAATAGGATTTAGCAAATGTATCTTTTTCAGCTTCGTCTAGAAAGGTCCCTGTATATTGTGTTGCTACAAGAGGCTGTAGCTCTTCTATAGCAGTAGTAATTTTTTGGATGCTTTCATGTATCTGCTTTCTTTTGATCCACCGAATAAATTTGCCTAGTAGATTCCAAAAAGGAGGAGTTGAGTTGAGATCTTTTTTCCATTGAGAGAGCACATACATACATTTTCGTATAGTAGAGAGAGGGCATCCTCTTTGTTGCTTTACCCTCTGTGCAAAAAGCTCTGCAATTTTGCCTAGGTTATGTGTCTTGGAAAAAAGAGGTTTGTAGTGGTTCCAGAACCTTTTTTTATAGGCAGAAATGGTCGTTGTTTCTCCCGCGGTACTGTAGTGAAAGAGAGCTTGAGAAGCGTCTTGAGAATGATTAAGGATATTTATAAAACTTGTATCAAATATAGTATTTTGAACTGAATTGGCCATACTAATTCCCAAAAAGGCTTTTTATGAATCAATATAACTAATCAATATTCAATTCAATAAATATCTTTATGGCAAGAAGTGTAATTGATGGTAGAAGCGGTTAAACTGTAAAGCCTTCGCCAAAATAACGGGCTCTGGCTTGGGCATCGGCGAGCAGCTCTTCTGCGGTTCCAGATCTCAATACCTTCCCATCAGCGATCAGATAGCCTCTATCTACAATAGAGACAAGCTCTCGAGCATTGTGATCGGTAATCAAGACGCTGATCCCTTTTTCTTTGAGAATGTGGATCATCCTTTTAAGATCAGCTGTTGCCAGAGGATCGATATTGGCAAAGGGCTCGTCGAGCATAAGGCATTTAGGCTGTGCAGCAAGCGCTCTAGCAATTTCAAGGCGTCTTCTCTCTCCACCAGATAGCGTGGAGGCTTTACACGCTATAAAATCAGTGAGGCCAAGCTCTTCGAGAAGGGCACGTTTTTGCTTCTCTCTTTTTTTAGGTGAGTTTTCTACAAGCTCGAGAACACAGCTAAGATTTTGCTCAACAGTAAGATCGCGAAAGACAGAGGGCTCTTGCGGCAGGTAGCCCAGGCCAAGTTGAGAGCGTCTATGGATAGGCAGTCTCGTGATGGTGTGGCCTGCAAACTCTACACAACCAGAGTTTGGTTGAATAAGGCCGATCATCATGTAAAAGGCAGTTGTTTTTCCAGCACCATTAGGACCAAGAATGCCTACAATTTCTCCTGGATCAACTCTCAAAGAAAGTTTGTCTACAACAGCACGGCGACCATACTTTTTAACAAGCTCGGATACAACAAGGCTCACGCTGGAACCTCCTTTAAATATTCAATATTAACAGCACCCTCTCCTTTGAGCGATTTGAGAGCGTGTCCCTGTTCTGTTTTCTCAATAGTTGCGCGCAACACTCGACTTGTGGCCTTTATAGGCACGACATCTTTGCCTGTTCCTGTAAAGGTGGAGTAGATGACTTTTTTAGGAGGGGAAGATCGAAAAACAGTCTCAAAAGTTTCACAATCGATCTCACCTTCATCGCAAGAGAGCGAGCTACCATCTGTAAATTTGACCTTCACATCTTTTTGCAAAAAGATTTTGCGTACAGCAAATCCCTCTTGTTTTGCATGTTGATCCAGAATGAGGCGGCTCTCTTGACAAGTGAGAATACCGATTTCATGAACAACTCGGACATTGGTTTTCAAAATTACTGTCTGCTCGTCAAAGCTTACCTGTTCAGCCTCAATATGTTGGACAGGAAGAAAGGGGATAATTGCTTGTAATGAAAAAGGAAGCAGAAAGAAAAGAGAGAGCAGAAACTTCATACCTGTGCCATTCCTTTGGTAAGTTGTAGTTGTACACCTTGACAGGAGACCTGTTGTTTTCCCTTATCATCAAAAGCAAATCGTATAGATCGGGCTGTTCCTTTCGCTATAGCTTTTGTCATATCAAGAGTTTGGGGCAACTCATGTCCTTCGAGTTTAAGTACACAAAAGTAGGCAGAATTAGCAATAAGATGGTTTGTCTCTGGATCCCATTCTGCTGTTTGGGCGTCAAAAAAGCGCAAATGTTGCATAGGAACAATTTTTGCATAATCTTTTTCTGAAATCACGCTGTTTACAGAGTCCTCTTTAACCCATCCTTCTCCATGAGGAACAACTTTTTCTCCACGAAGCTCCCAGAAAAGATCCTCTTGGAGCCACCCTTTGGGCTTGGCATATGTCTCCTTGAAGGAAGAGCTTTTTCCACTCAGTGAAGCGCCTCCTTCAGCACTGTCGGCCTCGAGAAAGAACTGACGTCGGACGTTAAAATCGTCCTGCATCCAGATAGAGCGAGTAACACCAAATCTCTCTTGTTTGAGATGCAGATCTTCCCTTCCTTCTCGAGCTTTGCGTATGCTTCCTCGTCTCGACTCTTTTGCCTTGTCGTAGTATTTGACCTTGGACTGATGAATTCTATAGGAGGTGATAAGTAAAACCAATGTGAGGATAATGATAGACCATTTCCAGAGTTGACTTTGAAGGTGAAGAGTTTTCGAAAGTGTGCTCATAGATTCTCCACAAGGTGGTTGTGGATAGGCACAAGAAGATCCAATAGCTTCCCAAGTTCATTTAGGTCAAAGACAGTAGCTTTATCACTCAACGCTTTTTGAGGTTCAGGATGCGTCTCCATAAAAAGAGCCTGTATTCCAGCAGCTACAGCGCAGCGCGCAAGAAGAGGGATAAATTCCCTCTGTCCGCCGGACATCTCTCCAGCTCCACCAGGGAGTTGGACAGAGTGAGAAGCGTCAAAAGAGACGGGAGTGCCAAACTGTTGCATGATCTGAAGAGATCTCATGTCACTGACAAGGTTGTTGTATCCAAAAGAGGCTCCTCTATCACAGAGAATGATATTGTCATTTCCTGCTGATCGCGCCTTTTCAACAACGTTTTTCATCTCCCATGGTGAGGTAAACTGACCCTTTTTAATATGTAGGGGTTTTCCTGTTTTGGCCGCTGCTTCAATAAGATCTGTCTGGCGACATAAGAAGGCGGGAATTTGCAGGATATCGACCACTTCAGCGACAAGTTCTGCTTGATCAGGGAGGTGAATATCTGTGAGCACAGGCACAGAAAAACGCTCTTTCACCTCTTGGAGAATAGAAAGCCCTTCTTCCAGGCCCGGCCCTCTAAAGGATCGGTGAGAAGATCGATTTGCCTTATCAAAGCTTGCTTTAAAGACAAGATTGACGCCTCTTAATTCCGTGATAGTGACAAGCTCCTTGGCACACTGCAGTGTGTGATCTCTATCTTCTATAATGCAAGGACCGGAAATGAGAGTAAGGGGCTTGCCCTTTCCTATTGTAAAAGAGCCAACAGAAACAGATTTCATCTATCGAAAAAACTCCAATAACTTTTAAGTATAAAAGATATTACCATACCTTGATGGGTATTATCAAGGAAAGGCCGGTTGCTATTGCCAAGAAGAGTGAGAGGACGCTATCCTTTATTACTTTAATCCTTTTCAAGGACTGATAGCTCAGTGGATAGAGCACCCGCCTTCTAAGCGGGCGGTCGTAGGTTCGAATCCTACTCAGTCCGATTGTTTTTAAAACGTATTGGGTCCTTATGGCAGAAGAATCTCAAAAACTTATTGGTGAATCTGTTCCTCTTTTAACAAGATTTACAGACCTTGATGAGCTGTTTTTACAGTTCCATTCCGATAAATTTCAGTCTTTAGACAGACGCAAGCAATTTCGCGCTGTCAACGAAGCTGTTATCTCGAAAATAAAAGAGCACCCCTCTCCCTGCTTTTTGCTCGCTGCTCTTTTAGAGTATCTTGATCGAGTAGAAAGAGAGGAGATTTTGGACGAGCCCTTATCTTTGAAACTCTTTGAGTTTTATCTCAACCACTTTAGCGGTCTTTCTGTAGATGAGATCCAAGAGGTTCGAGGAAAGATTGTAGGCCGATTTTTGCCCAGAGATGAATATCAGGTCTTCTTTCCTGTTGGTATGGGAAAGACCTTTTCGGGTTCCCATTTTGTTGCAGCACATCTTTCGCCTGATGTTGACTCAACAGTTGCCTCTTTTTGGGGATGGGCCGATGCCTTTGGTTGTCGTGTAGCAGAGGGGGTCCATCAATGGAGTTTTCCCAAAGGGCTTTCTGATGGCCATATACAACTTTTCTTTAAAAAACTTTTTGGTGATCGAGTCTTGGAGCTAGTGAGCCGAAAATTGGCCACGATTACCTCGGCAGCAATTGATCTTGTAACGAGCCGAGGGTTTTGTAAGGTATGTCACTCTTCTCATATGGATGCTGTTAACTCTACGCGTAGTGATCAGGCGATTATCATTGTCGATGAAGAGGGGCTGTATAAAGGTGAATGGCGAAGTCAAGATGCTGAGGCCGTCGGTCATATTCTCTCTGCGTTTTTAAACTGCTTGCGTTGGTTTGAAAGCCAATCGCATGCTCGTATGATTCGAGTGCTTGCTAATGATCGCTCGAGCGCAGAAGATGTTGCTCACTCCTACAACGATGTATTGAATACAGTGCTTGGAGAGTGTGGCTCTGTAAAGGAGATCCCTGAGCAGACAAAGCGCTCTGTTAATGTCTATCTTGAAAAGATAATAGGCCTTCCAAATGGGCTAAAGCATACTTTTAAGGAGCTTCTTACACAGCTCGACAAAGAGTTTGCCAGCTCCTTTGCTCTCTTTTTTGAAAAGTGCAAGGGTCTTCAAGCTAAAGAGCTTTTTGACGAGAAAGGGGTATTAAAGGCAGATCGAGTTCAGTCCACACAACATTTAGAGCAGGTTGTCCAAGCAGTAGAAGAGGCGCTTGATCTTGTGAGAAGCAAAGTAGAAAGGCTCGACCATCTTTTGAAAATAAAGGAATCTGTTTTAGAGTGGCCCTCGATTTTTGTCACGCTAAAGAGCGATGTCGATGAGATGAGAAGTAAGATCGATCACTACGATCATCTCACGGTTGTTATTCCTGAAAGAGAGGGACGGTGGTTTCCTGTTGGTATTGTTCGCGCAGATGATCTTCGCGAGAATATTTTGGGAACAGTCTCTTTTAGAGATTTCAGTAATCCGGAAGAGACGAAGATGGCCTCGTATATGGAGGTAATCAGTATTGTCGACCATCATAAGATGCGCCTTCAAACCTCTTCTGCGCCAACACTTTTGATGGGAGATGCCCAATCTACCAACACATTGGTTGCTGAGCAGTCTTTGAGAATCAATAGGCGTTATGGAAAAGAGCTTTTATCGGGGATAGAAGGAATAGAGCTTCCAGGAGTCTCTGATCAGATTAAGAGGGCATTTGGTCTTTCTGATCTTGCAGGGGAAGGAGAGCACTTTGTTGATAAAGAGAGAGAGCTTGCCGAATACTTCTTTTACCTTTACGGCATTCTTGATGACACAGATCTATTGACAAAGGTTTCAAGACGCGATCTTCTCGTTGTGAAAAAGCTTCTCGATCGAATGAGATCCCTTCTTGATGGAAAGCCTGAAGAGGTTGTCTCTTTTGCTGATCTTCCAAATGATGCAAGCTTTGTGAAAAAAGCGGCCTCAAAGCTTTTACAAAACAAAGATCTCCACTCCATCTACGCCAAAGTGTATCAGTTTCGTGAACAAGAGACTGATATGGCTCTTGTGGCAGCGATTAAAAAGGAGCCATCCACTGTCTTTCTCGATACAAAAGAGCAAAATGGCTGCTGCCGTGTAGGACAGACAAAGCTCTTTAAGTCCAATATTGAGACGTTTTCTACTCACCGAAATGAGTTGATGAAGCTCTGGGTTGAAGGCGCACGAGAGATTAATAGTGCTCGCCCTCAGATAGACTTTTTTGTTCAGATGGTCAGCACTGTTGCTGGTGAAAAAGAGGTCTTTCATGGGAAGGAGTCTGAGTGGGATCATCAGGATGAGATTTGGATCTGGGCTCCTGAGACAGGTGTTGCAGAGCAGCATCTTGTTGGATTTTTAAACAGTTTTCAGCGCTCATCTACTGCGCAGAAATTTCATTTTGATGTTGAGATCTCTGGTGAGATGGCAAAGGGGAGAGAGCTGCTTTTCAAGCAGAATTTCGCTAAAGCGAAAATTAAGGTTATTGAGGGGAAAGGCCCAACTATTTGCGTCTTGAAATTTAAAGCAGGGGCCTTGAACTCAAGAAAATCGCAAGTCTCGCCCTATCTACCGAAACTTGTGCCGTAAAATTCGGGGTGGCGGGATTCGAACCCACGACCTCTTCGTCCCGAACGAAGCGCGCTAGCCAAGCTGCGCTACACCCCGAAAAAAGAGGATAATCGTACCTGAGAGGAGAGATTCCTATCTAGTTGTATGGCCGCTTTCTCTGCCTAACTTGCTCGAATCAATCTCATGCAGGTATAATGTAAATAATCTAAACGAGGAAGTGTATGGCATTATTTGGTCGAAAACCAAAAATTAAGATTACAGCAACAAAAAAAGATGGATTTAGTGGGTGGTTAAAATGTACTCATTGCAATGAGCTTATTCATGCTAACCAATTGAGTGACAATTTGAACTGCTGTCCAAAATGTTCGCATCACTACCGGATTTCTGTTGAAGAGCGAATAGATCTGATGACAGACAAAGGCGCTTTCAAAGAGCTCTTTTCCGACATTTATCCTAAAGATGCGTTGGAGTTTGTCGATACAGAGCCGTATAAGCAGCGGTTGAAAAAAGCTCAGAAAAAGACAGGAAATAACGATGCCCTTATTGCGGGGAAAGCAACTCTTGATGGCAGAGAGTATGCTTTGGCTGTACTGGATTTCGCCTTCATGGGCGGCTCTATGGGTTCTGTTGTAGGAGAAAAGCTCACCCGATTGGTCGAATATGCTATAGAGGAAAATCTGCATCTGATTGTTGTCTCAACCTCTGGTGGAGCCAGAATGCAAGAATCGACGCTCTCTCTTATGCAGATGGCTAAAACGAGTGCTGTTCTCTCTCGTCTTAAAGAAAAGGGCCTTTTGTATATCTCAGTTCTTACCAATCCCACTACAGGCGGAGTGACAGCTTCATTTGCCTCTCTTGGAGATATTCTTATTGCAGAGCCCGATGCTCTCATCTGTTTTGCTGGACCGCGCGTTATCGAGCAGATTTTGGGAAAACCTCTTCCTGAAGGGGCCCAAAGAGCTGAATTTCTATTAGATCATGGGATGATAGACCATATCGTCCCTCGTCCTCAAATGAGAAAAACGATTAGCAGGCTCTTAGAATACGTCTATTCGGCCAAGAAAAAGTCTTTCTAAAAATTTTTAGACAATTCTTTCTTTACATTATTTCCGTACATTTTCTATTTTCCGCCTTTTTACTCTAGTGTGTAAAGACTCCCTTTGATTGGGGGCTAACCTTTTAATATTGAGGTGGTAATTATGGCGTTTGCTTCTGTTATGACGGTAACTTCTTCTCATGCAAAAACTTCTGTTCCAGAAGTGTCCAAGGAGCAGTTTTTGCATTTTGTGGGGTCACGCGAGCCTGATAATGTTGATGAAAGAGTAAGAACGTGTTGGTGTCAGCAATTGGTTTCCTTACAGCAGAATGCAATAATCGAAAAACATCTTTTTTTATTAGGAATAAGAGGAGCTGATCTGAGAGAGTTTCACAAGCTCGCGTGTACTGTCTGCCGTATATTAGGAAATCTTCCTGATACATATACAAAAGAGTTTCATGATGTTAGCGAAAAGAAAGCAGCAGAACGACTGTCTCGCACCTTTAGTCATCTGAAGCTCTTTTCGAATAACAATGATGAAGGCCCTTGTGAAACATTAAGTAAATTTGGTCCTTTAAGCATACTTATGAATATGGAAAAATTTCGTAGATTGCTTGAGGTTGCGTACCAATATAGTGTGGCGGCGCCTTTTGATGGAGTAAAAAACCGGTTTGCGTGTTCTAATAGAATCTCGCTTCAGGAAAAAGCAGAAGAAGTTGATACCTATTTGGAAAATGATGGAGCAAGAATAACTCTGCTCGATTGTGTTAATTTGAAACTGCCCTTTTTCCCGAGCGAGCTCTGTATGCCATATCTTCAACAGCTCTATTTGGGAGGAAATAGTATTGCCTCTCTTCCCAGCTCTGTCCATGTTTTTGTTGATCTTAAAATTCTCACCCTTGATGATAACTTGCTTTCAGATCTACCAGCAGATTTGGCGAAGTGTCAACAACTTGGAACACTTTCGCTTAGCAAAAATTCCTTTATTTCTCTTCCTGAGGTATTGTGGAGGCTAGGATCGCTGCGTATACTCGATCTTTCTTATAACCACATAAAAGATCTCTCCCGTATAGGAGAGCTTACAAATCTTCAAGTGCTCTCTGTGGCTCATAACAAGATAAAAACTCTACCACAGAGTATTGGTCAGCTTAAATGGTTAGTAAAACTCGATATTAGTAACAACAAGCTAACAACTCTTCCTGAAGCGATAAATGGTCTTGATAGTGTAAAATCTCTCTATATGCATGGAAATGAGATCTCATCGGTAGGGCTTTCTGATAAAAATTGTCAAAAATTGGAAAAGGTTTCAGTGTCAAGTCTTGAACTTATAGAGCTGTTTGCTAAGAGGAAGTGTGTTTCTGGGATTTGGGTAGATGACGTTTCTGTTACAGATAATCTCATTAAATCTTGTAAGAACAAAGGTACGACTTTAGGCAAAGGTGTGCCACCAGAGGTTTCTTATGGTGAAGAGCTGTATCAGAAACGAAAAATAACGGAGAATTTTTAATGTCTGAGATAACAACCGTTGACGTAGGTGTTGGAATTCAAGTTGTTGCAAAAGATCCACGTTATCTTCCTTCCTACCAATCTACAGGTGCTGCTGGGGCTGATCTTATGGCTGCGATCGAAAAAGAGGTTGTAATACACCCTGGAAAGCGCATGCTGATCCCAACAGGGCTCTTTTTCGAGATTCCCGAAGGCTTTGAGGTGCAGATTCGGCCAAGAAGCGGGCTTGCCCTTCGCCATGGGATCTCACTCGTAAATACCCCAGGGACGATTGATAGCGATTACCGTGGAGAGGTTGGTGTGATTGTGATAAATCATGGGACAGAGCCTTTTATTGTTCGCCCTGAGATGCGCATTGCTCAGATGGTCGTTGCTCCTGTTGTTCAGGCGGAATTTATTCCTGTTACCGAGGTTTCTAGCTCTGAAAGGGGATCGGGCGGCTTTGGCCATACGGGAGCATAAACTCACTCCGTAAAAAATAATTAGGATAGAGAGATTTTTTTCTTGACAGAGAGAGGTTCTTTGTCTCAGGATGATGGGCCTAAGAAAACGGATTTTAATAGTAGGTTTTACTCTTGAAAGCAAGGTTGGTTGCGAGATGCCCATAGTTCGGTTGTTGGATTACCTTGATGAGCGCTCTATTCTCTTCTTTGATTCGGCATCAAAAGAAGAGGTGTTGCAGGGCCTTTTGGACAATATTTTTTCGGTTAGGGAACTTCCTGCTAAAGAAAGATTTGTCCAGGCGATAATCGATAGAGAAAAGCTTGTTACAACAGCTATCGGTATGGGTGTTGCCATTCCTCACGCAAAACTTCCCGTTTACACAGATTTCTTTGTCTCTGTAGCTATTGTCCAAAAGGGAATCGACTGGGATGCCATTGATGACTCACTGGTTAAAATTGTCTTTTTAATCGGTGGTCCTGATAATCGCCAGACAGATTATCTTAAATTGCTTTCTTCTGTAACTGTTGCTATGCGAGATAAAAAGCTTCGAAAGCGCCTTATGAGTGCCACAACAGCTCACGATGTTATGACACTTCTTCGAGCAGCGTTTGTGTAAATAGTCGGCTCTGAAAAAGTAGAAATTTTTCCCTGAAAGGTATTCCTGGATACGGAAAGCATCTAAAAATACAACTTCTTTTTTACAGGGAAACTGAGAAAAATCGCTCATTTCCTTGCATTTTCTTCTGCAGGGACTTTTTTAGGGTCGACTAAATACTTAATTATGCTTCTTGTGGTGTAGGAGCGGCCTCTTCTTCTTGAGGAGCCTCTTCATTATCTTTGGGCTCTTCAAACACTTTATCCTTAAACGAGAGCTCTTCTCCCTTAACATCAATAGTACACGACCATTTCTGATCTGGTCTGCTGAGGAGTCTTTCTGCCAGAGGATCTTCGACCATCTGTTCCAACATTCTCTTGAGGGGACGAGCACCCATTTCTGGTTGATACCCTTTTTCAACAAGGAGCTTTTTGGCTTTTTCTGTTAGTGAAACAGTAACATCTTTGCTGGTCAATCGCTTTTGAAGGATACCCATCTCGATGTCAATGATTTTACCTAACGATTCAGTCGAAAGAGGTCTGAAGACAACAAAATCGGTCAGCCTGTTTAGAAATTCAGGCTTAAAGTGCTTTTTCATCGCCTCTTCGATCTTCTCGCGAATAATCTCATAGGCTGGCATTCCCTGCTTAGCAGCAAATCCGATCTCTGTGCTCTTTCGAATAAGGTCGGCACCAAGATTCGAGGTCATGATAATGATGGTGTTTCTAAAGTCGACTTTGCGACCAAAGGCATCAGTTAGCTTTCCATCTTCTAATATTTGGAGCAAGATATCGACAACATCAGGGTGGCACTTTTCAATCTCATCAAAGAGAACAACAGAGTAGGGCCTCTGACGTACGCGCTCTGTAAGCTGTCCTCCCTCCTCATATCCAACATACCCTGGAGGAGAGCCTGTCATTCTGCTGACAGCAAATTTCTCCATATATTCTGACATATCGAGCTGAATAAGAGCATCTTCACCACCGAACATATTGGCAGCAAGGACTCTTGCCAGAAGTGTTTTTCCAACACCTGTTGGCCCTAAAAAGAGAAAGGCTCCTATTGGGCGATTTGGATCTTTGATATCGGATTTGCTTCTTCGGACAGCTTTTGAGACGATGCTCACAGCATCATTTTGACCAACGACCTGCTCTTTAAGTCTCTCTTCTAATTTAAGTAGCTTTTGGGCCTCTTCTTCCGTAAGCCGTTGAATAGGAATTCCAGTCTGTTTAGCGACAACAGAGGCCACATCTTCGTAATCGACCTGAACTTGGTGCTGCTCTTTATCTTGTTCCCACTCTGAGCGAAGCTCTTGTAGCTTTTCACGAAGCGATTTTTCTGTATCGCGAAGTTTAGCAGCCTTTTCATACTCTTGGTTGTTTATAGCCTCTTCCTTTGCACGACGTATCTCTTCGATCTCAGCCTCATACTGGGTGATGTCAGGTGGTTGCCGCATCATAGAGATGCGCATCATAGCCCCTGCTTCATCGAGAAGATCGATGGCCTTATCTGGAAGATAGCGACCATAGACATAGCGATCAGAGAGGACAGAGGCAGCATCTGTTGCCTCTTTGGTGTACGTGCATTTGTGGTGCTCTTCATACTTTGGTTTGAGGCCTTCGAGGATATCGATGGTCTGATCAACAGTTGGTGGCTGGACCATGATCTTTTGAAAACGACGCTCTAGAGCAGAGTCTTTTTCCACATGCTTTCGATACTCATCGAGTGTTGTCGCACCAATACACTGGATCTCTCCACGTGAGAGAGCGGGTTTAAGGATGTTAGAGGCGTCAATAGCTCCTTCTGCGGCTCCTGCTCCGACGATGGTGTGCATCTCGTCAATAAAGAGGATGATATTACCGCTTTTTTTAATCTCATCCATTGCTGCTTTGATGCGCTCTTCAAACTGGCCGCGGTATTTTGTTCCCGCGATCATGAGGGCGAGATCTAGGCAGATGAGACGCTTTTTTTGGAGGATATCAGGAACTTCGCCTCGGACGATAGCGTGGGCAAGTCCTTCGACAATGGCGGTCTTTCCAACGCCAGCTTCGCCGAGCAGGACAGGATTGTTCTTTCGACGGCGGCATAAGATGAGAATGAGCCTTTCGACCTCATCTGTACGGTCGATGACAGGGTCAAGTTTGTTCTCTCTTGCTGCCTCTGTGAGATCGTGACCAAAGGATTTGAGGGAGGAGAGTTTTTCTTGGCCTTGTGT
>Ga0180437_10003251_pt1 | contig 24453 bp, 17 predicted proteins | sample SS_ome_4_FD_132410 | JGI IMG/M metagenome (GOLD analysis project Ga0180437, IMG submission 132410) | Hypersaline lake sediment archaeal communities from the Salton Sea, California, USA - SS_3_D_1 metaG | ecosystem: Environmental > Aquatic > Non-marine Saline and Alkaline > Hypersaline >... | reverse complement strand
TTGCGGATCGAAGCCAGGGTTGGTGTAAAATGTCTTGTCTTCCAGGGCGATGACAGCGTTCCGAACATGCTCCGGTACCTGGTCGAGATGGACGTACGTGCGGTCGCCGAGAGGGTTGACGATTTCGTAGATCAGAGTCTGGCCCGTGCGGTCGTAGAGCTTGGTCGTCTCAAAGTGCTCTTCAACGATCTCGATCTCGTCGGCCGACGGCAGATCCTGGGCAAAATAGGCATAGACGCCGACAGCCGTCAGAGCGCCGGTCAGCCCAGCGATGCCTACCCCCAGCGCCAGAATGACGAGCAAGCCGGCCAGCAGGCGGCTGAGCAACTGCCAGGCCGTCGTGCGATTGCGCCTTCGGCGCCGGCGGGCGACGATCATCTTTTTGGTACTGTTCATGGTCGAGGCACTCTCCAGGATAGATTGAATTCCATGCTCGTATTGTACTCCAAAAGCCAACCAGAAGCAAGCTTGAGAGTCAAGGCAAAAGCGACAAAAGAAAATCCTTGCAGGATCAACCTACGTGATGTACCCACCAGATATGCGGCTTCGCAGAATCCAACTACTACATACAGTAGGCATACCCTGAGTGGAATCGCTGCGCTACCCCCCTGAATGCAAAAGGTTGACAGATACAGCGACAAGTTGTATAATGAGTGTGCACCAAACCAAACAACATACGACCTGGGATCCGAGCAGCGTGACCAGTTCCTCAACTGCGAATAGAGCTCTCCCCTCTCGGCAAAAACGATCACTGCGACGCGACCACTTTTCCCAACTGTGCATAGCGCGTAAACTGCTGCTGTCCACCATGGCGGTGGACACAATGTCGTAGGCAGGTCGGTCAGCCAACGCCACACACTACTTGTGGTACAGTCAGGGAGGTCTACATCGAGTGGGGTGAACAGCGGGGTACACTCCTTAGTCCGAGTGAGTGAATCCCGCTGTATTTTATAAGGATGGCTGCTGGACCATCAGAGCAGAGCGCCTGATTATAGGCACGTAAGAAAAGGAGGGCAAAATGAAGGACAACGACAGAATCCAAGAGGAACTGCGATGGGCCTACGATTTCGATCGCAAAGATCCATTGTTCGGGCTCAGCAGGTCAGAGCTGAGCGGGCCCAAGTTGAGCCGGCGCACCGTTTTGCGACTTCTGGCTGCGGCCGGCATGCTCACGGCAGCAGAGTTGCTGATCGGCTGCCAACCCACCCCCACAGAGGAGGCAAAAGTCGTCGCCACTCCGGAGGAGAAAAAGGACACCCCTACTCCGGAGGAGAAACCCACCCCCACTCCGGAACCGGAAAAGGGCGGCGAGTTGGTCGCCGGTTGGGCTGGGACGGGAGAGATCACCACGCTCGACCCGGCCCAGATCAACCAGGTCTTGCAGTTCCAGATCACTTCGATGGTTTTGGGCGGGCTGACCCACATCAACCCCGATCTGATCGCCGAAGGCGACCTGGCCGAAGACTGGGAGGTCTCGGCCGATGGCTTGGAGTGGACCTTCTATCTGCGCCAGGGGGTGACCTTCCACAACGGCGATCCCTTTACCGCAGATGACGTCGTCTTTACCTACAACCGCTCCAAGGACCCGGAGAAATCGATCCACTCCGCCATTCTGACGAACGTCACGGAATGCCAAAAGGTCGACGACCACACGGTCAAGTTCATCCTGGAGAAGCCGCAGGCGTCGTTTTTGACCAAGACGACAGAGCGCGCCAGCGGCCGTGCCTTGACCATCGTCAACAAGCGCGCCCTGGAGGAGATGGGGCTGGAGCAGTACGGCTTGACACCCATCGGCACCGGTCCCTTCAAGGTGGTCGAACACCAGTTGGGTCAGGGCGTGGTGATCGAGCGGTTCGAGGACTACTGGGACCCCGAACGCCCCAAGCTGGACAAGATCACCTACATCCCCATCCCGGAGCCCGAACCGTATGCGGCGGCCATCGAGGCGGGCGACGTCCACATCCTCGGTGGGAACGCGCCTGCGGCACAGCTCATTGACCGTTTTTTGGCCAACCCCGATCTGGTGGTGTCAGAGGTCCCGGGCCCGGGCTTCCAGGCGCTGTGGCTGAACCCCTGGCGCGAGCCCATGATGGTGCCCGACTTTAACAAGCCGGTCGAGGAGCTGAAGAAGGAGAAGGGCTTCATGGTGCGCTTGGCCATCGCCAAGGCGGTCGATCGCGATGATTTCATCAAGCGAGCGTTCTTTGAACGCGCCGTTCCGGCCTTTGGCACCATCAACCCGGCGATGCGCTTCTTCTTTGACACGGCGATCAACGACATCAGCGAGCAGCGCTTTGACGCCGCCGAGGCGCAGCGCCTGCTGGCGGACGCAGGGTTCCCCAACGGCGAAGGCTTTCCCACGCTCAAGCTGTTGGTCACCCCGGCGGGCAAACGTGAGGGAGAGGTCCTCGTCGATATCCTCAAGCAGAACCTCAACATCGACGTCGAACTGGACATCAAGGACTGGACAGTCCTGATCGAGCTCTTTGACACGATGGACTTTGACCTGTGTCGCATCGGCAGCGGTGGCGACTATGATCCCGACGATGGACTGGTTGACTGGATGCAGACCGAATCCAAGTTCAACGGCCCCAACCGTCCAGATGATCTGCCCTTTGGCGTCTTCTCGATCGATGAGGTTGACGAACTGATTGAGGAGCAGCGCGCCGAAACCGATCTCGACAAGCGCAAAGAGCTGGTCCAGAAGGCGAACCAGATCACCTCGGACAGGGTATGCGCGGCGTTCACCCACCACCCGACGGACATCCTCGTCTATCGCACAGAGCTGAACTACCCTGACGTGAGCCGCATTCCAGGGCTGGTCGACCTGGACCTAGCCACCCTAGAGGGATGAGGGCCCATCGTTTAGGAGAACCCAAGAGCCTCCTCTCCAGTACGTTGCCTCTCCTGGGGAGGAGGCCTCACTGCTCTGAGAATATGAGAAGTGAGACGACACCATGACCCGCTATATCATCCGACGGATTATTTCTGCACTGGTGGTCATCTGGGCGGTGACCACGCTGGTCTTTTTCTTGCTGCGCGCTGTCCCTGGCGATCCATTTGCCGCGATGCTGGCCGATGTAGACCCGGCGGCCGCGAAGGAGCTTCGTGCCAGATTGGGCCTGGACCGTCCCGTTTACATTCAATATGCCTTGTGGTTGGGGCGCCTCTTCCAGGGCGATATGGGTAGATCTATTTATGGCAGCAACGTAGAGGTCAGCCGCATCATTAGCGAGGCCCTGCCACGGACGTTGTCTCTGGCCAGCATTGCCTTCTGCCTCTCGTTGATCCTGGCCATCTCGGCGGGCATGATCTCGGCCGTGAAGAAACATACTTTTCTGGATCATGTGGTGACGATCGCCGCCTTCTTGGGCTTGAGCACGCCGGACTTTTGGTTGGGCATCTTGTTGATCATTCTCTTTGCCGTGAATTTGCATTGGCTGCCCGCCATTGGTTACAAGCCCCTGTCGGACGGATTTTGGCCCTGGCTATCTCACCTGATCCTGCCAGCTGTCGCGGCTGGAACGCCCTTTTCGGCGATCGTCGCCCGCATGACCCGCTCGGCGATGCTGGAGGTGCTGCAAACAGAATATATCAAAGTCGCACGGGCCAAGGGGTTGGACGAGAGGACCGTTATCTTTGTGCACGCCTTGAGGAACGCACTTATCCCCGTCATCACCGTGATGGGCATCGCCTTTGCACTGTTGATGTCCGGGACGGTGATCGTCGAGAACGTCTTTGCCATCAAAGGGTTGGGCCGCGTGCTCATCCAGGGCATCATCAACCGTGATTATCCCCTCGTTCAGGGGGAGATCATGGTCGTCTCGGTGCTTTTTGTCTTTAGCAATTTGCTGGTCGATATCCTGTACACCGTGATTGACCCACGAATCCGTCTGGAGTGAAACATGACCGAATCTGTCGAGACTGTCGTCAAAGTCGAGCGCGAGAGAATTGTTGACGACACTGCTGGCTTTAGGCCGAGGAGCAAATGGCTGTGGGTGCGCTATATGTGGCGGGACAAGAAGGCTGTCCTGGGGCTGGCTTTCATAATCACCATGGTCCTGAGCGCGCTGTTCGCGCCCGCCGTTGCAACCCACAATCCGAACGATCAGACGCCCGACTTTCTCGAGCCTCCATCCGCCAGGCACTTCTTTGGCACGGACGACCTGGGGCGAGACCTTTTCAGCCGCATCGTCTTTGGCGCACGCGTCTCGCTCTTTGTCGGCATTTCGACAGTGTCGATCTCGTCGGTGATCGGCATCCTGTTGGGACTCCTGTCCGGCTATTATGGTGGCTGGCTGGACATGGTGATCATGCGCTACATCGACCTCCAGTGGGCCTTTCCCAACTTTATTATTGCCGTCTATCTGGTGGCCGTGTTCGGCACCGGCCTGGCAAACGTGACGATCGCCATCACCTTGGCCTTCCTGGACGACTTTGCCCGCGTCGTGCGCGCCATGGTGCTCTCCATCCGCGAGGAAGAGTATGTGATCGCCGCACGAGCCATCGGCGCTTCAAATGCACGCATTCAACTGCGTCACATCCTGCCCAATACAATGGCCCCTGTTATTGTTCAGGCTACGGTGAGCATCTCCTATGCCATCCTTGGCGAGGCAGGTCTCTCGTTCCTTGGCCTGGGCGTCAAGCCCGCGACGCCCACCTGGGGCTTGATCCTGAGTGACTCGCGCACCTTTATCTCCCGCGGCTGGTGGCTGGCCGTCTTTCCCGGCCTGGCCATCACGCTCACCGTCCTCAGTATCAACTTTTTCGGTGATGCCCTCCGCGACGTCCTGGATGTGCGAGAGCAGATGGTGGAGGGACAACATTGACTGATCCAGTCACCAACCCCCGTGAGAAAAACGCCCACTTGACAAGTGGGCGTTCTTTTTTGAAAGGCCAACGGAGGCCTAGCGCGTAGCCGTGGGATCCAACGCGTCTCTTAGCCCGTCACCCAGGACATTGAGACTGAACACGGTGACCATGATGGCAATACCGGAAAAGACCGGTTGCCACGGGGCATATTCCATGACGTTGCGCCCTTCGTTCAGCATCAACCCCCAGGATGGCGTGGGAGGGCGCGTGCCAAGCCCCAGGAAGCTAAGCGCCGCTTCAGCGATGACTGCCCAGGCAAAGGCAACCGTCGTCTGCACAACCAGGGGTGGCAGACAATTCGGTAAAACGTGCCGCAGGATGATGTGCGGGCTTGATGCTCCCAGGGCCTCGGCCGCCTCGACGAAGAGTTGGACTCTGACGCTCATTGCGGAGGCCCTGGTCACCCGCGCAAATATGGGGGTGTTCACGATTCCGATCGCTATCATGACATTGGTGATATTCTGACCCAGCACGGCCATGATGGCAATAGCCAGAAGAACTGCCGGAAAGGCAAACAGTACGTCCATGACGCGACTCACGACCAGGTCCCACCAACCGCCATAATACCCTGACGTTAACCCGATGATCGTCCCCAGGATGGCTGCGACTCCAACCGAGATAATGCCGACGGTAAGCGAAACGCGCCCGCCAAACAGAATCCGCGTCAGCAGGTCACGACCAAATTGATCCGTACCCATTGGATGGCCCCGGCCAGGTGGCTGGAATCGAAGGGAGGTATCCATTGCAGTGGGCTCATACGGCGTCAGATTTGGCGCCAATATCGCCGAGACTATCAATAGGGCCAGAATGACTAGCCCCAAGATGGCCAGGCGATTCTTGAGCAGCCGGGAGAGCGCCAGAGCCGTAAGAGATCGCTCCGCTCGCGTAGAGAGATCGTTAGAAGAAAAGACGGCGACGTCAGAAACAGAGTTCATCTTCCGGACCTCGCTATTCGTTCGCGGATACGGACATCTACGAGCGCACTCAGCAGATCGACCAGAACATTGATCACCACGTATGCGAAAGCGACAAATAGCACAACGCCCATGACCACAGGGTAATCGCGGTAATAAATGGACTCCAATGCAGTGCGCCCGATCCCTGGAACCGCAAAGATGGATTCTACGACCACCACGCCACCGAGCAGGTAAGCCATTTGCTGGCCAACGATGGCCATGATAGGCACCAGGGCATTACGAAACGCATGGACATAGATCACCTGGTGGCGAGGCAATCCTTTAGCGTGGGCCGTGCGAATATAGTCTTGAGATAGGACTTCGAGCACAGCGGAGCGCGTCATGCGCATGATGTAACTGGCACTGCCGCCTGCCAGAGTGATGGTCGGCATCAGCATTAACTTCAGGTTGCCCAGAGCGTCCGTGGAAAAGGGAATATAACCTGTCGGCGGCAACCACCCAGCCTTAATACTGAGCAACAGAATCAAAAGTGTGCCTGTCCAAAAGTCGGGCATGGACAGGCCCACCAGCGCTGCCGAGCTGGCTGCATAGTCGGCGGCAGTGTTCTGTCTGAAAGCCGCCGTCACACCGAGCGGTATGCCGATAAGAGCCGCCAAAAAGAGCCCCAGCCCCGTTAACTCTGCAGTGACCACCAAACGGCTCGTAAGAAGGTAGGAAACGGGTAGCCCAGTTCGCAGGGAAAGGCCCAGGTCACCCCGCAGCAATGAGGAGGCCCAATGGACAAATTGTACATGCAAGGGCTGATCCAACCCGAATATGCGCCGCAACGCGATAGCGGCTTCTGGGGATGTCTGTATCCCCAGAAGCACGTCTACCACGTCGCCAGGAATCAGGTGAATCAGCAAGAACACGACGACAGATATGCCCACCAACACGGGCAAGAGTAGGAGCAGACGATAGGTGATATAGCGCGTCATCGGGTTGCTTACTTGTCCAACCAGGTATCAACGAAGGTGATCTTGGTCTGGTTGGGCATGTGCTTGTAGCCCTTGACGTGATTCCTCACGGCCTCATACTGCTCATAGAGGAAAAAGAAGGCCACAGGCGCCTCTTCGGCGACGGTCTTTTGAATCTCGTCGTAGAGAGGCTTCCGTTCTGCTTCTGTGACGAGTGTCCGGGCCTTATCAAGCAGCTCGTCAACGCGCGGATTGTTGTAGGCCCACAGGTTATATTGCCCCTCAGAATGGTAGTGGTTATACAACCATTCATCTGGATCGGTCGCGCCCATCCAGCCGACGATAGCTACCTCAAAGTTGTACGTGTTGAGAATGTCGTCAAGGTAGGTGCCCCATTCTACCGGAACGACCTCCACCTCTATGCCGAGTGGCGCAATCGCTTCTTTGACCATCTGCGCAGCATCGATCTGCGCCTTGTAGGGCGCGCCACACTTTAGGACGGCGGAAAAGCCGTCCGCATACCCGGCTTCAGCCATAAGCTGTTTGGCCCTCTCGAGGTCAGGCTTGTCGTACAGACCGCAGTCGTAAAAGGCCCAGCTCCAGGGGGCGATGTTTCCGCAGGTCTGAGCATAGCCATGCCCGTAGAGCACCGCCTCGGTCATGGCCTTCCGATCCAGAGCCATGGAGACGGCCTGACGGACCTTCATGTTGTCGAAGGGCGGTTGCCGCAAATTGAAGAAGAGAAAGTCATACAACGTGGCCAGGCCACCTTCCAGCCGGATGTCCTCATTCCCCTCAAGAATGTCGATGTCCTTCTGAGGGATCTGATCCGCATAGTCCACGTTGCCCGTGACAATGTTGTCCGTGCGAGAGCGGTCCTCTGGCAGGGGGATGAACTCAATGCCATCGAGATAGGGCTTGCCCTCCTGCCAATAATCCGGGTTCTTTTCCACCACCGTGCGGGTGTTGGGAATGTTCTCCACGAACTTGAAGGGGCCTGTGCCTATCAGGGTCGTCCTTAGATCTACCTCTTCCGCTATTCCGTCTGGCACGACAGCCAGCATGGCGCTGGCTACGTAACTGAGCAACGGTGAGAACGGATGCGATAGATGAAGGATCACGGTGTAATCGTCCGGCGTCTCGATGCTCTCCACCGCCTCAATGTAATATGCCCGTGGGCACCCCACGTCGGGATCCTTGACCCGTTCCAGGGAGTATCTTACATCGGCCGAGGTCATCTCGCGCCCATTGTGGAATTTGACACCGCGCCGCAGGTGGAACACGTAAGTGAGGGGATCCTCGATCTCGTAAGACTCTGCCAGACATGGCTCGATCTTCATCTCGGGTGAAAAGCGCAGCAGGCCCTCGTATACCTGTTCCCAGATCAGGGACGAAGAGTAGGAGGAACTTGTAAAGATGTCCAGGCCAGCGACATCCGCCTGGATCGCCACCTTCAAAATCCCTCCATATTTGGGGCCCTCTTCTTTGGCCTCCGAGGGCGTCGGCGTGACCACCTTCTCTACCGTCACGACCTTGGTCACTTCCTTCTCTACCACCTGCGGCGTGCCGGCAACAATGACTGTCTCCTTCACTACCTGCGTCACCACTTTCTCCACCACTTCTGGCGTCGGTGTGGCACAGGCGGACAGCACCAGACTGCTGACCATTAGCAGGGCAAAGAGCCCTGTCCATCTGTTGCCTCTCATCTCTTGCCTCTCCTTTTCATTCAAATGAAAGTACAATTGAAAGACTCACTCACCCGGTGCCCCGTGTCTTCTACATCATACTCCCCCCTTTCGATAGAAGATATGATAGATCACAGCATCTCCTGCATCTGATTGTCTAAGAACTGGCTGGATCCCTCTGTCGCTCAAGCTTTCTTTTGCAGAGGTATTCTCCTGTCAGTGCCACCCAGGTCATTCGGTCCCGGACTTGATGCCAAACACTTCCACGGCATTCAGTCCCCACAACTTTTGTTTCTGCGCCTCGCTGAGATGGGCAAATCGCACGCGAGCCATCTCGAACTCTTGGTCGTAGATCGGGCTGCGACTGGCAAAGAGCACCCGTTCCTCTCCAACCTCGGTCGTTATCTCTTCAAGAAAGTCTTCGCGGTACGTGCCAGCCGTCTGGATGACGACGTTGGGGCAGGTCTCGAGCATACGCCGGGCCTCATATTGCAGCATGCCGCTGATGTTGATCTGACCCCCATTGCAGGCCACAAATCGTACACCAGGAAAACGAGCCGCTATATCGCCGATCTGCGTTGGGTGGGACACCCTCAGGTGTCCGGCGTTCATCACGACCGGTTTGCCGTAGCGACCCGCCTCTCGCAGCACTGGGGCCACGACGTCGTCGTTGGCTCGAAAGTTCTCTTCCCAAGGGTCCAAATATAGGCCGCATGCCCCAAGCTCTTCAAAGCCCCTCTGCACCTCGGCCACTGCGGCGTCGGCCTGCCACGGGTCGACGCGACACAGGCCCAGAAAGCGATCGGGGTACTTTTTCACCGCCTCGGCGACAAGCTCGTTCGCCGGGGCCAGATGGTAGCCGCGCGGCTTGACCGGGGCGAGCACTGCCGTGCGGATCCCCAGGCGATCCATGTTGTCCCGGATTTCGGCCAGCGATTGCCCGTAGCCGAACAGGCTGGTGCCCAAGTAAACGTGCGCATCCACGATCATGACACACCTCCACCCGTCGTCACGCCGTCCAGGATCTTTTTGATGTTGCCGTAGAAAACGGCCTCCTGCTCCTCTGCGGTCAGCCCGGCCAGCTTGACCTTGTGGACCTCGATGGTCAGGTCACAACCCGGTCCATCGCTGGCATAGAGCATCCGGGAAGCGCCCACGCGCTCTACCGCCTCTTTGATGAGCTGCGGATAAGGCATGGCTGAGGTCTCGAGCACGATGTTCGGATATCGCTCTGCGGCTCGTATGGCGTCCTGGACATGAAAGTAACCGCCACAATGCCCCAAGATGATCGTCGCTTCAGGACAGGCTTCGGCGGCTTGAGCGATTTGAAGGGGCAGCGTCAGTTCTTCATCCCCACAATGGAATAGCGTGGGCGCGTTGTAGCTGGCGGCCAGACGAATCATGTCTACCGTCTCCGGGCCACCAGGATGGCACAGGTTGCCCACAGGATGTAGTTTCAGACCCTTGAAGCCATACTCTTCCATCGCCTTCTGGAACAGGCGATGGGCCGCCTCGCCCCGGCGAGGATTCATCCGCGCGTAGCCGATCAGCCGATCGGGGTACTTTTGCACAGCTTCGACGATGTACTCAAGCGCCCCTTCTACATCGGGTGCGTCACAGTAGGTCATGATAATGCTCTGATCTATCCCCGCCTCGTCCATGAGGCGAAGAATCGTTTCGGGTGGATCGTACCATCCAACCCGGTCTACGTGGGTGTGAGAGTCTATGATCATCTCAAATTCCTTCTTTCTGCGCGATCTTGGACGATTGATAGGTCCCACTAAAGCGTGGTTCGCACCTGAGTTACACCAGAGGCCATCGGCATTGATTTTCTCCATGGAACAGGCGCACGGGATACGGGGGTTCGAGAAGGGCGAATGAGTCAACCAGGGTGAAGTTGATGCTACCTTAACTACTGTTGCTCTGGATTCTGAGGAAGTACTGTGGCGATTATACACCACTCATGATCGCCTGTCAAGTTGTCCGTCAATGGGCTTTCGCAGCGGATTCGCACAGTCCTGCACTACCTATATATTATGCTTCGTCTCTTATTCGCTACCGCATATAGTAGTTCCGGCGTGAGTTGCACGAAATCAACCTGATTGGAGCAGCGTTATGGTCAACTCCCCTCAACAAAGCAGCGAGAGAGGAGCCAGCAGTTGCTGCGAAAGCCCCATGGGAAAGCAAAAGCGCGTCATGGCAAATATCGTTTGGCGATGCTGGCGCCGAGCGTGTAATTGGGATCGACCATGTTGCCCAGGCGCACCTTACCGATCTGCGTGAGAAGCAGGTAGGCATCCCACTTGTCGAAGTCATAATTGGCGACCAGCCATTGAACGAGATCGGCGTAGGCAATACGCGCCGCGTCTTCCATCGGACGTGCGCTGCCAATGCTCATGATGAACTCGTCGTTCTCCAGGCGCGGCCAGTCCAGTGTCCATCCCTTGACCAGATCGAGCGTCATCGTCGTCGTGGTAGGAAACTCGATAGCCACGCCACACAGCTCACCATCACCCTGTACGGCGTGACCGTCACCCAGGTAAAGCAATGCCCCCTCCGCCCGTACGGGAAGGTAAAGCGTGCTTCCCGGACCCACGTCCGGCAGGTCCATGTTGCCGCCGTGGTTGCCCGGCGTGAGGGAGTTAATCGAATCGATCTCCGGTGCGGTGCCGATGGTGCCGATGAACGGTTCATAGGGCAGCGTGATGCGGTCGTCCCACCTGACACCGTCTTCGGTCACGGTTACCTTGCGCACGATTTCTGGCAGAGGGTCCTGGAGCGTGGCCGTCTTGTCCGTACTCGTCAGGCCGCCAAAGTAGGGAACCAGGCACGTCGTCCCCCGTGGCTGTGGCCCCCTGGGCTTTATGGCATGAATCTTGATCGCCAGCGCGTCGCCCTTTTCTGCTCCCTCGACGAAAATAGGCCCGCTTTGCGGGTTAAGAAAGGGGACCTCGAGGACGTCTGAAGGCTTTGTATCCTCGCTGACGACCTTGCCCTCAAAGGCGTCGTGCGTTTCAACGACGACCGTGTCCCCTGGCTTCACGCGGAGCACGGGCTGCGCATAGGGGCCGATCGTGTAATGGTACCTGCCTTGCACATCGTCGGTAAGATAATGGTGTGCCACTCTGCTACCTCCTGATATTATAGGTTTCGTCGATGGTTGACAGGACCATCGACAAGAGTAAAGTATCTCCGCCCCATCCTTTGGACAGGTCGGAGCCTGTTGACACAAACGGGAGACGCACAGGGTTTTCGTTCCGTTCCGGCCTCATTTGGTGTTGAATTTGACTATTCGTTTTATTCCACATTCGTTGTTGTGTCCCGCCGCAATATTGTACTCCGAAAGCCAGGCCGGAGCAAGCCCTTGCCCCTGGCCGGTTGCCTTTTCCCCCCGCTCGAGTATACTTGCTGTGGCCTACCGGGTGATACGACCTGAAATAGCCAGCCGCATCGGGCGGCCAGCCGGGTCCCTGGGTGGTATGACGGCCAGCGTCCTGAGCGACGCCGCTGCTTTCTTCTCAGCCCATCGTTTCGTTGGAGGGTGAAAAGTGCCTGCCCCTCTCCTGGCGACTAAACTCTATATCCCGCCACCACGGCCAAACCTGGTACGTCGAGCCCACCTGATCGGGCAATTGGAGGAGGGCCGGCGCCTGGGCTACCGGCTGATCCTCCTTTCCGCCCCGGCCGGATTCGGCAAAACGACGCTGTTGAGCGATTGGATCCAACGCCGTAGGGGCGGGGTTACCCCGCCCCTACATGTCGCCTGGCTATCCCTCGATGAAGGGGACAGTGACCCGGTGCGTTTCCTGGCATACTTGATCGGCGCCCTGCAGACAATCGAAGCCAGCATCGGGGAAGGCCTTCTCGATGCACTGCAGTCGCCTCAGCGGCCAGCCATGGAGACGGCTCTGACAGTCGTGGTGAACGAGATGTCTGCACTCCCGCGCGGTTCCGTCCTTGTGCTCGACGACTACCACGCGATCAAAGCTCAACCCGTCCACCACATGCTTCTCTTTCTTCTCGAACATATGCCGCTGCAGATGCACCTGGTCATCGCCAGCCGGGCTGACCCGCCCCTGCCCATCGCGCGCCTGCGCGGCCGTGGGCAGTTGACCGAGTTGCGCGCCGCTGACTTGCGTTTCACGCCGGACGAGGCCGCCACGTTTCTCAATGAGATCATGGGGCTTGATCTCTCAGCCGATGACGTCATGGCCCTGGAAGAGCGCACCGAAGGCTGGATCACTGGACTGCAGTTAGCCGCGATCTTGATGCAGGGACGGGAGGATATCCCCGCTTTCCTCCGGGCCTTCACCGGTAGCAGCCGTTTCATACTGGATTACCTGACCGAGGAGGTGCTCCAACGACAACCCGAAGGTGTCCAGTCGTTTCTGCTCAAGACAGCCATTCTGGAGCGCCTGACCGGGCCGCTGTGCGATGCCGTCACCCGTCGGGAGGATGGCGCGGCGATGTTGAAAGCGCTGGAGCGAGCCAATCTGTTTCTCATCCCGCTGGACGACGAACGTCGTTGGTATCGTTACCACCGCCTCTTTGCCGATCTGTTGCGCGCCCGGCTGGGCGAGGCTTGGCCTGATCGGGTGCCCGAGTTGCACCGCCGGGCCAGCGACTGGTACGAACAGAACGGCGACCTGGACGATGCGGTGACGCATGCCCTCGCCGCAGGCGATATGGCGCGGGTCAGCAAGAAGATCGAAGCCTACGGCATGCCGATGCTCATGCGCGGCGAATTGATGACCCTGGGACGCTGGATATCGGCGCTTCCTGAGGAGATGATTCGGGCGAGTGCGCGCATCTCAGTTCTGCACGCCTGGGCGCTGCTGCTGACCGGGCAGACGCGGGCGGTCGAGCCACGTCTGCAGCAGACGGAACGGGTGCTGGCGACCATGCCGGCCGGTGACCTGCGGGGCAACATTGCAGCGATCCGGGCCTATGTCGCTGCGCAGCAGGGCGACGTCGCCCGCACGATAGAGCTGGCAAATCTGGCGCTGGAGCTGCTACCCGCGGAGAACCTGGGGGAGCGGGGCGTGGTATTCTTTGTCCTGGGGGCAGCCTATCTGCTACGCGGCGATCTGGCTGGGGCAGGCGAGGCCATGGCCGAGGCCAGCCTGGTTGGACAGCAGGGCGGCAACATCCACCTGGCGGTGCCAGCGCTCAACGCGCTCGCTGGGATTCAGGCGCAGCAGGGGCGCTTGCACAAAGCGCTCGCTACCGCCCAAGCAGCGGTCCAACTGGCGATCGGTCCCGCCGGACACCCTTTGCCGATCGCTGGCGGTGCGATTTCCGCGTTGGCCGAACTGGCCCACGAATGGAACGACCTGGAGAGCGCACTCGACTATGCCCGGCAGAGCATCGATCTCAGCCAGCGATGGGGCAACAGCGATACGCTGTGCCATGGCTATCTGACGCTGGCCCAGGTGCTCCAGGCGCAGGGCGACCTGGAAGGCGCCCGGGACGCACTCCAAAAGGCGGAGCAGATGAACGGTGACCTCACGCCAACGCCACTCTTCCTGGCGCAATTGCGCGCCGCCTGGGCAGAGTTGCGGCTGATGGAGGGTGATCTGGCGGCAGCCGTAAGATGGGCCGAGGACCTCGACTTGCAGCACCCTGACCTGGTTCACGCTGCAGAGGCACTGGCCCTGGCGCGGGTGCGATTGGCGCTGGGACAGCCTGGCGCAGCCCTGAAAGTATTGGCCCCGGTGCTGGAGCTGGCCCGCGCCCAAGACATGACCGCTGTCGTCATCGCGGCGTTGGTCCTGCAGTCGCGGGCCTATCACGCACAGGGCGGGGTGGACAGGGCACTCGCGGCGCTGGCGGAGGCGCTCTCGCTGGCCGAGCCGCAAGGCTTCACGCGCACCTTTGTCAGCGAGGGCGGGGCGATGGCGTCGTTGCTGCGCCTCGCTGCAGGGCGCGGGATCGCAGTGCCGTATGTCAGCAAGCTGCTGTCGGCGTTTGGCATGCTGGCCTCTGAGACGGAGGACACCCTCCCATCCCCGCGGGTTCAGCCGCTCATCGAGCCGCTCAGTTCGCGCGAGCTCGAGGTGCTGACCCTCGTGGGGCAGGGGTTATCGAATCGCGACATCGCGCGCCAGTTGTACATTGCCGAAAGCACCGTCAAGTCCCACCTCAACGCGGTCTATCGCAAGCTGGACGTCAAGAATCGCACCCAGGCGGTGACCCAAGCCCGCGCGCTGAATCTCTTTGATTGAGCAGCACCCCCCACCTTTTTTCCAACCCCCTGATCCAACTTTTGGTGGATGACACTCCAACCCGTTCATTGGTATACTGTTTGCAGCATGACCAAGATTTGCAGACAGGAGGTTCCAATGGATCAGGTTAAGCGACCAGCCACACGCCAGGCGACACGCCGGGCAGTGATTCTCGTCTCACTATTGCTCTTTCCCGTGGTGCTGAATTACCTATCGCCGTACGTGATCATCGACGGCGCGATGCAGGGCATCATCAATGGAAGTTTCATCCTCTTTGGACTGATGTTCCTCGCCTCACTCTTCCTGGGGCGGCTGTGGTGTGCCTGGGCGTGCCCGGCAGCCGGGCTGCAAGAAGCCTGCTTCGCGGCCAACGACCGGCCGACGCGCGGCGGCAAACTCGACTGGATCAAGTGGGGCATCTGGGTTCCGTGGATCGGCCTCATCGCCTATGCTGCCCTCTCTGCCGGCGGGTACACGTCGGTGAATTTCTTCCATCTGACGGAGAACCTCGTCAGTGTCGACGAGCCGTTCAAGTACGTGACCTACTATATGGTGGTCGGGACGATCTTTCTGCTTTCGGTGGCCGCCGGCCGGCGGGCGTTCTGCCATTACGGATGCTGGATGGCGCCCTTTATGATCCTCGGCAGAAAAGTGCGCAATGCGCTGAACACCCCTGCGCTGCGCCTGCACGCCGAGCCGGAAAAGTGCGTCGACTGCAACAGGTGCACCAAGGCGTGTCCGATGAGCCTGGACGTTCACGCGATGGTCCAGGGCGGCGCGATGGAAAACAGCGAGTGCATCCTGTGCGGGACGTGCATCGATACCTGTCGCCAACAGGTGATCCGCTACGCGTTCAGCCGCGGTCAATAGGGAAGAGGGAGACCGTTGCTTGAGGAAGAAGCGTACCCAGGAGCAAAGGCAGGCACCCAGTGGATTACGAGATTGAAGTAGAAGGACATCTGGATCGCAGCCGCTGGTCTCGCTGGTTCGACGGCCTGGAGGTGACGCCCAGGGAGGAAGGGACGACGGTGCTCTGCGGTCCCGTCGCTGACCAGGCTGCCCTGCACGGCCTGCTGGGCAAGGTCCGCGACCTGGGGCTGGTGCTGATCTCTGTCCGGCGGAGGAGATCTGGGTCAGGGGACAAGTCGTGAGCACCACCGTCAATCCCCAGACACTACAGCGAATTGAGAAACAAACGAATTGTCTCACACTCAGCCATTCGTTCTATTCCACATTCGCTGTAGTGTCCTGACCCGGCCAGGTCGGAACCAGACAGGGAAATCCTACCACCAAGGCTCGAAGACACAAAGGGGAAATACTGTACTCCGAAAGCCGACCAGGGACAAGCTCTTGACGCGTTTGGGAAAGAAGGCACACAGGTCCGCAAGAAGTGATGCTGGGCGGGGGACGTTTGGACCGCGAGAATCGCGAAACAACGCGAAAGCCACGAAACCCTTTCGCGCTTTTCGTGTCCTTTCGTGTGTTTCGTGATCCAAACCCTTTGATCCTATCCCCTAATCCCGGCCAATATCCGGCAATTTCCTGGCACCCGGCGAACGGCTACAGCTGACGCTTGGACGGCGCGACTTGTGAAACAACGCAAAGGCCATGGCTAGGACAGCCTCACGTCGTCGAGAGGGAAGATCGGGCGCCGCAGGTGTCGAAAGTCAAACAGACTGTAGTCCGAGCTGGTGACCCCGTCGCCATCGCACGGCACCGTGTGACGGGTCAGTGGCCCAAAGCCCGCCCGCCAATGGACCCGCGATTTGAGCAACAGGTAGCGCTTGGCCCCCGGGTCTATTCCGACCGAGGTGAACACGCCCACGTCCGAAGGCTCGGTGTGCCGACTGATGACCACGATCTCGGCCTGCCCGGTGTCGAGCACAGCGGTCGGCCCCATGCGGGCCCTGCGTCCGGTGGACATCGGGCCGCGCACGATAAACTCCCCGTCTGACAGGTGCCTGACTTTGCCGGTCACCTCCAGCGGCACCCCCTTCAAGCCAAGCGAGGGCATATCCGTCTTCCCACCCAGCGCCAGGGTGACCGTCGCGCCAACGCCCGCCTCAATCATCTCCTGCACGGCCTCGGGATCGCACACCGCCGCGACGGCCACGTCCTCCAGCCCCTGGCGCATGACCTCGGCGACCACGGTCATCACGTCCTGCGTGCCGCCGGAGGCACAGTTGTCCGCATGATCCAACAGCACGATCGGTCCGTCCTCGAGTTGTTTGGCGCGCGCGACTGCCTCGGCCAGCGGCTGGCCGCGATAGAAAAAGTCCTCGCGCCGCTCCCAGGCGGCGTCCAGCAGACGCTCAACCGCCGCCTGCGCCGCCTCTCGGTCCCCATCGGCGACGACCACAGCGGACAGGCCCGCCGCCTCAATGTCGGCCAACGGAAAGCCACCAAAGGCCGACGCTGCCAGAATGCCCTCGCGCTCGGCCGCACGGGTCATCTCTTGCAGCGTCTTCATCGGCTCGAACTCGTGCCCCATGCACAGCGTGTGCGGCAGCATGGGTCGCCTGCCCCAGGCCATGACCGGATGTGCCTTGCCGGCCAACTGATCGAGTAACACACGGCCAATCTGGTGGCCGACGTCGTATACGTCAATGTGGGGATACGTCTTGTAGCCGATGAGGGCATCGCAATTGTCGACCATCTCTTGCGTCAGGTTGGCATGCAGGTCACACGTCACGCACATGGGCACCTCGGGGGCGACGGCGCGAATTCGCTGCACAAGCGTACCTTCGCCGTCAGGAGTGGTCTCGGCGACCATGGCGCCGTGCAGGCTCAGCATGACCGCGTCGCAGCCCCGGCGCACGGCCTCGACGATGGCGTCCGACATGAACGCGTAAGCCTCGGCTGCCACCGGTCCCGACGGGCTTGCGCCCGCGGCGAGGGGAAGCTCGATCTCGGCACCGGCCTCGCGGGCCAGGTCAAGGTAGGCGGCGAGCGCTGTGTTCGTGCCCTGATAGGCCTGAATCGCAGCCTGCCCCGAATGGCCCGCCCCACCGGCAAATCGCTTCCAGGGTGTCGGAACGGGTGAAAAGGTATTGGTTTCATGGCTCATCAATGCCAGGACGAATTTCATCGCTCTCTCCTTTTCTTGTACGCAGAGTGACCTAGACGACTGCTTCCGACAGATAAACAGTACTTTGCCAATCAAGTTCTAGCACAGTTGGCGACAGACATACCACAAAGACACCAAGGCACAAAGCCTTCTTTCTTCATTCTTTCTTTGTGTCTTTTTGTCTTTGTGGTAAGATTTCCCCCCTTGGTTCCAGCTCGGCCGGGCCAGGGTCTACCGCCTACTTTCTTTTACGAGTACCCCTCAATGCGCAGGATGACATTGCCTGCTGGATCGGGACAGATGACGTGGCTATCCTCCTTCAGCCAGTCGCCATCCGCCAGAGGGCGTTGTTTGGCCGGCAGGAGTGGCAGAACGGCCTGCAAGGCATAGAGGCAGAAATGACGGCCGGCCGGGATGGTCAGTCGCCCGCTGCGGAGGATAAAACTATCCCCTGGCCTCATGCCCGAGGTGCACTTGCCCCTGACCTCCTCCACGATCACCCGTAGGTCGCGCAGCCCTCCCTCACTGCCCTCCCTGCGCCCCATGCTCCCGGCAGCTTCCGCGCCTTCACGGCTCTCCGCCTCCCCGGGTATCTCAGTCCCCTTGCTCACCTTGCCCACCCGCTCGATATTAAAGATCACCCGCCCCTTTGGGTCTGGGCACTGGACGTGATGCACGCGCCACATCCAGTCCTCGCCCTTCTCCTCGAGGATCTCCCTCTCCTTGGGCGTGATGACCGGCAGCAGGCTGTGCAGCGCCCACATGCACACGTAGCCGCCTTCGGGGATGCGGATGTCGCCATCGCGCACCGTAAAAGTGTCGCCTGGCTTCATCGGCGGATCTGCCGTGCACACCCCCAAGACTTTGGTGACGGTGACTTTTAACTCGTACATGGAAAACCTTTCTATGTGTCATACTGACCAGGCCTAACCACAGAAATCCAAGTTCTCTGTGTCCTTCGCGTCTCCGTGGTGAGACCACCCTGCCCTGTAAGGGATCTGTTACACATCCAACCCCAACTCCTCAAGCTTGTCCCTCGTCGGCAGGCCGGTCTGCACGTCCCATCCCCGGGCGCGATAGTACTCGTCCAGCATCGGTTCCAGTTCCAACACCGACCCGGTGCTGGGGCCGCTCCCCTCGGGCAAAGGCTCTTGCAGAAAGCGCCTGGGCAGCGTGTCGTCCCGGCGCGTGATGCCCTCGCGAGCGATGAACAGCCGCTCCAGGTTGACGATGCGCTCGCCGACCCGGCGCACCTCCTCGCCGGTCAGGTCCCAACCGGTCGCCGCCTCGAGCAACTCTGCCGTCCCCTCCCAGTCGAGCACCTCCATGTTGTTGTAGGTGTTCTTGCACACGCCGGTCGCATCGGCGATCGCGGCCATCTCTTCGAAATGCTTGACCACCAGGCCCTTGCCCTTGACCTCCAGGCGGAAGGCTGTCTCAGGGATCCCATAGCGACGGACGCCCTCCTCCGGGTCGTTGGAGAACTCGAACCAGGGCTCAGAGCGCAGGTGATCCGCCCCCCGGCTGGCCACGGCATTGCCCAGACCGTAGGCCTTGATGCTCCGCACATCCGCCTGAAAGACCTCCAGACCCTTGCCGTGCAGCGCGATCTCTTCCGAGCCTCGCCCCAGGCGCTCGGCTGCCCTCTTGACACCGTCGGCCAGTAGATCGCCAAAACCTTCTCGCTGGGCCACCTTGTGGATCAGGGCCACGACCGTCTCACCGTTGCCCCAGGCCAGGTCCAGTCCATCCGCCTCCTCCCGAGAGAGAAGGCCGCGCTGATGGCACTCCATCGCCCAGGAAATGACCTCGCTGAGGGCGATGGCATCCAGGCCATAGCGATTGGCCAGGTCGACGCATTTTAGGGCCAGCGCCAGATCGCTGTTGCCCACCCGGGCCGTAAAGCCAGCCAGTGGCTCATACTCCGGCCCCTCCAGGCGCAGACCGGGAAAGCGGGGATCGTCCACAACCAGGAAGCGACTGCAGGGGATGGTGCAGGCAAAACAGGCTTTGCTCTTGATCTTGTACAAGTCCTCGATCGCCTCGCCGCTCACCGCGTCGGCCGCCTCAAAACGACCGCGCTGGAAATGGCGGGTCGGCAGGCCGCCGATGCTGTCGAGGGCCTTGATCAACTTGGTCGTGCCCAGACGGCAGCGAACCTCGTACTCGGGGTGGGCGTAGATGGCGCGATCCAGGCGTTCGAGGATCTCGAGGAAACGAGCCATGTCGGCCACGGGGACGAGTCCCGTGCCGCGCACGGCCACCGCCTTGAGGTTCTTGGCTGCCATGACCGTCCCCATGCCCGTGCGGGCCGCCGCGCGGTTGAGGTTGACGAACACGCCGGCGAAACGCACTCCATTTTCCGCCCCCTGGCCAATCGTCGCCACCTGAACGTCGGCGTCACCCAGTTCCTGTTGGATGGCTGACGTGGCCTGCCACACGTCCCGGCCCCACAGTCCACGGGCATCGCGCAGCTCTACGGCGTCGTCCTTGATCCACAGATAGACCGGATGCTCTGCCCGGCCCTGAACGATCACCTGGTCGTAGCCAGCGAACTTGAGTTCAGGGCCGAAAAAGCCACCCGCATTAGAGTCGCCCAGGATCCCGGTCTGAGGTGACATGGCGGTGACGTTGAACCGTGCCCCGCCGGGAAAGAGCGTCCCGGCCAGAGGGCCGACGCCAAAGAGCAGCATATTCTCCGGCGAGAGCCCGTCGGTGTGGGCCGGCAGTTCGTCCCACAGACGTTTCACATTGAGCCCTCGCCCGCCGAGATAAGCCCGGGCCAGACCCTCCTCGGTGGGATGACGGTCAATGACCCCGTCCGTCAGATTGACACGCAAGATGTGGCCGCCGTAACTGTCCATTTTCCACCTTGCCAAAGAGCCAAAAAGTTCGAATTCCAGATCCAACTATCAACTATCCACACCCTGCACAGTACGACTGGTTCTACGGCTCCCCCGTGCTTCGCCGTACACGATCGCCCCTGTGGCGCATCGCTTCACACAGGCGGGGTCGCCCGCGCACAGGTCACAGATGAGAACGGACATGGTCTCTGGGTGTAGCGCCGCCATGCCAAAGGGACACGCATCCACACAGGCCGCGCAAGCCGTGCAATCTTCGGGGCGCAGGAGGACAGCCCCCGTGGTCTCGTCTTTGTACAGCGCCCCGGTTGGACAAGCGGCCACACACGGCGCGCGCCGGCACAGGCGGCACACGTGGGGCTGGTCCATCCCCAGCGGCTCGTTCTTGGTCACCCGGATGCGGGCCATCGCGGTGCCGAAACGGCCCTCGTGCCAGGCCACGCAGGCCACCTCACAGGCCCGGCAGCCACTGCACAGATCTTGACGAACCAGAATGCGTTTCATAATCCCGGCCCACCCATTCGAACCTCCACTATACAAGAGATATAGCCCAACGTCTTTGAAGGCCCGTATTGTATGCCAAAAGCTCATCAGGAGCAAGTCCGTTGCTCTCCGAAAAGTACCGCACATCACTTTATTCTGTCGAAATCTCCACCTGGGCGTTCATCCCCGCCCACAGATCAAGATCCGTGGGCTCCAGCTCGATCATCAGCGTATAAGTTGTGTCTCCTTGTTGCACCACGGCAACCGGAGAGATGGTGGCCACCTGCCCGCGCAACTCCTCGCCTCGAAAAGCGTTAACCCGTACGATGGCTTCCTGCCCCACCCGCACCTGGCCGATGGTCAACTCGCTCACATTGCGCGTCTCGACGGTCCACCGGGTGGTGTCAACTATCTCCACGACCGGCACGCCCGGCGCACCCCACTCGCCCGGGCGGAGGTAAACGGCCGAGATGGCGCCGTCAAAAGGCGCGCGCAGCTCCACACCTTGTAGCTGCAATTCCAACTGGTCAGCCGACAGTTCAGCCTGCCGCAACCGGGCTCTGGCCTGGGCGATGTCTTTGGGTAGCGCCGGGTCCAGATAGGGGTTCTCCCACGCCCGCAGCGCCTCCAGCTCAAGCCGGGCCGCCTCCACGTCGGCAGCAAGCACCTCCAGCGTGATGGTATACGCCTCTTGCGCGGCGATGACCCGGGCCAGTTGCTCCTCGGCCTCGCCGATCTGCACCGCCAGCACCTCCAGGCCGATGCCATGCGCTCTTTGGGCGCCCAAGGCACGGTCCCGTTGTGCCTCGGCCTGCCGTACCGCCGACTGAGCGATGCTGATCGCCTCGTCAGCCGTACCTTGTCTGGCCAGCTCGTATTCCAACTGCGCGATGAGCGCCAGAGTCTCCGCCGCACCAACCTCTGCTTTGGACAACTCCTTCTGGTAACCCGGAACCCCTGCACGGCCAGCCAGCGCGTCTCGCTCCAATTGAGCCTGCCACAGGCGAGTTTTGGCCAACTCCCAGTTCAGTCTGGCAATCTCCACCGCACGCTCATCCGGGTTGGCCACCAATTGGTCTAACTCGGCCTGCGCACCATCCACACCACCCTGGGCGATAGCCACGTCAGCCCCTGCAGACGCTGCCTGCATCTGGGCCAGTTGCAGCTTCAACTCCTCGACGCTCGCCTGGGCAGCGGTGACATCCGCTGCAGGATCCTCCAGGCGGGCCTTTTCCAGCTGCAACCGCTTGACCTGCAGCGCGACCTCGGTCTGGGCCACCTGCTGGGCGTGCTCGGCCTCCGCACGGGCGACGAGCGCCGCACCAGGGCCGTTGATTAACCCATCGAGTGCGGCCTGCCAAAGGGCGACCTCCTCCTGTGCGCTCTGCAGGTCTAGCTCCAGGGCAGCCGAGTCCAACTCAGCCAGCAGGTCGCCGTATTCCACCGCCTCCCCCAATTGAACGGTCACTGCACGCACCGGACCACTGGCGCGAAAGCTTAGCTGCAGCGTTTGCGCCGGTCGGATGGTGCCTAAAGCTGTGATGCGTCCCGCCTCTACCGCACCACGCACAGCGGAACTGCCTAAGGAAGAGGCGGGCGTGGGGGATGGCATTGCCCGGTCCCCGGTGGAATCACCACGACATCCAACCACAAGCAACACAACCAGCATGAGATAAACAAATCGGATAGTTCTACATTGACGTTTCATCTATTCATCTCCACATCGCATGCACAATTCATTCCCCAATCCAATCTCCCCTCTCCTCACGATCTCCTCTCGATAATGGACACCGGATCGAGCTTGCTCAGCATCCGCGCGATCGTGCCCGCGCTGGCAGCGACGACGGCCAGCGGGATGGGAAGCGTGAACAGCCAGGGCGCAGGGTTGAAAAAGTCCAGGCTCAGGCCCCTTGGCCCGTAGACGCTGGCCTGGGCGCAGATCAGGCCAACCATGCACAGCGCAGCGCCGATGAGCCAGCCCACGGCAACCACACTCCCGCTTTCCCTCGCGGCGCGTAGGATGAGCCACCGGCGACTGCGCCCCACCGCGTGCAAGATGCCAAACTCCTCTTGCCGTTGGGCAAAGAATAGGTGGTTCAGGACAGTCAGTGCAGTGGCCGCGACGAGGGCGATCATGCTCTCCAGCGCGGCAAACACCAGGTGCATCGCCAGTGTGGATTGTCGCCCCTCACGCAATGTCGCACCATAGGTTGATACACTCGTCTGTTCAGAGGCCACGTGCTCCTCCAGCCAAGCATCCAGTTCAGCCTTGCGCCCCTCGGCCGGAACGACGAGCAGGTTGACTGCCGATCCGGAGTAGAGTTCGTGGCTCTCCAAATACTCTTGCGAAGCAAAACCCAGTGCTACGTCTTTGAAAGCAAGAACACCTACGACCACCATCTCGGTCGGCATGTCCGCATCTCGCATCTCGGGCGAGACGTCCGCATCTCGTTCGGAGACCGGCCGGCCGACCGTATCGCCGACGCGCAAATCGCGATTCAAGGCCAGCACCTCCGATAGAACAATCTCGTTGGATCGGGGGTGGGGTAGACGGCCCTCCTTGAGTTGCATGCCGAACAAATCGATGAGAACCGGTAGATCCTGCTCAGAAACACCATAGATCCTGGCCTGAGTGATCGACAGAGGTGGTATACTGATCGTCAGCCCCAATGGCGTAGCAGGGATGACACGCGCGGCGGCCGGATGGGCCCTGATCTGCCCCATCGTGCCAGGGTCAACGGCGCGTCCCACACCTGGTCGGACCTCGCCGACGTGCTGCAGGTAGTTAAGGAAGAAGGGATTTTGCGTGTCTATCATGGCCGAGGTAAGGAACATCGGAAAAGCAATTCCCAGGATCATCAACGCCACAGCCGCCACCAGCATCAGTCCCCGGCGGCGATGGCGTAGATAAAAAGTCCAGGACGATAGTGGCCTGCCCGACGAACGCTTCGCCGCCCGCTGGCGGTGGCGCGCTTCCACGCTGAGTTTGCCGCGCTCAATGATGGCCACGCTGTCGAGACGGGCAAAGACCCGCGTGATGCTAAAGGCCATAGAACCAATCACAACCAGGGGAATAGGAACGGCAAACCAGACTGGGGAGAGGTTCGTCAGACTCAGTTCCATCCCGCTGGGCCCGTAAAAGTTGGCTTTCACCCAGGCGAGGCTCAGCCATGAAAGCGCCAGGCCGATGGTACAGCCTATCCCTGCCACGACGGCCGTCTCCAGCGTCAGGCGGTGGACAAGCCATCTCCTGGAGTGACCCAAGGCGTGTAGCAGGCCGCGGTCTGGTAGGCGTCGTGTCAGGGCGATCTGGTTGATGACCCCAACGACCAGCGCGACGACGACCGCTACCAGGCAGTCTATGACGCCGCACACGAGATGGAATGAG
>Ga0180437_10003248_pt1 | contig 24470 bp, 20 predicted proteins | sample SS_ome_4_FD_132410 | JGI IMG/M metagenome (GOLD analysis project Ga0180437, IMG submission 132410) | Hypersaline lake sediment archaeal communities from the Salton Sea, California, USA - SS_3_D_1 metaG | ecosystem: Environmental > Aquatic > Non-marine Saline and Alkaline > Hypersaline >... | reverse complement strand
TGCACTGGCAGGCGCTAACGGCGGTGGACACCGACTATAAGGTGTTTGTGCACCTCTTCGAGCCCGCTAGCGAGGCCATCGCAGCGCAGCAAGACCTCGTGGCGGGCAGAGAAGGCTATGGCACCACGCGCTGGCTGCCACAGGAGATCATCAGCCAAGAACTGGTGGTGCCGCTGGAGGGCGTTCAGCCAGGAGACTATCGCTTGGCGGTGGGGCTCTACCACACCACTGGCCGGCTCCCGATCGAGGCCCCTTCGTCTTTCACCGTCTCTGCCGACAGGCTGCTGTTCAAGCAGACGATCCGCGTTCCCTAGAACAGAGCAGGCTACCGTATCTCGATCTGTCCGAGGACGATCTGCGTACCCTGGCCGGCACGTGCGAGTCGCTCATCGAGGATGGGGAGCGGCCGCACCGTGAAGGCATCATACACCGTGAGGCGCAGAGTCCCAACGCCTGCCGCGCCTTGCGGCAGCAACAGCAGGTGTTCGTCCTCAACAGTTGTTCCCCGAATCCACTTCAGCGTCGGGATGGCGCCCATCGCTGGCGTGCCGTCATGCTGTGCCCGCCAACCACCCTCCGCGCCATCGAGGCTGAGCGACACTGTATAGTCCTTGGTGATCGCCTTGCTCCCAACCAGGACCAGGCGCACCGGCACCGGTCCAGGAGCCACCACTGCCGCGGGGTAGTGCGCCCGCACCAGCACCATCTCACCGCCCAGCGGGATGTAGCGCGCATCCGCCGGCACCTCTGGCAGGCTCAGGCGATAGCCGGCGCCCATGTTCCAGGGTCCCAGAAGCGAGCTCGGCTTCTCGGCTTCGCCCACCTCAACTCCCAGATGGCTGGCACCGGCCGGCAGGTCATAGACCGTGGTCAGATACGCCCCTTTTTCGATGGTTGGCAGTCCGTCCACGACCAACGGAGTGTCACCAGAGAACACCGTGACACCGCTCGCTGAAGGAACGTCGCGGTCTGCACGCCAATGCAGATACAGACGGAGCTGCCCCGCAACACTCTGATCATAGTCCACACCAACCAGTGTGTATCCGGCGGCAAAGGAGCGGTTCAGGCTGTGCAGGGTCACCGGGGCACTGCGCGACGGCAGCACCTCCACCGTGGCCAGCTCCGACCTGTCCCTTCCGTCGCCGGTCGTCAGCCGGCGCCAGCCACCTTCGTCAAGCGTGATGTAGACCCCAGCAATGAGCTGGTAGCGACCAGGCCTGACGGTGGGCAAAAGTGGCAAGCGGTACTCGTCTGAGATCACCTCTCCTACCTGGTAGCGTGCTGCAGGGTGCGTGATATCTCCCTGGCCCAGCGGTGTGCCGGATGCATCGACCAGGTGGACGAAGAAAGAATAATCACGGTCGAGTTTGACGGTCGGCTGCCAGTGCACACGCACTGTCAGCGTCTCTGCCGGCGAGAGCTGGCTGGCCGACACTTCGAACCCTACGAGGCGGATGACGTCATCGAATTGCGCAGCCAGAGGCTGGGCCGATGCGGGAGCTTTGAACAGCGGCCCGGTCTGCACCAGCCAGCCATGGGAGACGGGCGAAAAGGAGAAGCGGCCAAACTCAGGGTACTGGTTGGTGACCAGTGTGGCGCGCTCGGCGCTGCTGGCCTCAATACGGCGCACCCATGTTTCGGCGATAGGCTCAGCCCCCTGAGGGTAGACGTATGCTACATCGATGTCAGACCGCATCCCCTCTACAAGCTGAAGATACCACAGGGGCGTCGCAGAGTGCCAGTTGGACAGGATGCGCGCACCTGTGGGTGCCGCCGCCAGCAGATCGGCGGCGTGCTCGCGGGCAGAGCGATCACGGCTCAGTTGTGCGAAACTGGGCCAGTTGTTGGCCAAACGCAGCACGGGAATGACGAGGATCGCTGCGAGCCAAACCGTGCTGAGCGCTTTCAGCGGCTGAGGGCGCGAGCGCAGCCACTCGTAGGCCGTCCAGACACCATAGGCGCACAGAAAGGCCAGCGCCACGTAGGCCGGCATCAGATACTCCACCGTCTGTGGCGCACGGTAGGTCACAGCCAGAAAGGCATTGACCACAAACACGCCCCCACACAGCACCAACAGCCGCCAGCGGCGACGCAGCATTGTCAACGCACCCCAGAGACCGAGCAGCACCCACACGGTCCCGAACTGCAGATTGAGGATGCTCCCCAGCACCCTTGTGCGAGCCAGCAACAGGCTGGGCTGCACAAAGTAGAGCATGTCACCGCGAAAGCCGAGAGCCAGGACATGCTCCAGAAAGCCAGATAGGCTGCGTATGGGCTGCGGATCAAATGCCGGACCCATCATACTGCGCAGTGGCAGATAGAGCAGTACAGAGAGCGACAGCACAAAGGCCAGCCCCGGCCTTGTCCAAGCGCGCGGCTGCCGCCACAACTCGGGGACTGCCAGCAACAAGAACGCGCCGTAGGGCAAGAGCAGAGGGAGGAGCGAGGTGTGGTGCGTAATGCCCAGACCGAGCACTAGGGCAAAGGCCACCAGGTGCTCGCTCCTCTTCGATCGAGCATAAACGATCAGCGCGGACATCTGCAGCGCAGTGAACAGCGCTGTCAGGCTCCGGATATTGGCCGTTGTGCCTTGCGCCCAGAAGGTCGGGGCCACTCCCAGCCCAACAGCGGCAATCCAACCCATCAGGTACGAGCCTGTCGTGCGCCTGACGGCGCGTGAGAGGACCACCAGTGCCAGGGTACTGCTAACGGCAGAGAACAAGTTCACCCGGTAGGCAATGTCACCGAGAGGGATGAAAGTGAACAGCTTGGCGAGCATGGTGTACAGCGGATAGCCCGGTGGGTGCGCAATGCCCAGCACATAGGAGACCAGTTGGAACTCGCCCGCATCGGCCGGCAGGACGGTGGGTGCTAGCGTGCCTGCATACAAGACGAGAGCAGCGATTGCGACAAGGGAGTCAGCCAGCCGAGAGGAGAGAAAAGGCGCACTCTCGCCCACCAGCAGCACCATCACTACGAAGGCAAGGCCAGCAGCCAGCAGTGGGCTGTTCCAGGGCCAGACGACATACACCAAGAGTAGGACCAGCGGAGCCAGGCGGACGGCTCGCCATCGCGCCACGGCGGCCAGACCGATGCCACCTCCGGCCAGACCCAGGACCATGACCAGCGAAAGCAAGGGAGAGAAGGAGCGAGGAAATGCCTCTATCAGCAAGCGGCCGGCATACAAGCCTAGCACCGCGCCGGGCGCTACATGGCAGAACCGCTTGAACCCCTTTGCCAATATGGCCAGTCCCCCTAGTACATGTCCCAGGACATGTCATCGTTGCGCAGCACGAAACAGACATCACCGTTCCAGAGCAGCACACCATGCTCAAAGTCCTGCACCACGCCGTTGAAGGCGATGCTGGACATGGCGGCACCTTCACCATCGTAGGGAACCTGAGCCCAGCCCAGCCTCTCGCGCAGCCAAGCATTCTCGCGCCATAGCTTCCCGAACCGGCCTTGTGGTTGCATGTAGACCGCCACGCCAGCGGCAGGCGTGGGATCTGCGATCAGAGGATCGCTTTCAGGGTCCGAAGGTTGAAACGTATCGACGAATGCTCCCCAGCCCTCGGGCTGCCAGGGCGTATCGAACAGCACGTAAATGAGACCCACATCCGGGCGCCAAACCATGTGCCCGCTCTCGAAATAGAGCTCCTCGCTGGCGATGGGGATTTGCTCACCTGCAAGACAGCCCAGCCGCGTGCGCACTTCAAGGTTGCTCCACACATCACCCAGACCCCACATAGGTGTGGCAGAACATGTCGGTTCAGGACGGGGCAGGCCAAAGGTCGGGGTGGGCGTGGGGTCGAGCGCGCTCGATGTGGGCGGTGGTGTCGACGTCGCCGCAGGTGTGAGCAAGAGCGGCGCCAAGGTGGGACTCTCCATAACCAGAGTGGGGTCTGGCGGCTCCGGCGTGAACTCAGGGAAGCGCAGTGCCCCACATGCCGTCAGCCCCACGACGGCAAAGGCGGAAACAGCAAACACAAGGCGGGGCACCGATCTATGGATGATGTCAGCGATAGCAGCTTTCACCGACTCTCCCATGCATGGGCTTGGTGAGCGCAGCGTCAAAGACACGGTTGCAGATCATAGCACAGAAGGCGCTTCCAGTCGAAACAGGGAAACCATCGGCGCTAGGGAGCAGGACGTTCATGGAAGACAGACCTGTAGGCCTGCAATGTGTCGGATGCCGTACGTGACCAGTCGAACCGCGCCGCCTGTTGCAGCGCCTGTGATGCCAGCTGTTCGCGCTGCTGCCGGTCACGCACCAACATCGCAATAGCCCGTGCGATCTCCTCGACACTGCCAGGATCCACCAGCAGACCGCCAGGCCCCACGATTTCGGGCAGTGACGCAGCGCGGGACGCCAACACCGGTGTGCCACAAGCCATTGCTTCGAGGGGCATCAAGCCAAAGCCCTCGTAGAAGGAGAGAAAGGCAAAGAACAAGGCACCGCTGTACAGGGCCGGCTTGTCCTCTTCGGCTATCCAACCGGTGAAGGTGACCTTCTCTCCTATTCCAAGGTCGCGGGCTAAACGTTTCGGATCAGGGAAGAGCGTAGTGTGTGCCGCGGGAAGGCGCCCCGCCACCACAAGGGGCGGAAGGGCTGGCATGGCAGCCGACACACGTGCATAGGCCCGCAGCAGTCCGTCCAGGTTCTTTCGACGGTCGAAACCGCCCAAGTACAGTATATAGGCCTCTGGCAATCCGTACTCCTGTCGCACGCGGGCCAGCGTCGCCTGGTCGGTGATCAGGCGGCATGCCGGATCCGCAGCCAGGTAGATAACGCGTACCCGATCAGGGTCAACCGCCAGATGCTGTATGATGTCTTGCCGTGAGCACTGCGAGTCAGTGATGATCAAGTCGGCCCGCTTGGCTGCCTGACTGACGAGCTGCATGTAGAGCCTGACTCGGAGCGAGCCTCGATACGCCGGCAGCAACAGAGGGATCAGATCATGGATCGTCACCACCGTTGGAATGCGCGACCGTAGGGGCGAGGCAAAGTACGGCACATGGCACAGATCAACCGTTGCGCCACGGCAAGCGCTTGGGAAGGAGACCTGCTCGAACCACAGCTTGTCCAGGTTGGGCCAGCGGCCGGCGGACAAGGTCGCTACGTGCGTCACCGACACACGTGGTCCGCTCCAATTGTCAGACCCCTCGGCGCCGTGCGGATCCGCCGGCTTGAAGACGCGGTATGTCGCGCCGTCGTCCTGCTGGGATAGCGCTGCCAGCAAGTGTCGTGCATACTGGCCGCTGCCCGTGGCGTCGCGACCGAGAAAGAGCCCATTAAAGCCGACACGCATCAAGCACTCCGACCGGCGCCAGCATTCGCGAACGACCGTATCTGTGCAAGCCCAAGGCCTAGGCCCGGGTGCGGAAGTAGTCGACTGTGAGAGACAGTCCCTCTTCCAGGCTGGTGCTTGGCTTCCAACCAAGCTCGCTGGCCGCCTTGTCGGCGTTCAAATAGACCTTGAACACCTCTCCCGCCTTGGCCGGCCCATGCACGGCAGACCTCTGGTAGTCGGTAGCTGCTTTGAGCTGGTCAAAGACCTCGTTGATCGACGTTCCCACGCCCGTCCCGATGTTGTAGATGCCGCCTTCACCGCCATCGAGGGCCAGGATGTTGGCTTGAGCCGCGTCCCCAACGTAGACAAAGTCGCGCTCCTGCTCACCGCTGCCGTTGATCACAGCCTGCTCGCCGCGCAGCATCTGACCGCTGAAGATGGCCACAACGCCCGCCTCACCCAAGGGATCCTGCCGTGGGCCGTAGACGTTGGCGTAGCGCAACACCGTGAACGACAGGCCATAATGGGTGTGGTACAGGGGCAAGTAGTGCTCAAAGGCAGCTTTGCTCGCGCCGTAGGGATCGAGCGGGCAGATGGGATGTGACTCGTCAGCCGGCAGGTACTGGGGCTCACCGTACACAGCGCCACCTGTGGAGATGTAGATGAACTTGCGTACCCCGTGCCTGCGGCTCAGTTCCAGCAGGTTCAAGGAGCCCAGCACGTTGACATCCGCGTAGAGCGCTGGATGGACCATCGACTCGCGCACGCTGGCCTTGGCTGCATGGTGGTTGACGACATCCGGTTTCTCTGCCGCAAACAGTCGCTCTAGCTCTGCATCGCGGATATCCAGCTCGTACAGCCGGGCTCGCGAATCGACGTTCTCCTTCCTCCCGGTGCTCAAGTCATCTACTGCTATCACGTCGTGGCCTGCGGCCAGGTAGGCATCCACAACATGGGAACCAATAAACCCCGCTCCACCGGTGACCAGTATCTTCATCGCTTCCCCCTTTCACATTTGGAGTGTGCTAGCCGCAGAGTCAAAAGCGGCATCGTCAGATAGGCCCACCACTGGATGCAGCCCAAACCACCCCTCAGAACCCCTTGGAGCGGATGATGGAGAAAAGCAGCCAGGCGGCCAGGACGCCTGCAATGATAAAGCTGATCTGCGCAACGGGCAACCCAATGCCAATCAGTGGTAGCCGCCAAGTCGAAACCGCCTCCCCGCCCAGGATGATCAGCCCCGATCCGATGATCAGCGCAGCGACCAAGACGCTGAAAGACAGCCGGTTCGCTACCCTGTCCAGCTTGGCCAGAACACTCTGCAGTCGCCGCAGATCAACCCCTACCGTCATTTCACCTTGCTCCAACTGGCTGGAGAGCGCGTCCAGCCTGCCGGGCAGCACCTGGACCAGTTGCTCCACGTCTCGCACCGTGCGCACCGCCCGCCCCACCAGATACTTCAGGGACAGGCGCTCGCGCACCATCTGCCGCACAAAAGGACGCGCCTGCTCCGCAACCACCAGTGCGGGATCGAGCTGTCGCGCAACGCCCTCCAATACCGCAGCGGTCCTCGCCAGTACGGCCAGATCAGCCGGCAGGTGTATGCGGTGCCGCAGTGCGATGCTCATGACATCGTTGAGCGCCTGATCAAGTCGCACCTCCTCGAGGGCGAGGCCATAGTAGCGCATGAACAGACGGTGAATGTCGCGGTTAAGAGCCCCAATATCCCGCGGACGGTTCATCGCTCCCAGATGAACGACGGTCTGTGCCACCTGATCCACATCCTGGTACACCAGACTGACCAACAGATCCGACAGCAGCTCTCTGGTCTTGGGCGTCAGGTAGCCCACCATACCAAAATCGACCAAGCCGATACCATCCTTCGTGACCAGGATGTTCGCTGGGTGAGGATCGGCATGGAAGAAGCCGTCAACAAACACCTGTTTCAGATACAGGTCCACGACGGTCTCAGCAAGGCTCGAAAGATCATGCCCTTCCGCTTGCAGAAGCTCAATATCGAGCAGTCTGATGCCATGAAGCTCCTCAAAGGTGATCACACGGCGGCTGGTCAGATCCCAGAGCACGCGGGGCAGTGTAACGCGCGGATCGCCCTCTAGATTGCTGCGCAGGCGATCGGCATTGCGTCCCTCATTGCTATAGTCCAATTCATCGCGGAGTGTGCGGCTGAACTCGTCCAGGAGAGCTACCAGCTGGTAGTCACGCGCGATCGCCAAACGGCTCTCCGCGAAGCGAGCCTGGCGCGACAGCAGATCCAAGTCCGCCTCCACCACCCGCTCAACGCCGGGCCGCTGAATCTTGACAATCACGGGTTTCCCACTGGGCAGCACAGCGCGATGCGCCTGCCCGATCGAAGCCGCGGCAATGGGCTCGGGTTCAAATTGGGCAAACAGCTCCCCAACAGGCGCGCCCAGTTCAGCCTCGAGCTGGATCACTATGGCGTCGGTGGGAACAGGGGGCGCAGCATCGAGAAGCTTTGACAGCTCCTTGATGTACTCGGCGGGCAGGAGGTCTGGTCTCGTGCTGAGGATCTGGCCCAACTTGATGTAGGTGGGGCCCAGCTCCTCCAACGTGTGGCGCACGCGCTCAGGGATGGTAGCCCTGCTTGCGCTGTCTTCTACTGCGAAGCGTCTCGCATCGGTGGGCGAGGCTGCGACGCCCCGATGGCGCCAAGGAGGCAAGAAACGCGCCAGGTCGAGCTGTTCAGCGACAAAGCCAAGGCCGTTCCTGAACAGGATTTCTGCAATCGCGCGCAGCCGCACGATTTCCTCATAGGGCTGCCGGAAGCGAAAAGGCACGAAAATGGGCACCTGCGTATTCTCCTTCAGACCTGCAATTCCATTATACCGCACTTTGCAGCTTGAGTGCGGGGCTTTGCTTCAGCACTGGGCGCCTTGCGGTATAATACGAGGGATCTCTGACGGGAAAGGTAGTATGCGCATCATCCATCTCAGCCTCACCAACTTTAGGAACTACTCCCATCTCGAACTCGATCTCCCTGAGGGAGTGATTGTCATTCAGGGGGACAACGCCCAGGGCAAGACCAACCTCTTGGAGGCAATCCACTACCTGTCAACGCTGCGCTCCGTGCGGGCCAGTTCGGATCGCGAACTGGTTCACTGGCTAGCGATGGAGGATGACCTGCCCTTTGCCAGGCTAGTAGCCCAGCTTCAGAGCGCAGGCCAAGTCGACCAAATCGAGCTGTCGCTGGTTCAGAGCGGGCCACAGAGGCCCAGTGGCAACGGCCCTGCATTCCGCAAGCACATCCGGGTGAACGGTGCCAACAAGCGCGTCTCAGAAGCGGTGGGCCTGCTGAACGCCGTGCTGTTTATGCCCCAGGATCTGGAGCTGGTCACCGGGTCACCGAGCGTCCGGCGGCGCTATCTAGACGATACAATCTGCCAATTGGACCCTCACTATTGCCGCGCCCTGCAGGAGTATGGCCGCGTTCTCACCCAGCGGAACTACCTGTTGCGATCCCTTCGCGGGCAGGCGGATGAATCGCAGCTCCTGTTCTGGGACCAGCGCCTGGTGGAACACGGCGCCTATCTGACTTGGCGCCGAAATGGAGCGGTCCAACACTTGGACGCCCTGGTGCAAGACATCCACCCCAGGCTTACGGACGGCCAGGAGCGGCTGCGTTTACAGTACTGCCCAAGCGTATCCATGGAGTACCGCCCTGGTGGCGCTTGGCAGATGCCCCTGCCGGCTGGACCAGACGCGAGCCCAGAGCTGGACGCCTCGTTGCAGACGATCAGCGCCTCCTTTCACGGGCAACTACAGGAGGCCCGTGCCCGTGAGCTCGATCAAGGCGTATCCACCATTGGACCACACCGCGACGACCTGGCATTCGAAGTCAATGGGGTAGACATGCATGCCTTTGGCTCGCGCGGCCAGCAGCGGACGATCACTCTGTCCATGAAGCTGGCAGAGGTCTCGTGGCTGAAAGAGGTCAAGAATGATGAGCCTGTGCTGCTGCTGGACGATGTCGCGTCGGAGCTTGATGCCTCGCACCGCAGATGTCTCATGGAAGCCATCGAAGACGCCCAGCAGGTGCTTCTCACCACCACGGAGCTGGGGCATCTGGACGGTGGTTTCCTAGAGCAGGCAACGCTGTGGCAGGTCGCCGCCGGGAGGATTGAGAGCCTCAACCGTTCGTGAGCGGGCGTTTGCTGGGCATGCCCGGCCGGCGCGGGAATGCGATGGGGGTGGGGTGCACCTTGTCGACCAGCACCAGTGTGCGCGCCTGCCTCAGTCCGGGTAGCGTCACATGCTTCACACCGCGGAGTCGTCCGCCCAGCACCTCGACGGCCGGGAGCGCAGCCGCCAGTTCCGGCTCGATGTCCACACCCTTCTGAGCGATCAGACAGCCCCCCTTGCGACAGAGGGGAAGACAGTACTCGACCAGGACGGCCATGTCCGCCACCGCTCGTGCCAGCACCAGGTCATACCGTTCGCGGTGATGCGGATCCTGACCAACGTCTTCGGCACGCGCCCACAAGAACTCGACCTCCTGCAGCCCAAGACGGTCTACCACATGCCGCAAGAAGGAGACCTTCTTGCGCGAGGACTCGAGAAGGGTCATACGCAGCGCAGGGCGCATGATCTTCAGTGGAAGCCCCGGGAATCCGGCGCCGGTGCCGACATCGACACACAGAAGCGGCGCATCGCGATTCGTCAAGGGGACGACATTGGGCAGGCACTCCTCACCTTCCGAGCCTGCCCCGGGGAATGCCAGCAGGCAGGTCAACGAGTCCAGAAAGTGCTTGACCTGTACATCCTCGTAGCGGGTGACGGTTGTGAGGTTAAAGCGGCGGTTCCAGGCCTGCAGCTCCTGGAAGTAGATCTGAAAAGCCCGCACATGCTCGCTGGTCAGGTGCAAGCCCAGGGTGCGAGCGCCCTCGCGCAGAATGTCCATGTCCCGCCGGGGTGGCGGGACCTCTTCGCGGTCATGAAACGAGCTAGGCATCACGCCCTAACGGGTTTCCTCCCACCTTTCGCCAGGTGCACCATCTCGAGAATCTGCCTCGATCACTGAACGCCCCCGGCTGGTACCTTCAGGCGGGCCGATGATGCCCATCTCCTCCATGGCATCGAGCAGGCGCGCCGCCCTGGAATACCCAATGCGCAAACGACGCTGCAACAGCGTGGTGGAAGCGCGCTGCTGCTCGCGGACGATCGCTATCGCCTCGCCAAGCAGGTCGTCCTTCGAGGCAGCCTCCATCTCTCTGGCTCGTGCCTCCTCCCACAAGGGCTGCTGGACGAGCGAGGCACCCGGCGGCAGTGGTGGACTAGTGCGAAAGCCCCGCCAATAGTCAACCAGGCGTTGAAGCTCGGCATCCGAGACAAAACAGCCCTGCAGACGGACCAGCTTGCTTGAATCCGAAGACATGTACAGCATGTCGCCTCGGCCCAAGAGCTTCTCAGCGCCCATGGTGTCCAGAACGACGCGCGAGTCAACCTGCGAAGTGACCGCGAAACTGATGCGCGCCGGGAAGTTGGCCTTGATCAGGCCCGTCACCACATCCACCGATGGCCGCTGCGTAGCGATCACCAGGTGAATGCCCGTCGCGCGCGCCAGCTGCGCGATACGGCAGATGGAGCGTTCGGCCTCATCGGGGGCCACCATCATCAGATCGGCCAACTCATCGATCAGTACAACGATATAGGGCAGCTTCTCCTCCCCGCGGGAGGCGCGCACCTCGTTGTACATCTCGATGTGGCGCGCGCCAGAGCTAGAGAAGAGCCTGTAGCGGCGATCCATCTCCTGGGTAAGCCACTTTAGCGTGGCCACCACACGTTCGATCTCAACCACGACTGGGACCAGCAGATGAGGAATGCCGTTGAACAGGGTCAACTCCACCATCTTGGGGTCCACCATGATCAAGCGCATGTCCTCAGGGGTGTTGTTGAGCAGCAGGCATGTGGTGATAGAGTTGATGCACACCGACTTGCCCGAGCCAGTGGCGCCGGCAATCAATAGGTGCGGCATGAGAGCCAGGTCCGCCGCAACCGCCTGGCCAGCCACATCCTGTCCCAAGGCAATGCGGAGCTTGGACTCGATGCGGCGGTAGCTGTCAGACTGCATCACACTAGCCAGGCTGACCAAGGATACGCTCACATTGGGGACTTCAATGCCTACCAAGGATCGCCCGGGCACCGGCGCTTCGATGCGAATGGGCGAGGCTGCGAGGGCCAGCGCCAGGTCATTGGTCAGGGCACTGATGCGGTTCACTTTGACCTTGACCCGACGAACCTTTCCGCCGCGCGTCTTGCGCTCCACAAAGCCGGGCTCCAGGCCGAACTGGGTGATAGTAGGCCCCTGGTTGACCTCGACGACCTTGGCCGGTACGCCAAAGTTCTTCAGCGTCTCCTCAATGATGCGCACCTTGGCTCGAATCTCTGCCTGGCTCAGCTCCTGCTCGGCGCCCTCTTCCAGGATGTCCTCGAGCTCCGGCAACTGCCACTCCCTGGCCGCACCCACAATGCGGGGGAAAAGCAACCCGCGCTCATCCGCATCGCTGCGCAACGAAGGCGTGACCTTCTTGATGGGCGCGGCGCGTTCCTGCACTTTGGCCATCACCCGCGCGGGCAGGCTCTCGTCTGTGGGCGGAGCGCTGGTGCCGGCAGTCTCAATGGAGCGCAAACGGAGCCAATCCTGCACCTTCTGCCGGGTGGTGGCAACGAACGCCACCGCATCCGCAACCGAAATGCTGAACAGCGCGATCAGCCCCACCACCATGACCGCCAGCAGCACCAGCAGCGCACCCAGGTCGCCCAGCGCACCAATGAGCCCTCTGCTGACGAGCCACCCCAGATGCCCGCCACCCCCGCCGCTGAGGGCGGCGGATTGGGGATCGCCGGAGAAGTAGTGCAGCACACCGAGCCCGCTCAAGAACAGCAGTACCGCTCCTAGAACGGTCTCGGGCGGCACCTGAATGCGACGTCCAAAGCCGATGCTGAGGAGCCAGTAGCCCAATGCTCCTAGCCCCAGAGGCAGCACAAACGCACCCCAGCCAAAGGCCGAGCGCAGGAGACGGATCCACCCGGCCGTGAGCGAGCCACGGCTGAAGGACAGGATCGCCAACACGGTGAGCACGGCCACGCCGATGAGCACGATCCCGGCTGCCCCCAACCATGTGTCCAGGGAAATCGCTGCTCGCCCTTTTGTCCGACGGGTCTGCTTGCGCTTAGCCACGTTTCATTCTCTCATGACCATGGGAAGATCGCTGATGCCACAAGACCAGTTGCTCCAACCGCTAGAACAATGACAGCTGCTCGGCCTGTTGGCCAAGCTGTGCCTCGGGGGACTCGTCGAGCTGCTTTAGAATCTGGGGAATCCTGATAAAGTCCTCCTCGATCTGTGCCCGATACTTGGGTTGGTGCAACGCGGCCGCCGGGTGGAACATGGGCAGCACCACCCACTTGTCGACCCTGACGGGCTTGCCGTGCACCCTCGAGATGGTGGCCTTGGGCAAATAGCGGGCCATCGAATGCCGGCCCAGAGTGATGATCAGACGCGGCTTCACCAGCTCAATCTGCTGGTCCAGATAGGGACTGCAGGCCTCGATCTCATGGTGCAGAGGATCGCGGTTGTTCGGCGGGCGGCACTTGATCACATTGCAGATGTACACATCCTCACGGCGCATGTTGATCGAGGCCAATAGCTCTTCCAGAAACCGTCCGGCAGCGCCGACAAAGGGTCGCCCAAGGCGATTTTCATGATAGCCCGGCGCTTCTCCGATCATCATGATATCGGCATCCTCAGGACCTTCACCCGGGACGGTTAGATTGCGCCCTTCTGCCAGCGCACACTTGGTGCACTGGGCGATCTGTGCATACAACTCGGTCAGCTCAGACAAGATCGCCTCCTTGACGTCCTTCACACAGCACAGGCAGCAGCACTCGATGCCGGGGATTGTACTGGAAAAGCAGTGTTTGTTCAAGGGTTGTGGGCACTTACGGGCTGGTCAGATCGACAGCGACAATAGCACTGGCGCATTCTCCTGGAGAAGCAGCGATGGGTGAATTGCAGCTAGTAAAGCCATCAGTCCATCAGAGATGAAGACGTGTCAGAGACGGAGGCCTGCCTTGAGGGAGCACACGCTAGCGCCGCCCGGCTGATTGTCCTCGCACCCCTGCGGTCGACAACCATCCCTGGAGTAGAGCTTTGGGGGCATGTGGCTCAGGTGAGGGCGCAGAGTGGTGCCCTCACCTGAGCCACGAAAAGGAGGAGAATGACCTGTGTGGATTGTCCAGCGCGTATGACGCTTGCCTGATTTCTGGCAGCCCACCGTTCTATGGGCAGGGGTCTATCTCCCTATCGGCTGCTCACCCACCGCTCTGCAACCCGATAGAACACTGTGGCAGCGAACCAAACAGCATACGCTATGACAAGCACGGCCCTAAGCGACTGGCCGCGGCGAAAGCATAGCCAGCTCGTGATGGTGAACAGCATCACCGGGAACAGGCCCAAGAACGCCAGGCGGGCAAAGTCGGCGGCAACCGCAGCATCGCCACCACTGCCGGTGAAGATGAACCACAGAGCCACCGTGATGTTTATGGGCATGACCGCAACGATTGCGGCCAGGACATTCGACCTTTCGCTCACCAGGGAGATGACCGTGATGCTGGCGAAGGAAATTAGCAGTTGAACAATCCGCTGTGTGCTCACGCAATCTCCCCGTCTGCTGGTGCGTCACCCATCTAGTGAGCGGCCTGGGACGTGAACGGTTCTTCCACCGTAGACTGCCAGGACGCTCTGCACAGACACCGGCCCCGTCAGATCAAGCTGCCTAGCATACAGCCGATGGAGCTACCTCGCACAAGTCTGGGCGCGCCCACCATCTATGGCCACAGCTTCACCTGTGATCCACCCAGCCTTTGGTGAGGCCAGAAAGGCGATCAGGTCAGCGACTTCCTCGGGTTCTCCGACCCGGCCGAGTGGGTGTGTTGTCTTGCTGTGCTCAAGGAATTTGGCGTACTGCTCCTCATTCATGTAGCCCGTGCGGTGAAGCTGTGTGCGGACCACCCCTGGGCAAACCGCATTGACACGAACGCCCTTCGGCGCCAGCTCCAGAGCAGAGCAATAGGTTAGCTGAGTCACCGCTGCCTTGCTCACGCAATAGGACAGAACGCCAGGGAATGCTCGAATCCCGGTGACGCTTGAGACGTTCACCACGCTCCCTTTTGCCGCGATCAGGTAGGGGAGTGCCTGCTGCATTAGGTAGAACGGCGCGGTTGCGTTGATGTTCATCATATAGTCCCAGTCGTCGAGCTTCAGGTTCTCAATCGTCCCCGTGGCGATGATGCCCGCAGCGTTGACCAGGACGTCCACACCGCCGAACGCTCCAACCGTCTGCTCCACAACCCCCTTGCAGTCTTCGGGCTTGGTCACATCTGCCGCAACGCTCAGCGCTTGTCCGCCGTCTGCCTTGATGTCTCCAGCAAGCTTCTCCAATTCTTTAGCACTACGGGCCACCAACGCAACCTTCGCTCCTTCTTGGGCAAACTTGAGCGCAGTGGCCTTGCCGATGCCGCTTGACGCGCCGGTGACAATTGCTACCTTACCTTCCAGACCCAGATCCATCATTCCCTCCTTGTCTACATCTGCCTTAGCAGTGTTTGGTCCCAGTGCACCCTTGCCAACAGCCTGTTCGACACGCACTCAACACGCTAGCTCCGCTCGACGGTCCTCAGCCAGGAATCAACGGGGGGCACCTCCTCACCCTCATAGGCTGTTGGAACGTCAATGAATGCCGGCCCGGGAACATGTAATGCCTCTTGGATCATACCCCGCAACTCCCCCGCATGCTGAACGCGGAAGCAACGAAGCCCAAAACCTTGCGCCACGGTCACATAGTCGATGCCTTCATCAAAGTCTACGGAGAAGTAGCGCCCGCCGTAGTGCAGCTTCTGCAGCATCTTGATCCAGCCATAGCACCCGTTGTTGAAGTTGATCAGCACCAAAGGCTCACCGAGCCGCTTGATCGAGGCGAGATCGCCGGCGCTCATGGCAAAACTCCCATCACCGCAGAGACCCACGACACAGGCGTCGGGCCTCGCAACCTTGGCGCCAACGACACCCGGTATGGCATACCCCAATGCGCCGTGCGCTCGCGGGATCAGTATCTTCCTGCCCGGCTCGCGAACCTTGAACTGGGCAGCGACGAAAGGCGTCGGCGTGCCTGGATCGGCTACAACGACGGCATCGGGCGGCAAGGCATCCTGCAATTCGCGGATGACCCGTTGCGGCCGGATAGGAACAGCATCAGAACCGGCCTTGGCATCGACCTGAGCCCACCATTCCGCGGCCCGCCTGGCAATGTCCTCCGCTCTCCCTTCCTTCGGTCGTGCCTCGCGCCCCAGCAACTCGCACAGGCTCTCGAGAGTCAGTCTCGCGTCTCCACACAGTCCTACGGCAATTGGGTAGTTGTTGCCGAGCTCCGAGGGGTCAATGTCGAGCTGGATGATCTTGGGCGGCCGTCCCCTGTCGGGAACCGTCCAGTTGGCAGAGTCCACATAGTTCACCTTGCTGCCCACATAGAAGACCAGATCCGCCTCTTGAACGATACGATTGGCATAGGCACGGCCGCCGTTGCCGCCCACGACGCCGATGCTCAGCGGGTGATCCTCGGCAATGCTTCCCTTCCCGTTGATGGTCGTGCCCACAGGCATAGCCAGCATGTCAGCCAGTGAGGTCAGCGCTTCCCACGCGCCGGAAAGCACCGCGCCTCCGCCAGCTACGATCACCCCTCGACGGGCGTGCAGCAGCAAATCCGCTGCCCGGTCCAGCTCACCGGCATCCGCGCACGACCGATAGGCTGGATAGCTGGCACACTGTGTTTCGGCGTACACGGTGCTGCCCTGCGACTCCTCTTCCAAGACATCCTTGGGCAAGGCCATGTGGACCGCTCCGGGACGACCAGAGGTGGCCATCCGAAACGCCCTTCTGACCAGGTCGGGAATCATCTCCGCTCTCTTGACCAACACGTTCCACTTGGTCACAGGCCTGAACAGACTGCGCTGATCCAGGGCGGTGAGAGCGCCCTTTTCTTCGAAGCTGAGAGCGTTGTCAGAAGTCAGTGCGATGATGGGTACCGATGAGCCGCAGGCCTCAGCCACACCAGGCAGCATGAAGGTGGCGCCACCCCCGCTGGGGCCTTCACATACACCAGGCTTGGAGCTCAGGCGTGCATAGGCATCAGCCATGAACGCAGCTGAGCGCTCGTCGCGTGCTAGGATATGCTGGAGGTCCGCCTGGGCATCGTACAGTGCGTCGTAGAATGGAACGGTCGTGTCTCCCGGTACGCCAAAGATGTGGCATACCTGATACGCCTTGAGCATTTCCACCAGAGCTTGCGCACCATTCACCGGCGATCACCCCACTCGAATTGATACTTCTGATACTGCGAATACCACACCGCGTCTTTCACATGTGACCTACATAGGGCTCTTGATGAAGCGTCTCGTAGACCATCCTGATCAGCGTTTGAATGTCAAAGACGGGCAGGCCGACCGCTTCCTGCACTTCATGGACATAGGGCGCCATATTGGTACACTCGAACACGATAGCCCCAACCTCTGGGTGGTCACTGACCATCCTCTTCGCCACGGTCACCATATCCAGCGCCATAGCGTCAAAGTCCAGGGTTTGCAGATCCTCAGCGAACACCCGCGTGAAGATCTTTTCGCTCTCTAAACCCGCAATCACGACTGGGATCTCCTCACGAGACCAACCAGCTCCATCAAAATGCCTGTCCGTCAACGCCGCCGAGTTCACGGTCATGATCCCCACCGCCTGCTCCGGACTGAGCATGCGATAGACCAAGGGCACCAGCATCAGGCTCGACGTGAATACTGGTATGTTCACCGCTGCAGCCAGCTGCTTCTGGAACATGGCCAGGAACCCACAGTTCGTGGTGATAGCCTTTACCCCCTCAGCCTCCAGTTCCTTTGCCGCCAGGAGGAATGGCTCAAGCAGCTTCTGATCTCCCTGCACCACCACTCGATCGTACCACGCACCTCGCACCACCTTCAGTCGAACCGGGAAGTCAAAGGTGGTGGCGTTGCCCAGGTCACCGGGTATGCGCGGAAAGGTTGACTCGTTCATGAGGATGCCAATGGAAAACCCGTAAGTGTTGTACCCGCCCGTCACTTCTTTCATTTCTGCCTCCTGGTTGTGTACTGACTAGAGCATGCCCTGCTTCTCATAGTGCTGTCTAGCTTGTTCAAGGATCCTGTCAAGGTCCCTGTCCTGCTCCGCCGTTAGGGGCACCGGCTCATGCGTGGCCAGGATGTCCTGCATCCTGTCTGCTGCGTAGCTCAAGGCGCTTTTCTTCCCACTGGCGATCCATTCCGGATAGGTGAGCCAATCGGCCGCCTTGGGCACATACTGTTCCCGCATCCACCACTCTCTGGTATGCCCCTTGTCCAGAAACATCCCGGGGATCGGACCCACCTGTTCAATCAGATTCAGGGCCAGCGTCTCCTCCGTGACATGAACCCCCTCAATGAAGCGCCCCACCATCCCAGCGATGTCATTGTCCAGAATCGATTGAACCGGATGGTAGATGAGTTCCGCATGAATTCCGCCCGGCAAGAACACGATATGACATCCCGAAAGTGCGGCGATCATGGCCATGATCGCCTTTTCGTAGCCGCACTGGAAGTCGATGATCTTGGAGCTGCTGAACCCACAACTGTTGTGCACCGGGACCCCGTAGCTTCGCCACAGTTGATTGAAGGCAGCGTGGTGCAGACTCACTCCTATAGCCCCAAAGGCTGGCGATCCGCTGCGCATGTTCATGGGATAGGCACAGTCAGCCACGGTCAGTCTGGTTCCTGGCTTGATGAGCTGTATGAGTACCACACCCGCCATCAGCTCGGCATTGGTACTCATCAGCGCTCCAGCAACAGTGGCTGGGCCCGTGCCTCCCATCACCACGCCACTGGCCAAATGGAGAGGGAAGCCAGCCTCGCAGAATCTGAAAGCGCATTCGACCGCATCCCCATAGTACGCCAGCGGAGAGGACGGATTGCATCCGCCCATTATTTCTATGCCCACTGCCTGCGCCATCTGGATGGTGAAGACCTCACAGCCCAACTGATAGCCTGTTTCCTGGAACTTGGTAGAGTGCCTGATCTTCCCAGCAACGCTCTCGGGGATGGCCATGACAGAGGGAATCCCCTCGACTTCAAAGTACGGAGTGTAGGTGGCCAGGAAATGGACGTTCTCCAGTGCGTCTAGAATCCTCAGTCCATCAGCGTTTTCCTTGCGCGTGGCGGGACGCGCCTCCCAGGTATCGAGGTCGACAGCCCTCATGCCCTCGGAGTTGCTGAAGTAGACGCTGTTGCCTCCGATCCGCAGATGGTGCTTCGCATCTCTGGCCTTGACATGGAAACTGCTCGGGCAATGGCCAAGAGACTTCTCGACTAGGGCTGGAGGAAACCTTACCCGCATGAGATCGCGGTCGACGGCACAACCTGCCTCGGCGAACAAATCCAAAGCCCGGTCGCTCTCAAACCTGACACCTGTGTGTTCGAGGATGTCGAGTGTTCCCCAGGTGATCTTCTCCACTTGCTCAGCAGTCAACAGATTCAGCGGCTTGAAATTGCGCGTGAATCCACCCATCACCATTGTCTCACCCAACCTCCTTCAACTCAGCAAGAGCTCCCTGAACAACTCGGCAGCCAAGGGCGCCGTAGGAGCGTATCCATTCGCGCCAATCGATTCGGCGAACTCGTCCGTGATCGCGCCTCCACCCACAACGACCTTGACTTTGTCCCGCAATCCTTGTCTAGTGAGAGCATCAATCACCTTCTTCTGTTCGTATGCGGTGGTGGTCAGGAGCGCCGACATTGCGAGCAGGTCCGCCTCTTCTTGGATCACCGCCTGCACGAAGCGTTCGGCAGTGACGTTCACGCCAAGGTCAACGACTGTGAACCCCTCTGCCCTAGCCAGGGCAACGACGATTGAGATGCCGATGCTATGGATATCGCCGAACACAGTACCTGCAACGACTGTGCCGAGACTGCTCCGCTGTTTTCCCTGCTTCTGTATCTCAGCCTCAATCACAGGCATCGCCGCCTGCATGGCAGCCGCAGCTCCCACGAGATCTGGCAGCCACAACTCGCCACGACCGAACCGGTCGCCAACCTCTCTGATGGTGACGGTCATTGCATCCAGGGCCTCGAGGGGATCAAGCGCTTGCTCCACTGCCTTCGTGGCCCAGCCGGCAGCCGCGTCAGCATCGTACTCCAACACAGCCTTCTTCAGACCCTCCAAAACAATAGCGCTCATGCTGCTTCCTTCCCGTCACCTTGGATAACTGACTCAATCGATCGAGTATGGGTAGACCCATTGACTGCTGAACGGCCTGTGCGCAGGGAGGCATGTATACTTGTTCACCCAACACCAGTCGCGCCTACCTGTCAATGGTCCGCCTCGAACTCCCTGGCAGCCGCGAAGAGAGGCCTGAGAAGCGCGGTGCCCCGCCAGCGACGCGTCTAACTCTCACTTCCCTGTTCGGGCTGGAAGCGGCCAGCAGCAAAGGGCGCAAGCACCCGATCCTCGATTTCGCCCGTAATCCACTGTGCCACACGCAGCCCCGTTATCGGCCCGAGGCATATGGCGTCTCCTTCATGTCCAGCAGCGGTGATGAAATCGGGCAGCACCTTCGAGCGATCAATGATCGGCAAACCGTCCGGAGTAGCCGGACGCAGTCCAGCATAGCTACGTATGATATGGAGCTGCGCAATCGCCGGAATGAGCCGAGCGCTGTTCCTGGCCAGTGCTTGGATGCCCTCATATGTGTTGCGTATGTCATAGCCTGCGAAACACCGGGTGCTGCCTATGAGACAGTTGCCCCGTTTGACCTGGTTGGTCACCACGCCGGACAGCATTTGGGCGGAGACGCCGCTTCCCGAACTCGGCATCTTCTTGCTCAAGAGATAGTCCGCAGACAATATGAGCCCATTCCACAGCGGAGGAGCGGGCTCGGTGACCAGGATCTGCCCTCTCCGCGGGACTATCGGCAGATCAATGCCAGCCATCTGTGCGATAGCAGGAGCCCAAGGGCCCGCTGCATTCACCACCCCGTGCGTAGGGATCTCACCTTCATCCGTGGCGACGCTGCAGATCGCGTGATCACGCACCTCAATGCCGGTCACACGATGGAAGGGACAGATCCTCGCTCCCAGCGCTTCTGCACGCCGCATGAAGGCCATGGTCAGGTACAATGGATTGACTTGGCAGTCGCGCGGTGAGTACAGCGAAGCGGTGACGTGATCGGCCAGCACTGGCTGTCTTGCCTGGCACTCATGTGCATCAACAAACTCCATGTCCACGCCAACTCGTATGTAATCGGCTACCCGCGAGGCGACAAAGTCGGCTTCGGCCTCGTTCTGAGCAACAATCCAACCGCCGCACTCCTTGAACTCGAGATCCTCGCCCAACTCTTCCTCAAGCTGGTGGTGAAGCCTGATGCCCTCCACGGCCAGCTCGAGCTTGGGGCCTATGGTCTTGGTGCACAGCTGCAGCCCGGCCATGCAGTGGCTCGATGTGCCGGATGCAATATCTCCCTGGTCTAGCAAGGCGACGTCAACGCCGCGCTTGGCAAGATAGTAGGCAACGGATACGCCGATGATCCCACCGCCGACCACGACGACCTCCGCACCTCTAGGCATCGGTCGGCTCCGCTATAAGCGTGCTCGCTTTAATCGGTCTGCAAGGCGCTCTCTGAGTGATGGGCATGATCTCGGCAATGGACTGTCCCGTCTCCTCAGCCAGGATCCGAGCCACAAGCTTCTGGCACGTCTTCCCCTGACACAGTCCCATCCCAGCCCGTGTCCTCAACTTGATGCCTGTCAGCGTACGTGCGCCGTCCCGAATAGCTTGGCGTATCTCACTCTCGAGAACCTCTTCACATCTACAGATGATCCTATCCTGCACCCTGTTGAAACCTTTCCCGTTTTATGCTCCGTACTTCATGCGCGTGCTCCCTGGGTACGGCGACATATACAACTGCGGTTCTATCGTACTTGCGAGGGTTGAGCACACGAACGACCCAGCCGCTTGTCACGACTGCCCCTTCGCGGTTCACAGCCTCAACCGGAGTGCCCTTGGTGGGCAGAGGAAGGAACTCGTAAGGGAAGGCCACGATGGCTTCACCATCGGTAGAGGCGAGATCAACCAGGAAGATGGCCTGCCCAGGACACGCAGCCAGACAGAGACCGCACCCTGTGCACTTGCTCTCATCCAGGACAGGCAGATTCGTGATCGGCTGCCCAACGGTGATGGCGCCCACTGGACACGCTGCCTCGCACGGATCGCAAGGTATCTCCTGTAAGCACTCGATGACAGCGACGGCACCCTTCTGCATCCTTGCTTCGGTGGGATAGCCAGGACTGCCGCGCAACTCCCCCTGCGCTGCGATCCCGGTAGTGGAAAAGCTCTTGGTCACCCGATCTGGCTCCTCCCGCGCTGCGGACTGACATCGGACAGCTCCTGTTGGACACCGCTAGACTGTGCCTGCAGGATTCTTTGAACGGTGCGTCTTGTTCTGTTTACCTCCCCTAGACGCAGCTCATCCAGGCGCTCGCACACTAGAGCTTTGCGTCCCGATGCTTCGTCCTGGGAGCAGTAACCCAGAGCTTCAGCAGCAGCAATTCCGGCCAGACGCCCCTCATCGATGGCTGTGTTAGCCTCTTCGATGCCAGTGATGTCACCAGCAACATACAGTCCCGGCACAGTGGTTTCCATGTTCTCGTCATGTATGGGAACATGACCACCCGCCTCGGGCACATAAGCAAACTGACAGCCAGCCATCCAGGCCAGCTCAGCCATAGGCGTCAACCCAACTGCCAGACAGATCATATCGACATCGATCCGTCGCTCTGTGTGCTCTATGGGCAAGAACCGGTCATCGAGGTGGACCAGCGTCGCCGACTCCACCCGCTCTGCACCATGAGCCTCACTGATGGTATGGGAAGTGAGGATGGGCACACCATAGCGCCTGATCTTTGCAGCATGGACAGCATATCCACCTATGCGATCGCGGGCCTCGATGACTGCCAATACGTCCATGCCGGCCTGCATGGCCTGGTAGGAAACGATCAAGCCGATGTTGCCCGCTCCAACCATCAGCATGCGCTTAGCAGGAAGGACACGTTGCACGTTCATCATCGTCTGCAACGACCCCGCTGTGATCACACCCGGCAGCGTCCAACCGGGAAAACTCAGCGCATTCTCGTAAGCGCCAGTAGCGAGGATCACCTTCTCAGCCTCGATCAGCATCGAACACTCATCCCGGATCACTGCCACATGATTGTCCGGGAACAACCCCCATACAGTACTGTCCAGCCAGATCTCGACGCCACACGACTGCGCCTCATCCAGCATTTTCCGTCCGATGTCGAGGCCTCGTATTCCCGCATAGTGAGCACTCGATCCGAAGAACTTGTGGATTTGCTTGAAGAGCTGTCCCCCTGGTGCTGAGTTCTCGTCAATAACCATAACGGTTGCCCCGGCCGTTGCAGCTTCAATAGCTGCGGCCAGCCCAGCGGGGCCCGCCCCAACGACCAGCACTTGGAATCTGGTCATGACTCACCCCCGCCATCCTCACCCAGCCCCGTCTGCGTCTCCACAACCATGCCCTGCCTCACCATCGTGACACAGGTCCGCACATTAGGTACGCCATCTACCGTCATCACGCAGTCAGTACAGCGGCCTATTCCACAGAAGAACCAACGAGGCTCGTGATGCTTCTCTGTCGTTCGGCACTTCCGGATACCGTGCGCCAACAAGGTGGCCAGGATGGTTTCCCCTCGAATGGCCTCCAGTGCTCGACCATCGACAGTGATGGTAACCGTCCTGTCCTGCGCTAGCTTGCCCAGAATGGGGTGATCCACAATGCGCATCTACAGCACCCCCACCGTCTCCATCACCTGCTGCAATCTGTGCCTACTCTCCGTTGACAGCGCTCCTGCTGGCCTTCGTGCTGGACCCACTGGCATCCCCACCATTCTCATTGCCTCCTTAAGTGCCGTGGGGAAGGTGCCCAGATGCAACGCGTTTCTCAGTAGCGATACCTTTTCCTGAGCACCCATGGCCCGCTGCCAGTCTCCACTGCGGAACGCTTGATAGAGTTCCACACAAAGTGTGGGAGCCAGGTTGGCCACCGCTGGTATAGCGCCAGCGCAGCCAACGACCAGGCCTGGAAAGGTGAGATTGTCAGGACCTTGCCACACCACAAAGCTAGACGGCGTTCGTCTGATGAACTCAATTGTTAGGGCCAGATCTCGACCATCCTTCATACCAACGATATTGTCGACCTCCGCCAGCCGTGCGACGAGGTCGGGGCTCATTGAAACCCCGCTCTGGATCGGATGATTGTAGGGAAAGACGGGCAAGCTGGTCGCCGAGGCCACCACCACATAGTGTCGATAGAGCTCCTCTTCAGTCGGCGCTGTCAGGTAATAGGGAGTTACAACAATCACGCCGTCTACGCCGCAGTCCTGTGCATCCTTGGTCAGGTCGATGGTTGCCCGAGTTGTCAGAGTTCCAGTTCCAGCGAGCACTGGGACCCTTCCTCTGGCCTCGTCCACGACGATCTGGCAAACACGGGCCCGTTCCTCCCTCGTCAGCGCCCAGGCTTCGCCTGTGGTGCAGACAGGAAACAGCATGTGTACTCCTGCATCGATCAGGAAGTCTGTGTGCCTGCGCAACGCCTCCTCGTCAAGCTCCTCACCCTCACTGAAAGGAGTCACCATGGGTGCCATGATGCCGGCGTACGCCCGATTCGTCTCCTGGTTCACCGACTGCAGACCTCCGCTGATGCATTGATGGTCCCCACGCACAGGTGGCACGAGGTGACTGTCTTCCTAGAGCACGCCAACTGCCTCAAGCACGTCTCGGAGCTGCTTGCTGCTGTCCAGCGTCAGGCCCCTTACTGGTGCCCGGGCGGCCCCCATCGGCATCCCAGCCAGAGCCATCGCTTCCTTCACCATCGCCGGGAATGTACCGAGGCTCAGAGTTGCTCGCAGCTGGGAAAGCTGGTGCTGGGCAGTGATCGCACCGCTCCAGTCACCGTTCTGAAAGTCCTTGTAGACCTTCGCCGCAATGTCTGGAGCGAGATTGGCAAATGCTGGAACAGCCCCGTC
>Ga0180437_10003247_pt1 | contig 24470 bp, 19 predicted proteins | sample SS_ome_4_FD_132410 | JGI IMG/M metagenome (GOLD analysis project Ga0180437, IMG submission 132410) | Hypersaline lake sediment archaeal communities from the Salton Sea, California, USA - SS_3_D_1 metaG | ecosystem: Environmental > Aquatic > Non-marine Saline and Alkaline > Hypersaline >... | reverse complement strand
CAAACAGATTGAAAAGTCAAATAAGATCATAGAAAAAGCTCTCTCAAAAACTTATCTTGCTTTTCATCACGCACTATCTTTCGAGAAAAATATAAAGCAAGGGCCTGAACACCTCGCAGCGATATGTGACCTGGAATATGAGCTTCCCGGATCGAAGTTCGAAGAAAAGCAAGAATGGCTTTTGAAAAAAATGGGGCGGATGAAAAGCCTGACAGCACAATTGAGTGAGATTCCGGAGAACAAAAATTTGTCTTTCTCCCTAAGGCGATTAGCAGTGCAAAGGAGTCAGCTTATAAGAGAACTGAATATTCGTGCTTCCCACTGGAAGAGCCTGATCGAAGATATAAGGAAGAGAGTCCGGGATTCCAACCGATGGGAGGAAGAAAAGGAGGAACTGAAGAAGGCCCTGAAGAGAACCAGGAGCCAGCGAAAGAAGACTCAGATAAGGAAAAGAAAAAGACAGCTCGATAGCCTGTTGCTGCAGCAGAAAAAAGAGACCGGACTCGGTTCGGATGGATTACGAAAAACACTGCGGATAATATCCATGGCTGGGAAAATGGGCGATCAGGCCAAACAAGAGCTGGTCAGGGCCAACTTAAGGCTCGTCGTATCCGTCGCAAAAAAATACCGGAACCGAGGCTTAATATTCGTGGATTTAATCCAGGAAGGGAACATCGGCTTGATGAGAGCCGTCGACAAATTCGGCTATCGACGGGAATACAAATTTTCGACCTATGCCACCTGGTGGATACGACAATCCCTGACACGGGCGATAGCCGATCAGGCGCGGACGGTGAGGATCCCGGTCCACATGGTCGAGACAATCACCAAGATGAAGCGCTACTTAAGAGAGCTCGCGCACGAAACGAAGCGGGAGCCTACAATAGATGAAATATCAAAACAGATGAAACTACCATCAAGCAAGGTAGCGAAATTGAAAAAATACGCTCAACCGATAATGTCCATCGACGAGCCCATCAATGAAGACGGCAGCACCGTGTTCAGCGATTTTATCCCGGACCGGAAAATCAACAGCCCTGAGGATGCCGTCATACAAAGCCGTCTGCGAGAACAGATTGAAGACGCTTTAAATGCCCTAACAGAGAGAGAAGCAGAAATATTAAAAATGAGATACGGCCTGGATGATGGCGTGGAATATACCCTGGAGCACATAGGACAGATATTCAATATCACCCGCGAACGAGTCAGACAGATCGAGAGCAAAGCCCTAAAGAAACTTAAAAATTCCCATAACAGCGAAGTACTCAGGTCGTTTGCGGATTCGAACTGATTTCATAAATCCCGGATAAAATTCCTTATCACATTTCTGTCCTTCTGGATAAGTTTACGGGAACTCCCGAGGCTATAATCTGGATTTGTATTTTCGCGGCCGCATTATACGCTTTGTCGAGAAACCAGGATCATCATTGGAATCGAATTCATGGGTAAAAGTGCCGTTTAAAGCGATAACCCCAAAGCCGTCACTGAAATGGCACGTTTCTTGTATATAGAGATAATGAAATCGCTAATACCAAAAGGAGATTAAAATGATCATCCAAGATTTAATGACCAGCGCTGTCGAATTCGTGAGTACCGATGACTCCGTGGACAAGGCCGCCATCAAAATGACACGAAACAACGTGGGAGCCATCCCGGTTCTCGACAGGAATCAAAAGGCAGTGGGAATCATTACTGACCGCGATATCACCACGCGCGTGGTCTCGGTCGGGCTGGTCCCCACCGAGACTGCAGTTACAAAGGTAATGACCAAAAATCCAATCGTGTGCAAAGAATCCGACGATATCCAAACAGCCGCCGAGATAATGAAAGAGCATCAGATAAGGCGCCTGATCGTACAAAACAATCGGGGGAATTTTATGGGAGTCGTATCTTTGGGAGATCTTGCCCTCAATGTCGATCAGTCGATATCGGGCGAAATCTTGAAAGAGATATCCAAGCCCCTGGAACCTTAAAACTACAACGCGCATCTATTATCCTGATGATTTGTCGCCCGCCCCAAGATCATGTGGTGAATAGAACGGCTAAGGATCGGGTATCATATTGGGAAGACATATCCCGGAGCATATGAAAAAAAGCACACAAGAATCAGCCGAACAGACGAACACCAGACTTTCCGACAATAAACATCAACCCAAACTCGGTTGGGGAATCCTTGTTTGGTTGATGGTATCCCTGGTTCTCCTGTATTCTATTTTTTCATTCTTCCGCCAAGCAGATTCGAAAACCATCTCGTATTCCGAATTTAAAGAACATGTCAAGGACGGCAATGTCACCGAAGTGACCATTAAGGGACAGGACATCAAGGGTCGTTTCAGGGAAGGCCTGGTGCTCGATGAAGAAGAAAAAAGCGAGCCAGCGCAGTCGACATTCTCGACGGTAAAACCCGCCATTGAAGATCCGGACTTGATGAAGATTATGGGAGAGAAAGGAGTGACGGTAAGGGGGGAAAAAGAAAATGGATCGTGGCTGCGCACACTTCTTATACTCGCGTTGCCCTGGCTGTTGGTCTTCAGCTATTTCTATTATCTGGGACGAAAGGCCAAGGGTCAGATGCGAGGCCTGGGAGGCGGGGCGTTCCTGGGCGTCGGCAAATCACGAGCCAAGCGGTACACCAAAACCATGACGCAAGTGACATTTGAGGATGTCGCCGGCCTGGAGAATGCCAAAAAAGACATGCGGGAAATCGTGGATTATCTCAAGGAACCGAAAAAATACCTCAAGCTGGGTGCGGATATCCCCAAGGGCATACTCCTGGTCGGCCCGCCCGGCACCGGAAAGACCTTGATGGCCAGGGCCACGGCCGGCGAAGCCAATGTCCCCTTCTTCAGCATATCAGGTTCTGAATTCATCGAGATGTTCGTGGGAGTTGGGGCCTCCCGCGTGCGCGATATGTTCGCGACGGCCAAAAAGGAAGCCCCATCGATCATCTTCATCGACGAACTGGACTCAGTGGGCAGGGCAAGAGGAACGGGTCTGTGCGGCGGCCACGATGAACGGGAACAGACTCTCAATCAGATACTGTCCGAAATGGACGGCTTCGTTCCACATCAGTCAGTGATTGTCCTTTCGGCGACGAATCGGCCGGATGTGCTTGATCCGGCCCTGACACGCCCGGGGCGCTTCGACCGGCAGATCACGCTGGACATGCCCCATAAGAAATCAAGGGAAAAGATTTTACATATTCATACCCGCCGAGTTCCGCTGGAGGAAGGTGTGGATCTCGACAATTTGGCCGCACGAACGGTCGGATTCTCCGGTGCCGATTTGAAAAACCTGGTCAATGAAGCCGCGCTATTAGCGGCGCGACAGGATCAGAAAAAAGTTACAACGGAAGATTTCTACAGGGCCAGAGACAAGATCCTCTTAGGACACAAGCGGGAGGAGATGTTGGGTGAGGAAGAGAAAAAAATCATCGCATATCATGAAGCAGGCCATGCTTTGCTGGCAAAACTGATTCCAGGCGCAGACCCGTTGCAAAAAGTAACGATCATCCCCCGTGGTCGGTCTCTAGGCGCAACCGAACAGGCTCCGGAAGAAGATCGCCATAATTTTAGCCGGGATTACATGCTGAACCGGATCGCCATCATACTGGGAGGACGAGCAGCGGAGAGACTTATGTTTAAGCATATCAGCAACGGGGCCGCCGATGATTTAAAACAGGTCACGCAGCTGGCCCGGCAGATGGTGACCCAATGGGGTATGAGCGACCGGATAGGTCCGGTCTCATTCAGCCTGGGGGAAGAACATCTATTCTTGGGCAGAGAGATGGCGAAAGCCAGAGACTTCAGTGAAGAGACGGCGAAGATAATCGATGAGGAAATTCAGAAGATCGTGAGTGATCAGGAAGCGGCCGCCCACACTATTCTCGGGAAGAATAAAATCAAGTTGAAAAAACTAGCAGAGGAACTTCTGAAGCACGAGACATTGGAAAACCAGGATATCGAGCACATCATAAGGGACATATCAACGTCAAAAAAGAAGTCTGGAAAAAAATGAGCCTTTATGGTTGATTGTTCCTCTGTTATAGATGGAGAAACGGAGCGAGATGAAATGCCTCTAGATTAATCGGGTTTTGATGTTCTTCCCTTTTTAATTTTCTCTGCAGCAAGCATTCCCGTCACCGCCGAATAAACGATGCCTCTCGCAAGGCCGGATGCATCACCCGCCACATAGCAGTTCTTAAGACTCGATTCCATATTTTTGGTGACTTTATATTTTGTGTCATAGAACTTCACCTCGGGCGCATAGACAAAGGTATCGTAAGCATCGATACCGGGAATGAGATGATTGATTCTTTCTATCGCTTCTAAAAGATTGAGCATAATCCTGCCGGGCAATGCCATAGATATATCACCGGGTGTGACTTTCTTCAGAGTCGGAGAAATGGATGAATGAGAAATCCTCTTCCACGTAGACCTCCGTCCTTCTCTCAGGTCTTTAAGTCTTTGCAGCAGAGGTTTTCCTCCTCCAATAGTATTGGCCAATTCCACAATAGCCCTCCCGTAAGCAGTGGTATCCTCTACCGGATCGGTAAGCTCAACTCTTGAAAGAAGAGCAAGATTGGTGTTGCCGCTTTTATATCTTTTTGCTGCATGCCCATTGACAAGAATCATGTCTTCATATTTTTCAATGGAGACGAAACCTTCTGGATTAACACAAAAAGTCCGGACCCAATCATCATGAGTTGGTGTGAACAACCTAAATTTCGCATCATACATAATGTTCTTCACATCGTCGTATATTTCAGAGGGAAATTCCAATCTCAAGCCGACATCTATTGGGCCATATCTAAATTCAATCCCAAGCTTGGCTGCCGTTTCTCTAAGCCAATAGGCACCTGCTCTTCCTGGCGCAATTATGAGATGTGTCGCATGGAGAGTGTTTGCGTCCCTCTTTAGAACAAATCCGTCTTCAGACTTTGCGATCCCCCTGATATCCGTATTGAGCTCAAACTCAATCCCTTCATTCTGAAGCATACGGTACAGATTATCCATAATTCGGGGCAAATTGTCCGTGCCGATATGCCTCTGCTTGCCTGCAATGAATTCAACGCCGTACTTTGCCGCTTTTTTTCTTAAGGATATAATGGCGGTACTGTCAAGGCCTGAATAGTCTTGTTCTGCACCTAACTCGGTGAAAACACAATCGATCCTGTCTATTCTATCCTGGATATCCTCATTCGATCTCTGGAGATCGGAGGGCTCGCCGCCAATCGCATGAGTGAGATTGAGCTTTCCATCAGAGAATGCGCCTGCTCCTCCCACACCGTTTATCCAGGACTTTCTTTTCAAAGGCTCTCCCCCTCTGTCAATAATCAGAACACTCAGAGGCGACTCTTTCAATTCGTATGCAGCAAATAATCCGGCAGGCCCCGCCCCAATAATCACAACATCGTATCCGACTGTCATTGTTCTGACTCCAAGAGCACGTTTTCGGCTAAGCCGACTGAAAATATTTTAAACAAAATCCTCTATCAGAGTACTGCCTACAGAGAAGGATTCACAATCGATTCTCCTTAAACCTCCACTCATCCCATAATCTAATTATCGCCGAATATCTGGCCAATATATACGACAGAATATTCCAATCCATTTTGCGTAGGATAGTCTATGCGGGCCCTATGGTCTTTTGGCGGTTCAGAACCGAGTGCAAAAGAACTGGATAATTCAAGGAGCGAAAATGTGGATTCCTTCCCTCCTCATCAAACATCGATTCCCAGGGATGATTCTTGGCTAAAGGGGCGGAACGAAGCCCTGAATCTCGGGAGACCCTCGCGGCACCTGGTCTGCATGAATTCGATCAGTTTTTCCCGCACTTCGCAGCGAAGATTCCAGGCGGCACCGGCGTTCAATGCGCTCATCAGCGCCCGCAGTTGCACGGTCTTCTCGGATGTGTCTGTCACCTGAAGACCCCATACCTTGCCATCCCAATTCTGTGATTCTTTCAATATCCTATGCAGTTGATCTCGGATGGCACCGATCGGTGCGGTGTAATCCACGTACAGGTACACTGTACCCAATATATCGGCTGATTCCCTGGTCCAATTCTGAAAGGGTTTTTCAATGAAGTAGCTTATGGGCAGGACGAGACGGCGCAGGTCCCAGATCCTGACCACAACATAGGTCAATGTGATCTCTTCGATCCGGCCCCATTCTCCTTCCACAACCACGACGTCATCGATACGGATAGGCTGGGTTATGGCAATCTGGAATCCCGCCAGAAGATTGCCGATGGCTTTTTGGGCGGCGAAACCGATTATGATGCCGGCCAATCCGGCTGATGCCAGAATTCCCGTTCCAATGTATCGGAGCCTCTCGAATTGCATAAGGATCAAGGCGACAGCCAGCAGGATGATCAAAACGGCCGCCAGCTTCCGTATGATGCCAATCTGTGTATGCATTCGTCTGGCCTGGAGATTATCTTTTACGTCGAGTTGATATCGCTGAAGTAAAAAATCCTGCAAATAATTGATCAATCCGAGCAGTATCCAGGCGAAGGATATGACATAGAGAATTCGGGTGAAGGCAGGAATAATCACGGCCGCATTGCCTGGAAACGCCTCAACGAACATCGTCACACTGAGCGAGACGAACAAGATGGGAAGCAGAAGCCAAAAAGGACGGCTCAGCCGGGAAATGAGGAGATTGTCCAGGGTTGTTTTTGTACTTCCGGCGATTCTTCTAAGCACATAGAAAAGCAGAATATGCAGGATGGATCCTGACAGTGCTGCTCCCAATAGGATTAACGCCGTGCTAGCGGTCTGTCCAAGATTCTGGATAAGAAGATTCATGGATTTGTCTGCTGCCGCAGGCTTTTATTCCCAATATCTAGGACGTCCGTAATAATCATAAAGCCTCTCTTCAAATTGGCGATTTACCGGGGCATAGGGATTGTATTTCGGGCTGTTCTTAATCGTTTTTTTGGGAAGATTAACGAAAAACTTCAAATCCGGCCAGCTCACGCGCTCGATCCATCCAGGGGAGATCAATACTTTTCTCAAGAAAATCAGCCAGGTCCTTATGTCCACTACCATATAGCGGATGAACCAATCCGAATCATCGACGATGAACTGTTCCACATGCCCTGCGCCTCCATCGACGGCCTGGACAACATATCCGGCCACCTCCCTGACGCTCCGGAGGTGCGGATCCACCCTGTCCTTCTGCGCCTCTTTTTTGGCTTTTTCCTTTATTTCTTGAGGAACGGGAGGAACGGCCCCGGGAGCGGATACGACCCAGTAGGGAGTCCATTCATAATGCCGATGCAGCTCGGCCTCGGCCTGACGTGAAACAGGTCTGTCCATGTCGATCTCGGGGGATTCTTCGACCTGCTTCCGGGTAAGCCTCACCGGGAGGGTGGATGCTTTCCAATCCGGATGTCCTGCCGCAGAGGGAACCAGGAGGACCTTCCGGTCCTTAAGCCAGTTCCCGGTACCCACGACAATGTAACGAACGGTCCAGATTTCATCATCGAAATAGAAATCATACACTTTGCCGATTTCCCCATCATCGGCCTGTATCTTGTATCCAAAGAGCTCCTTACTGCTTCTAAGCATTTATGACCTCCTTTAAGGTTTTAATTGGGGGAATACAAACGATCGTCTGCCGTTTTTCCCCTATGAATGACCGCCTACCGCATATTTAATCTATCATCCCATGGTCCGTGTAATTAACTTGCAATAAGCATGCCAAAAATTTTCGCTTCGGTGAGTCTGGACAGAGTTGCCCCTACCTTGTTGCATAAAAAAAATTGCCGCCACCCTCGATTTGTCCTATCACACAGGAAATTTCCTGTCTATAAAGACACATTATTCTCGATATTTCTTCATTCGCTTGCCCAAAATTCCTCATAGGAATATGGTCCACAATAAAGCCATGACGCATTTTAAGTAAAAATACTGGTTTCGTTCCAGAGGTCCTATTTAGAACCGCATCAAAGGTCATTACCTACTCTTCGATTGATCCGAATCCCCAACTCTTGACTTTTGCGGTAAGAAAGGTATGCATTAAGATGGCGACCAACTTGCTGGTCCGATTATCGATGTCAACATCCGGATTCACCTCTGTAAACTCAACAACTCCTGCTTTTGTTTCTTCGCCTGCAACTTGAGCGATCCGGATGATTTCAGCAGCGGTCAATCCAGTTGGATAGCTCGCACTGACGCCCGGGGCATCCGAATCCCGCACCGCATCCAAATCAAAACCCCAGAATATGGCTTTAGGCTTCAGCTGATTTATCGTATCCTGAAACAGCTTTTTGATTCCATAAGATCGCAAGGCATAGAGAGAGTAGACAGTAACACCCCTCCTATTCAGGTAATCTAAATATTTCGGGGAGTTGGCGAATTCTTCCGATCCTATTTCGTAGAATCGCTCCGGATCAATAAAACCTTCATCGAGAAGCTGCCGGTAAGCGGTGCCGCTGTTTCGGGGAGAGATGTCGCGCACATCGAAATGTTTATCTATGTTGAAGACCAATGCATCCTCTTCCACTTCCATGAGTGCCGCACAATCAGGATAAGATATGTCATTTCCGCCGCCTAGGACAATGGCCATTTTACCATCTTTCAGTATTCGGCCGACGACGCCTCTCAATCTGGAATGAGTCTCCTCCAGAGTCGATCCGAGAAGAACATCGCCCAGGTCCATTATGCCCAGTCCATTAATCCCATTGCTGGCCGCAAGTTTGTAAAATTCACGGCGAATCTCACGAGGACTCCTCCGGGCTCCGGGCCGGCCCTGGTTTCTGATGATACCCTCGTCGTCCGGACAACCAAGGATGACGATTTGAGAATATTCATAATCTCGGAGCAGATGCTTGACAATGGCTTTCATCCGAAGGTCATTAGGATCGTGGCCTCCGACGAAAAGCCGCCGATCCGGTCTTTCCGTGAATTCAAACACGTTCATGTTGATAAAACTTTCTTCTACATCGGAACAATTCAAAAAACATGCCAAGTTGAGTGATAAGATGGAATGGACGAGATATTTATTTGGAATAAAAGCATGAGTGAGAAATCTTAATCAGATACTTCAACCCTAATAGATGCCGCAGTCCGTCGAATGAAATAGACATCAAGAATCAAAAGTATCAGATTTGATATGCATGATGTGAGCGGAATTTACCCAATTTTTCTTTGAAAATTAACTATTATTTATCATATATACATTATTCTGGGCCCTAGTTATTAAGGAAACCGCAATGAATAAGACTAGAGTCCTGTTCCTTTGCACAGGAAACTCCGCCCGCAGCCATGTCCTGGAGAATTACAGCTGGATTAAGCTCTTAGAAAATATTCTTCATTCCTCAGACAGAACGCCTGGTCACTGAGCCGCTCCTCTCTGCTTTATAAGCCTTTTATACAGGCGAAAGAGCTGAGCGAAGGTCCTGTCCCAGGGGAACTCCTGCTCAACCCGCTCGCGAGCGATCTCGCCTATGGCGCGGTAATTCCGAGAAGCGAGCCGCAGGATGTTCATGGCCATATCATGCGCGGAATCCTCGGGCCCCACGACACCTACGTACTCCGTTAGCATTTCTCGCAAGACATTGGCGGACACACCCACCACAGGGAGCCCGCAAGCCTGGGCCCTGGCAACGGCCAAGCCGCTGGTCTCATGCGGTCTCGCAGTCACATAGATATCGGAAGAGGCGAGCATCCGGGCCAGTTTCGCTTTATCGGCCACGGCCGGGAAATAGTGGATCTTGCTGGTGACACGGCCGGCATTCAGAATCTTATTCCTGTTGGATCCGTCTCCGATCAAGAGAAGCTTCCCTTGGAAGTACTCGGAGATATGGTTGAATGCATCGAGGACCAATCTTAGGCATTTGCACTCATCCAGCCGGCCCGTGTAGATGAGGAGGACATCAGTATCTGTGATGCCTAGGCTGTTTCGGAAAGCATGATCCCGTTTGCCCGGGTGAAACATATCCAAATCCAGGCCAAGAGAGATCCTTTTTACCCGTTCGACGCCCATATTCGTCAGCTTCGCCCTAAGGGTGGCGGATGGGGTGAGTGTCACATCGAACCGGTTGTAGATAGAACGCACATAATTTTCGACCATTGAAATGGCCTTTCTGGCCAGTCGGGAACTGATCGTGCGCCGTAGAGAGGACTCGACAAAGGCAGCGTGGAAATCCATGTGATAGAAACCCACCAGGACGCTGGCGAATTTGCGTTTGGAGTAAAAGCCCGCATGAGGAAGGATATACGGGCTGCTTAATTCAATAACATCCGGTCTCTCCCGCTTCAGGATAGATAAGACCTTAGGCAGCCGGGCGATGTGATAGATCTTGAGGTTCTTCTCTTCCAGGATCTCTTCCCGCTTGCCGAGCATGATACGGATGTTCTCATGCTCCTCATGTTTATGTAAATAATTCTGTTTTTCCTCTAAATAGTTATTGATGTCGCTTCCGGACAATGCGTAGACTTGCGTTAGATCGCATATTTTCATGACGTATATCCATTGTTATCCCTTTTTCTCCTATGCTATTCTCAGCCACAAATATTAATTCCATTTAAGCAAAGAGTTAAAAAACGATTAATTTTGTGGGAATAGTCGTACTAGACGGAAGTCCCGGTTCTCTTACATAATTGGATAGAGCCCATCAGGTCAGCGAGCTCCATTTCGGACAGCCCTCTGGATGATACCTTCCGCTTCATTCTTATCACCCCATCCTTTAAAAACCATTTCCCCAGGGCCTTTATAATTTGCAAACCAAATTTTAATGATATCCCTCACGCCGGGAAATCTATTATCTAAGTCACCCACGTCATCCGCCTTATAGAGGGGTGATCCTTTCATCACGGCCACAACCTTGTCATCTACCTCTCCGCCATCAAGCAACTTAAGCACTCCGATAAATCTGGCCTCGATAACGGAACCTCTCGAAACGGCCGGTCCTAAAAGCAAAATATCCAGAGGACCTCCGTCACCTCCTTGCGTATTGGGAATGAGTCCGTAGTTAACAGGATAGGCAAGGTATTGAATGACCCGGGGCTTTCCGTTCTTGAATTCCCACCTGAGTCTGCCGTCATCGGGCTTGGTCCCATTCTCGAGAGTTCCATTGACCTCCCATTTGGCGACCGTACCAGCCGGGATTTCTACCACCATATTGACCGTTCCATTGCGATTCAAGGCGGGTAATATTTTGACCAGATTTTTACCACTATCGATGGTGTATAGGTCTTTATACCGGAAATCCTCGGCTACACCTGGAACAGCACGTTGGCATCCCGGATATATCGCCATAAAAGCGATACAAATGGCGCCCAATATTATGCCTTTTTTCAACCTCATATTCTCTCTCTTATTCTTCAGTTCACTTTAGAATGTCATGGATTTGTTAAGCTTTTATTAATAAATAATCAATTTTTGGCAAAATCTTGACGATAAGGTTGAGGGAAAACCATGCCGATGATTTCAGCAGAAACAGAAGCCAGATAAATAAAATAGAATACAGCCTCGACACCGATCGATCCCCCTGGTGCTGGAGGGAAGGTTCCAAACATGAAAACAAACCATTGATAGATGAAAAACTCGACAGCATGAATCGGCAGGCGGAAGCACGCCAGGCGAACTGTTATGACTGAGTACCGATATGTGCATTGAATGGCGGTTAAAATAAATGTCAGACCGAATCATGATTTTCCTTCCGGCTTACAATCCGGTTAATTTTTCTTGTCCATATCCCTCTGGTAAATCTTCAAGAATAATCTCACGAGAAACAAATTCCGTTATTTCCAATTGAATAGGTCCAAAGAATCTCTTTCACTCTCGATTAGTGGATCCAGACTGTGGTGAATCGCCCAGAAATTTCAAAATCCGTCATAATTAACCAATAATTAACAGTGATTTAATATGAAATACATTTTGGCCGTTTATCCTATGCGCAGGGGTGAAAACATGCTGAATTCCATAATTTCCCAGATCCCGCGTGGACGGAGACAACAAAAAGACAAAGGTCGTGTCCTGCCCATCTATAACGTGGTTATCCCTGTTTATTTTACCTCCTTGAACCAGTTATACACCAGACGACAGGTGCGAGCTGTGACTTTTGCTCCATCTCCCCAAACTTGTTGTCAGGAGACGGAGATTCTCGCGCGCCCTCCTGGTTTCCAACTTATCCAGGCACAGAAATCATGCGCTCCCGGGGGAAGAGAATTTCCTTGTCGTATTAACATAGATTCCGTCTATGCAGGTGATAAGGATCTTTATCCCACATGTTCCGTCAAACCAGGTCCGGCTTCACGGATTGCTCAGGTCCGGCTTTTCTGATTTTCACCCCTCCCTTCCATCCCCACGAAAATCCCAGAGGAAGCCTACCGCCTGAAAGATACAGCTCGGTTACTATTGATGCGCCCCTGACACACTGGTCGAATTCGGGATTTGCATTGAATCACTCTCCCCCTTTGTGATATAAATCAAAAATTCTCAGCCTTAGAAAAGTTTGATTCCAGTGGTTAACATATGTCGCCGTCAGCATTAAGAACCAGGACTATGTGACCGGAGGCTCATGGACTGAATCAAGTTTTATTAGCCCAGGGATCCATATAGGAGATCGAAATGAAAAAACAACTCACAGGCATTTCTTTAATGATCCTGCTTGGTTTAACGTTTAGCTGCCGGCAGGGTGAAGAGGTTGCGGCTGAAAAAAAATCCGAGTCGATCATAATCGTTGACAATGCCATTTCTCCTGACGGGGTTTCAATTGCCTATGAAGTGAGAGGAGAGGGTGAGCCTTCCCTAGCCTTTGTTCACGGTTGGTGTTGTGACCGAAGCTACTGGAATGAACAGCTGTCCCATTTTTCAGAAAAATACCAAGTGGTAGCGATTGACCTCGCAGGGCATGGAGGCTCAGAACTCGACAGGGAAGAATGGACGATACAAGCCTTCGGAAGAGATGTGGCAGCCGTAATTGAAAATCTGGATCTGGACCAAGTCGTACTCATCGGACATTCCATGGGCGGGTACGTCATTTTAGAAGCCGCACGGCTTATGCCCCAACGTGTTCAAGGATTGGTCGGGGTCGATACTCTTCAAGACTTTGATAGCAAGTATACTCAAGAACAATTCGATAGTTGGATCGCTCCCTTGCGGGTCGATTTCGTTGAAGGCATCAAAGAATCTGTGCGTACCATGTTCACCCCCAATTCAGACCCGGATCTAGTCGAAAAGATCGCAATGGATATGTCCGCTTCACCTCCAACAGTGGGATTAGGAGCATTTAAAGGTAACTTTGATTTTCAGAACAACGAAATAATCCGGGTGCTTAAGGAGGTCCGGGCCCCGATAACGTGCATCAACTCGGATAAGTATCCTACCAACATTGAAACAAATCAGCGGTATTCTCCCTCATTTAAAGCCAAGATTATGACTGGCGTCGGGCATTTCAATATGATCGAAGATCCGGAGACATTCAACCGCCTGCTTGAAGAGACAATTCAGGAGTTTATCCGCCAGTAGAAATCAATAAGTCCCGGCCGCGGTCAGTTTTAAGGAGTTGATTCTATTCTCATTCTGAGATTCTTCATACGCAACCTTTTTGCTACAAACACGTTATAGACAATCAAGAGGTGATGCCATGAGAATACCCATGAAATCCATCGGATCGGCTGTCGTGATAGCCCTGCTTCCCTTTTGGTGTGGAGCTCAAAAAGCGGAGATGCGGGACGGCATCCGGATGGTGCATAATAAAGGCCAGGGGATCTGGGAAAAATCCCCTAAAATCAGCCTTGAGAAAGTCAAGGAGATCGGCGACATCGAAGCGGAAAGCGAAGAGGTGGCCTTTTATATGCCCCTGGACATGGCCCTGGATCAGGCCGGGAACCTGCATGTGCTGGATACCGGAAATCACCGCATCCAGGTCTTCACCCCGGAGGGCGCCTTTCTGCGGACCGTCGGGCGAAAGGGACAGGGGCCGGGAGAATTCAATTTTCCGGGCTCGCTCGATATCGATGCGCAGGGAACCCTGATCGTCGCCTCTCCCTTCATCAAAAAGATCCAGTTCCTGGGGGCTGACGGAATCGAGACCGACAGCGTCACGATCACGGAAGATTTTTCCGAGTATCTCAGGGCCTTGGACTCCGGCAAGCTGGTTTCGAGCGTGCGGCGCGGTTTCGGACTCCCCGAAGAGGGGGATGAAGACAAGGGGCTTGAGCCGCTCATGCAGATCATGGACCGTAAAGGCAAGGTCATCAAGAAATTCGGGGAGCCTCGGGACTATAAACACGATCTGGTCAACTCCACCGGCAACAATGTGCGCTTCGCCGTGGGCAGGGACGGACACATCTATGTCGCCTTCCGTTTTCAAAACCGCTTAGAAAAATACACTCCCGAGGGCGAGATCGTTTGGCGGGCGGAGAAAGAACTCAATTTCGATGCGGACAAGCCCATTTCCAAAGGAAATATCGAACGGAGCGGCCGGGGAGGGATCAGCATCGAGTCTCCCCGGATGAATGAGTGCAGCGAGGCCATCGCGGTGGACGACTCGGGCCGGATCTGGGTGATCTCGCTTGATCGTCAGTTAAAGGAAGAAGAACGAGCCGGCACGGCGGTGCGGATGAGCCGGACTGAACGCGGAGCCTCCATTTCCATGTCTCCCCATTCCGATGAAGAGATGCCGCCGGCCACGGATGCCTATATGCTCGATGTCTATGATGCAGAAGGCGTACTCTTGCAGCAGTTTTCCTTAGACCATTACGCCGATCTCATCAAGGTCCGGGGCGACCGCCTCTATATCCTCGATACAGTCAGACGGATGCAGGTCCATGTGTACCGGGTAGCCGGATAGATTCCATCCATGACCTTCCGGTTTCGTAAAAGCGCTGTCAATTCGAGGCCACTGACGTAGATATCCGGAAGCCGGGATCCCGGTTGACATCGAATTTCAACCGCGATCGGTTCAGAATCCGTCCTTCCTTGATAACCGTTTCCACGTTTCGCGACTCGCTTATGGTTATGTCCGGACGGCCTCTGACCAAGAGCAGATTCGCTGTTTTTCCCGGTTCCAGCGTGCCCCACTCGCTCTCGGCTTTCATCAGACGCGCGGCATTCCTCGTGGCGGCGGTGACGGCCTCGAGGGGAGTGAGTCCCGCCTCGACCAGCAGCTCCAATTCCCGGTGGATGCCCTCGCCTTGAAAGACACCCGGGTAGGGCGCATCCGTGCCGGCGACGACGAGCACTCCCCTATCGTGAAGTTTTTTGACGGTGTTGAAGGCCGCCCGGAGCATTTTCGTCGGTCTTTCCGCTTTGGGCTCTAAAGCCGTGATCTCTTCGAGAAACCAGGGCGGTGTCGTATCCTGAATGAGAGGATGGCTGAGGAAGCCCTTGTCGTTGAAGCGCTGCCGTCCTCCCACTTCCACGACACTCAGAGTCGTGATGCAGGCGACACCATTATCTATCATTTTCGTGATCGCATCGTCCGAAATAACCCCGGGCGTGTGCGCAATAGCCTTGACACCCGTTTCCATCAGATTCTCATATGGGATACTTCGGGGCCGGTGGATGAATACGGGAATTCCCGCCTGGGAGGATTCCTTGACCAGTGCCAAAACGTTTTCCTCCGTAAGTCCCGCGTAGGCTTTAACGAAATCCACGCCTTCATTCTTGAGCTTCCGCACAAACTTGGGGATCTGCTCCTCCGTTGTTACGGCAAAAGATATATCCGGCCAGATGGGCTTCGGGCCGTCGATAAGCGGACCCGATGTATAGATGCGGGAACCCAGCAGACGCCCGGCATTGATTTCCTGGCGCATTTGAATTGAGAAGGGGAATATATTCCCCATGTCCAGGACCGTCGTGACTCCCGCATAGAGGAGAGAATTCAGATAGCGCTGATAACCCAGGATATCGACGGAAACTCCGTCCCATCCCCCTACCAAGTGAACGTGCATATCGGCCAGGCCGGGCATGACGGTCATCCCCCGCGCGTCGATCACACGGGCTCCGGCGGGAACGCCCACCTCGGCCGAATCGCCTACGGCTAGGATTTTTGCGCCTTCGATCAAGACGGTGCCGCCCTCCACAACCGGGCCGCCGTTGCCGTCGATAAGGACCGCATTCGTAATTGCGATAATTTCAGAATCCTGAGGTGCTCGTGAACAACTTGCGAAAAGAAACAGTATCGCCATGAAAATGCGCAGCTTCATAATAACCACCTTTCGTGATCTCATGCCCGTTCGTCCCTAAGTCAAGCTCCCTGCCCACGCTCCGCGTGCGGGCTTTCGACCGGACTTCCTCCTTTGTCGCCGATCATTGTACCACCGCCCACGATGGAATCCCAGGCTTCAGGATTTGCACACTAAAATTTTGAATTAATAGAAGGATTCATGCCTCGTATTACGTATTACATCTGGAAACAAGATATCATCTTCAGATATAGCCCGAGAACATGTGCAGTCCTGGCCATTCCTTAAAGAGAACAAAAATTACCCGGGACCACGGGGAAGAAATCGAATCCCTCTAGAGGTTCGGAGCACACGATTTTGAGAGAGGCCGAGCTATGTTGATGGAGCCGGTAGTATTCGGGATGGCGGGTGAAGTACGAATAAACATAAATGTGGTCCTCATCGCATACCCCTATGTTCATCGCTTGAATAGACCGGGTATTCGCTTTCATGGTCGTTATCAGGCATTCGAAAGCGGAACGGGGGGATTGTCCTTTCAAGAGGGAGTGAAGGATCGACCACATTTTCTGTGATCCGATCCTCCCTTCGGCGGCGAAAGGAAGGGAGACGCCTTTGAGAAGACCGTTGAAGACAAAAGCATACGCCTCGCCGACGAACGGCTGACAGAATTCCATGATCCCCTTGTGCTCGGGAAAAGAGGCGCTCCTCGCGTGGGCTAAAATCATGCGGCTGTCCGGAATGCTTCGGAAAGCATCGGCTTCCTCCCAAATGGGCCTCAGAGACTTCTTGGTCAGCCACCGTGGATTCCCATTGGTTTGAGAAACCGTGCCTACGCCCCATCCGTCGCCCTGCCAGTCCCCATCGTAGCTTTTACTGTTCCGGCACATTTCGGCGAAGCTCGCCAGTAAAGGATGGGGATCTACGGGGCTTTCGGATTTGACCGCCATGAATCGGCACATCTTCACATCTCCCGTACTATGAGGCTCACGATATCGACCGCTCGGTCGACATGCTCCTTTTCCAGGATATAGGGGGGAAGAAAACGGACGATCGAATCCCCCGCCGGGATAGCGAGAATTTTGTGTTTCTGAAGGCTCTGGAGCATGGCATTCCTGTTTCGGCCGACATCGACACCGAGCATCAGCCCTTCTCCGCGGACATCCGTGATCAAATCCGAGGAGATCCCTTGAAGGCCCTCCCGGAAATATCGACCGGTATCCCGAATCCTGGTCAACATGGTTTCATCCAAAAGGTCCGTGACAGCAGCGATGCCGGCCGCGGCCAAGGGATTCCCTCCGAAGGTGGAGGTATGAACGGACCTGGGAACGGCCGACGCCACCTGCTCCGAGACCAGAGTCGCACCCACCGGAATGCCTCCGGCCAGGCCCTTTCCCAGGCAGAGGATGTCGTAGCTGTCGACCTCCCTTTCCGACGCCAGAAACCTGCCCGTGCGGCCGGCCCCGGTCTGAATTTCATCGAGGATCATCAACACTTGTTTTTCAGTGCACAGCTCCCTGGCTTTGTTCAGATAACCGTTATCGGGCCGGATGATTCCGCTCTCTCCCTGGATGGGTTCGACCAGAAAAGCGGCGGTTTCGCGGTCGAGGGCCGCCTCGAGCTGGGCCGAATCGTTGAAATCCACATTATGGAAATCCCACAGCAAGGGCTCGAACGGCCGCGTGTATTTCTCCTCGCTGTTGGCGGAAAGGGCTCCCAATGTCTTTCCGTGGTAGCCTCCCCGGCAGGAAATGAACTTCTTTTTGCCGGTGGCCAGCACCGCGAACTTCAAGGCGGCTTCGACAGCCTCGGCCCCGGAGTTGGAGAGATAGACCTTGGTCAATCCCCCTCCGCATCGGGCGACCAAGGCCCTTGCCGCCTCGGCGCGCATATCGTTGTTGAAACTCCCATGCAGCGTGGTCAGCTTCCCCAACTGCGCATTAAGGGCCTTAAGGATCGCGGGATGACCGTAACCGAAGATGTTGACCCCATAGTTGGTCATCAGATCCAGATAGCGCTCGCCCTTTTCGCTCCAAAGGTAGACTCCCTGCCCGTTGACCAGGCATACGGCCCGGTCGGGATAGGTGTTGACCAGGTATTTTTGTTGGAGAACCCTGTAGTTTTTCATTTTTTTCGCCTTGATTCGACGTGACCCGGCGGGGCAGGATCATTTTTTGGTAAAGATCAAGGAATCAGCGGATCACCGTCCCGTTTCCCTGCAGTGCGCTGAGAACCGGCCGGTCGATGCGGCCGTCCCCCCAGTATATAGTTTCCACACCCGCTTCAATCGCAATCCGCGCCCCCATGATTTTCTTCTTCATCCGGGCCCGGCCGTACTCGAGAAACTGGTCGAGACGATCCCTGTCGATGTGGGAAATCAGGCTTGCCTCGTCGTCGGGATCCGCCAGCAGCCCCGGGGCTTCAAACAAAGAGACCATGCGTTTAACAGGCAGACGGCCCACCATAACCCCGATAGCCATGTCGTTGTCCGTGTTGACGATTTCATCCTCATAGGTGAGGGCCGGAGGGCAGATCACGGGGACATAGCCCTGCTCCACCAGGAGCGTTATCAGGCTGTGGTTAACCTCCTCCACCCGTCCGGTGAGGTTTCCTCTTAGGAGCTTGGTTTTACCGTTTTCCTTGACCAGGATCTCCTTTTTCGCCTTCGCCCGCCACAGGGCCCCGTCCACCCCCGACAATCCCACGGCATTGACGCCGTACCGCTGCAGCATGGCCACGATCCGCTTGTTGACCAGGCCCGCGTAGACCATCAGGAACACGTCCAGGGCCGCCTCGTCGGTGTAAACGCTGGGCACCCCCGAGGGAGACTCGACGGTCCTGGTCGGAACCTGAAGCCGGGCGGCGATCTCGTCCCTGCGGGCGCTCGCCCCGTGCACGATAATCATCCTCTCTTGATCCGAGAGCGAGGCCACATCCCGGCAGACGCCTTCCCAGTTCAGGCTTTTTCCCCCGCCGATCTTGATCAAGAGCACTGTGCCGCTCCTCCGATCATGTCCCGGGACGGGACGCCAACGATTCCGGCGAATATTTTTTCCGGAAGGCCTCCACGTCCTCGGAGCTCGTCTTCCCCGACACCAGGCTCCCGGTCAAGAGATGGCGGCCGTTCCCGATCACCTGAGGCGCAAGCGCCTCGTATTTATGAGGCCCGAACCGGATCAGGGCATCCAGATGAATCCCGGCCTTGTGGGCGAATCCGTTTCTCCGGTTGGTGGCCAGATTCATAGGCATCTCGATATGACAGATTTTCGAGACATAGTTCTCTGCAGCGGTCAGGAGCCCCAGATTATACCTTTCCCCGAACTCAGGATCGAGAATGTAGAGATTGATCAGCAGCGAGCTGAGCGGGGTGATGCCCGTCCTTTCTCCGATCCCGAGCAGCGAGGTGTCTATCCAGTTCGCCCCGGCCGTCAGAGCCGAAACCGCATTGCTCACAGCATGGCCCAGGTCGTTGTGAAAATGCCCCTCGATATCGGCATGGACCCGGAGCCTGAGGGTCCTGACCCGTCGATAGACGTCCCAACTCAAGGTTTTTCCCAGGGTGTCGGCCAAGCCGATCCTCTCCACCTGCAGGGCATCGGCCAGATCGTAAACAATGGCGCTCAGACGCTTAGGTTGATGAAAAGAGTCCTCGACACTGATCCGGACTTCCTGCCTCTGAGACTTGGCTAAGAGAATGTTCTGCTCGAGGGATTTGAGGTATGCCCGCGGGGCCTGGCGCATGGCTTCCAGCCGTTCCGGATCCGCGGTGCAGAGTATGTTGACTCCGTCCACGCCGCAATCTATCGCACGTTGGACATCACTCTTGTTGTTGCGCACATGGGCCAAGATCTTGGGAGAGACGGAATTCTTGCAGCGGATGATCTGAACGATCATCTCGCGGACTTCGGATCTGACGGGATTGCCGACCTCGACATAATCGACGTTTATCCGGGCCAGGTAGCGGAAGATCTTTTTCTGCTGGGCGAGCGAAAAATTCGCCCGCGAGAACTGGAGCCCTTCACGGAGGGTGGAGTCTACGACCCCCTTGAAATTCCGCAGAATGAGAGAGGATTCTTTCACGCCGCACTCCTAGACCGGATGAAGGCCGGGAAATTCCAGCCCGGTTGTCTCCTGGATGCCGGTCATCAGATTCATGCACTGGACCGCGTTTCCCGCCGTGCCCTTGACTAGATTATCGATCGCACCGAGCAGCACGAGGCGGCTTCCCCGGGTTTCCATTTCGAATCCGATCTCACAGGTGTTGGTGCCCTGGAGGATTTTCGGCTCGGGACACCGGTATAGCCCGACCCGCTGCTTGACGATCCGGACAAAGGGCTCATCCGAGTACTCGGACCGGAGAACCTTCCAGATTTCAGCCTCCGTGAGTTCTTTCTCCGTAAAGGTGTGAATGGTAACCAGGATGCCCCTGACCATCTCGATGCTGGTGGCAGAAATATTGACGGAGACGCCGGGGCGGACCTCTCCCAAGACACGCTCGATCTCGGCCGCGTGCCTGTGTCCCACCGGCATATAGGAGCGGACGACGCCCGCCCGCTCGGGATGGTGGCTCGCCGGCGACAACCTGTTTCCGACCTGGGAACTTCCCATCTTGGCGTCGATGATGATGAGGTCGCTTCTGACCACATCATGCTTCAGAAAAGGGTAAAGACAGAGGATGGAGACAATGGCCTCACATCCGGGTCCGGCCACGCAGTCGGCTTCCTGAATCTCTTGTCGGTTGATCTCCGGCACGCCGTAGACGAAACGCTCCATGAGGTGCGGAGCGGCATGGTCGGTCCCGTACCAGTCCTTCCAGAGCCGGGAATCACCGAGCCTGAAATCCGCGCCCAGGTCGATAACCTTGGCGGCCCGTCCTAGCCATGTCTCCATCGTCCGCATGGATTCACCGTTCGGTAAAGCCAGGAACAGCACATCGCAGGAATCCACGTCTTCCGGCATGCAGAATCTGAGGGGCTCGAAGCCGCGGAGGTTGGGGTGCACCAGAGACACCGGCTGGCCCGCGAACTGCCTGCTGGTCACCTGCCGGACTTTCACTCCGGGGTGCTGGAGGAGGATGCGCAGAAGCTCACCCCCGGCATAGCCCGATCCGCCTATGATGGAGACGTTCATATCGCTGCCTTGGGGTAAGTCGAATTGTCGAGCTGGCTTGCCCGCTTTTCACTCATTTGGATGCAGTAGTCGACCATGGCGCAGGCGATATCGACACCGGTCGGTTCCTCGGAATTTCGAAACTCCATGGTATGGTTGATCTCGTTGATCTTCAGGCCGTTGTCGGTCTCGAAGATATCGAGGGCCAGGAGGCCGCCGCCCAATGCAGACGCCGCGCGCATGCAGATGTCCTTCAGTTCTGGAGTCAGCGGGCAGTTCCAGGCCCGGCCTCCCCGCGCGGTATTCGTGATCCAGTGGGGGGATTCGCGGTAGATGGCGCAGATGGCCTCGGTTCCCACCACAAAGGCGCGGATATCGCGGCCGGGCTTGCGGACAAATTCCTGCAAGTAGAATGCCTTGTGCGGAGGCGTGCCCAGCACGTCCTTGTGCTCCAGGACCGCATCGAGGGCGTCCTCATCGTTCACCTTCGCCAGGAGCCGTCCCCATGATCCCAGGGCCGGCTTCACCACGATGGGAAATCCGCCGAGTGAATCCACGGCTTGTCGGGCTTGCTCCGGATCGAATGCCATCAAGAAGCGGGCGGTCGGGATGCCGTTTCGCTGCAACAGAAGCGAGGTCAAGAATTTGTCTTCGCAAAGCCGGGCCACGGCCAGAGAATTCACGACCTGAATTCCCAGTGATTCCATGAATGCCGCCGCATAGTTCCCCTTGACGGTGGAGACGGATCTTTCCATGGCGATGTCGAATTCAATGGGGTAATCGTTGGGATCGAAGATCTGCGTTCGGATATCGATCAGCTTAATCTCCACGTTCCTGGCAAGAGCGGCCTCTTGAATGCGCTTTTCCTCTTTGCGGATGGTGGAGTGGAAGACAGACAACCGGATGGTCATGGCAGTGAATTTTTGAAATTCAGATATTTCGGCGGTATTCGATGGCTGACTGGAGGGCTTGGTTACTGTCCCCAGTCTTCTTCGATCTGAGGGGCTTCGGCAAAAACAATCCGGTCAGATTGCAGGCCATCCACGACCAGTGCAGACAAACATGTCGGGCAACTGATGATCTCGGACTCTTCGACCGATTCGGCGGGAAGGACATCCGCGCCGCAGACGGGACACTCTCCCGCCGGAATTCTTTCCGTTTGAGGTTGAATAGGCATTTTCATTCTCCTTTCTCAGCTTGTGACTGAACTTTCATAGCGTCAACAATGCATTATAGGGTTTGTACACGCTGTGTCAATTTTTTTGCAAAAATATACATTTTAATAAAATTATGTTAAAAATATAACATGATAACGGTACCGGAAGTCGTGGAGGGTATCATCAGAAAGTCTCCGTTTCTCGACGAAGCTCTCTCCCGAGGGATTATCAACCTCTCCGCCCTCGCCCGCCGGATTCTTCCGGAGGTCCGGAATGAGGTCATGAAGGATGTTAAGGAGGGCGCGGTCATCATGGCCTTGAAGCGCCTGGAATCCAGGATCCAGGAGCGGAAAGAGGCCTTGAGGCCTTCGTTCTGTGGTGTTCGAGACCTGATGGTCCGTTCGAATCTATTCGAGATCACACTGGTCAATACGGCAGGTCTGGTACGTAAGCGCAAACGGCTTCTCGATCAGATGGACGAGAGGCGCAGCAATTTTATCACCTTTACCCAAGGGATTTTCGAGACGACGATCATTGCCAGCCATGATCTCAAGGACAGGATCATCAGCGTCTTTCAAGGCGAGAAGATCCTCTCGACGATCGAAGATCTCTCCTCGATCACCGCTCAGCTTCCCGAGGGAACGGCAGACCTTCCCGGCGCTTACGATTATATCCTCGGGGCCCTGGCATGGGAGCAGATCAACATCGTGGAAGTCGTATCGACGCTGAACGAGTTCACCCTGATTTTGAAAGACGAGGATATCGATCGCGCCTTTTTTATTCTCAAGCGGCTGTTCTAGTGGGCTTATCCGGATTCGCCCGCCCGCTTATTTCTTTTTAAGCCCCTTGGCCGTGCGGTCTTCCAGGGGAGGAGCGGGCGTCATCCGGGGAGGATTCTCTTCCAGCAGCTTCATCACTTCCTCGACCACTTTTTCGATCTGTGGGTCACGCCCCTTTATGAGGAGGTTGGGATCATCCCACACCTCGAAGTCCGGGGAAACGCCTTCTCCCTCCCAGAACCAGTGCCCGTCATTGTCATACAGCCGGGCGCCGGGTACGGTGATTCCGCCTCCGTCGATCAAGCGGTGACCGGTGGCCGGGCCGACCAGGATTCCCAGCGTGCGTTCGCCGACGATGGGCCCGGCTTCAAGCTCCTGAAATGCCCAGGGCAGTCCGTCGCCGCCGGAGCCGGCCCATCCATTGATCAGCATTCCCATAGGGCCGGTGTTGGTGGTGGCGGGATGCGTGTGGTCTTTTCCATGCCGCCAGTGCAGGTTGTAGACGACGGGACGCTGAAGCAGCTCCAGGAAACGGTCGGCCAGCCGGCCGCCGCCGTTGAAACGTTCGTCGATGATGAAGCCCTGCTTGTCCAGTTGGCCGTAAAACATGCTTACGAGTTCCAATTGACCCCGGCCGCCTGTGTTCGACATATATATGTAGCCGAGTTTCCCGTCGGAGAGTCTGTCCACCATCCTGCGGTTATTTTCGATCCACTCCAGGTATCTGAGCTGCCTTTCCTGTCCGGGGCTTAGGCATCTGATCACCAGCTGTCGGCTGTCTTCCCCTCCTCCGGAAGAGCTGATCGTCAAGGCCACCGTTCTCCCGGAAAGCCCATCAAATGCGGCATACGGATCCTTTTGGGGGTCGATGGCGATGCCGTTTACGCCCAGTATGAAATCACCGGCTTTGACATCCACACCGGGCCGGTCAAAGGGGGAACGGACCTCGGTATCCCATTCAGCCGGTCGGACGATCCGTTTGATCCGGTATTTGCCTTGATTCAGCTCCCAATCGATCCCGAGGAATCCGGTTTCCGATCTGGGCACCTGCTCCACATCACCGCCGCGCGTGTATGTGTGTCCGGCGCTCAGTTCGGCGACCAGGTTGGAGCAGATGTTGGTCACATCCCATCGGGTGCGGGCGTGTTCGATCAAGGTGCCGTACCGCTCGCGCAGGGCCTTCCAGTCGACGCCGTGCATGTTGGGATCGTAGAAGAAATCGCGGTGGCGGCGCCAGGTATCATGGAAGATCTGACGCCATTCCTCGCGCGGGACCAGGTT
>Ga0180437_10003244_pt1 | contig 24487 bp, 23 predicted proteins | sample SS_ome_4_FD_132410 | JGI IMG/M metagenome (GOLD analysis project Ga0180437, IMG submission 132410) | Hypersaline lake sediment archaeal communities from the Salton Sea, California, USA - SS_3_D_1 metaG | ecosystem: Environmental > Aquatic > Non-marine Saline and Alkaline > Hypersaline >... | reverse complement strand
TTAAGGTTTATGTTAACGACGAGGTCCCAGGTTTCCTCTGTGGTCTTCGCCGTCCTGGCAAATGGGCCCATGATGCCAGCGTTATTGAAAATGATATCTATCCGCCCATATGTGTCTACGGTTGTCTTGACCATCCTTTCGGCATCGGCTGCCTGGGAAACATCAGCCTCTATGAAGATGGCATCGCCCCCAGCTTCTTTGATCATCTTGGCCGTTTCTCGCCCTCCTTCAGGAGCCCAGTCAGCGATCGCTACCTTGGCACCCTCTTTGGCAAAGAGAAGGGCAGTGGCTCGGCCGATTCCAGATGCCGCCCCCGTGATCAAAGCCACCTTCCCGTCTAGCTCACCCATGTTTAGCGCCTCCTTTGTTTATATTTACCGGTGATTTTCCGTCCTGGTGAGAATAACATGAAGGTAATGATTATGCCAAGAGTGCTTGCTCACGATGGTAAATCCTCCTACAAACTTGCCATTGTATTTCTCAAGGTCTTCTATAGCTCGTTTTTTCATAGATTAGATTATTTCCTTGTGCCGGTATTGTAAGGCTTCAGCTAGGTGATGCGCCTTGATGATGTTGCTATGCTCTAAGTCAGCGATGCTGCGGGAAAGCTTCAGGATACGGTGAAAAGCACGACCGGTGAGATGAAGCTGCTTCATAGCGGCACGAAGCAAGCTGTGTGCTGACGGTTCCACCACGCAAAATTCCTTTACCTCTTTTGGCGTCATATCGGCATTGCAACTTAGCTTCGTATGCTGAAAACGTCCAAGCTGTATTTCATGAGCTGCCTTGACTCTGGAGCTGACTTTATCCGAGCTTTCCCCAGGCTTATCTTCGGTAAGTTTTTCATAATCAATGTGGGGAACATCAACAAAGATGTCGATACGGTCCAGCAGAGGTCCGCTTATCCTTTTATGATAACGAGAGATTTCCCCTGGTGAACATTTACATTCCTTAAAAGGGTCACCGTAGTACCCACATGGACAAGGGTTCATGGCTGCTGCCAGCATGAAGCTAGCAGGAAAGGTGACGCTGCCTCGGGCCCGGCTGACAGTAACCGTTCTGTCTTCCATTGGCTGACGCAACGATTCCAGAATAACATGCCCAAACTCGGGGAATTCATCCAAAAAAAGCACCCCATGGTGCCCCATGCTTATCTCTCCAGGCCGTGGCCATTGTCCCCCTCCCACCAAACCGGCATGAGAAATGGTGTAGTGAGGGGAGCGGAAAGGGCGCTCGACCATTATGGGCGCATCCTGTGGTAACAATCCGCTGACACTGTAAATTTTGGTTACCTCGATGGCTTCCTCCATGGTCAGTGGGGGGAGTATTGAGGGCAAGGAGCGAGCCAGCATAGTCTTGCCGCTTCCTGGTGGACCACACATGAGGATATTGTGTCTTCCTGCCGCTGTTATCTCCAAAGCTCGCTTAGCATGCTCCTGACCCTTGATATAAACGAGGTCAAAGGTGTAACTGGGGTGAAATTCCTGTTCCCAATTCACCTCGCTATGATACTCTGGAATGTCCATTTTACCTTGAAGGTGAGCAACCAGCTGCGCTAACGATTCGGTAGGGAATATGTGTATATTGTCTATAAGGGATGCCTCTCTAGCATCATCCAAAGGCACGAATATGTTAGATAAGCTTTTGTCTTTAGCTAACGCTACCATGGGCAACACCCCATGGGTATGACGCAACTTGCCATCCAAGGAGAGTTCTCCTAGAAAGATACTGTGGAAAAGGTCAGCACTTAGCTGTTCTGAGCTAGTCAATATGCCTATGGCTATAGGTAAGTCGTAAGCAGGGCCTTCCTTCTTTAAGTCCGCTGGAGCCAGGTTGACAGTAATACGCCTGTTAGGGAATTTATAATTGGAGTTTCTTATGGCTGACCTTACTCGTTCTCTTGCTTCTTGTACTGCCTTATCCGGTAGGCCGACTATGGTAAAGGAAGGTAAACCCGGCGATATATCTACCTCTACTTCTACTATGGCTCCTTCCAGACCTACCACAGCAGCACTCTTTATCTTCGCTAGCATTTTGATAAAATTCCCTCGCCCAAGTAAGACTTAGCCTCCTTCTCGTAGGAAGTCCTCAATTTTTTTTATTAATTCTCCGTTTTCCTCTTCAGATAGAGTAAGGTTGCTTTCCAACCTGCCAATGTAATCGTTGATTTGAGGAAGGCGAGACCTCACCTGGGATAACTTTTCGTTTTGTTCCCGAATCTCCTGATCCAAATCTTTAAAATCAATTTTCAGATCTAATCTCTCATCCAAAAAGCTCAACACTTTCTTTTGGGCCTGAGGATCCTCCATTGCTGCCAGGTAAAAAGGTATTGGCACCCAAATACTTATCCCGGGAGTATTCCTCACTTTAGCTGCCCATAGCAGAAAAGAATTTAAGCTTGGCCTCTCACTAGGTGGAGTTTGATAATCCATATCTCTGGCCAAATCATATTGGCCCAAGACTTCTTTCATCTCCGGTGAATTAACTATGGCAAATAAGTCCCTGGGAGTGGTATGAGCATTTAAGCTAACCAGGGCCCCAACGATATATAGTTCTTTTATTTGACAATGCTGCTCAGCCACATCCAAAAATGAGTTTAGAAATCTATACCACTCGGCTCTGGGAGAATCACTCTGAAAGATGACCAGCTCATGTTCTTGGCATGCATAGAACTTGCTTTCAGGAAATTGGGCCAGATCACCTTTTATAGTAACTCCACCCAGAGAAAAGAAATCCTCTGGTTCAATCTCAGCAAATTCTTGTCCTTTCAGCTTCCAATTCAAGTAGTCAGTGACTTTTCGTCCCAAATTCCCTATATCTTCATTCCAACCAAGTACTAGAGAGGGGTTTCTAAGGTTCGGTTTCTTATAGATTTTAAAAGGGTATTCCTGGCTCAACCTCCCCCACCTCGCTTCTTAAAGAACTTCTCAACATCTTCCATAATTCTTTTCTCTTCCTCTTCGGTAATTGGTCCAGGCTCAGCCGGTTTGGCGTAGGTCACATGCTTTAATCTATCCAGTTGTCCCCTCACTTCTGAAGGGATTTGTTGGTAAAATTCCTCAATTCTTCGTTCTACCTTTTCAGCTAATTCATCCAATTTGTCCAAGTCAATTTCTATCTGCAGACCATGACTGAGAACCTCCAGCACTGACTTCGAGGCTCTGGGATAGGACAGCGGTAATCCCTGAAGATATACTGGTATCTCACCCATAAGGCAAATAGCCTCAAACCCCCTCTTTTGAGCAACGCCTAATAGAAGACCATTTAAGCCGGTGATATTCCCGTGTCCACCTCTTCCTTCGATGTCTGACATCAGCACGGTGTTCTCGTATCCTTTTATCTCCTGGATTAAAATTTCGCTATTGGGCACTGCCCAGACTCTTGGCTTTATGGTATGGTGGGTCAAAGCCACAGCCGCTCCCGAAGTATAGACCCTGCGGCACTTAAACTTCTCGGCTACATCCAGGACGAGGTTAGCCATCTGATAGGCCTTCCTTCCCTCGGCATACACCCTTCCCCCCTCGGTAGGCTGCTCCTCACCAATGAAAAATATTAAATCTCCCCCCTCCGTTTTCTTGAAATAAAATTTGTTGCTAGGAAATTCCAGGTGTTCCAAAATCCCCTTCTTAATCGAGGCCCGCTTGGGATAAAAAAAGTCCCAAGGCTCAATTTCTCCAAACTCTTCTGCCTCTAAAATCCCTCTTAGGGTATCAACAGCGATTAGCCCGATATTTCCTATTCCTGGCCAACTAGCTACCAAAATCGGGGTCTCAAGCTGTGGCGTCTTATGAAATCTAAGCCCCATCACGCTTCTTTAAATCCATATTTATTATATACTATATATGCTATTCCTTTTCTTGCCACGGGTAAAATTTCTATTGGAATTTTATATTGAGTGGATTAAAATCCGAGTCAAGTTATCCTAGATTCGAATTTTTCAAGGAAGTGCAGATGTAAGGAGGTAAAAGATGACAGATTGGGATAAAGAGCTTCCACCAATCGCCAGAGAAAGACTGGCCAGAATTGGTAAGTTGAGCCAGGAAGAAAAAGAGAAGATGGCTGATTCTGATAGGGTGAACTCTCTACTCTCGGAATTTTACCAAGGTCAGATTGATCCCGAAAGCTTGTGGAAGAGGTTAAAGAAAGAGGGCAGGCCGTCTCTCTTAAGGGAGGCACAGGTAAGGCTGATAGACTCCCTTAGTTTTGGGAGTACTTCAGCCGAGCTGCAAAGGAGAAGGGAGGGGATTTTAGCCATAGAAACCCTTAAAGACGAACAGAATACTTCCATAGTTGAGCTAAATTTGAACTTGATGGAGGATTTACAAAAGAGATATGTAGCAGAATTAGAGCAAGCCTATAATAGTATAAAGGCTGAAGTGGAAAGAAATCCCCAACTAAGGGTGAAACAAATACAGAAAGGTCAAAGTACCATGGTAGTTCAACTCAGTGTTGATGAGGCGATAAAACAACTTCCCCAATGGGGAGATTTTCTCTCCAACCAGGAAAGAAGATACAGCCAAGAGTTCGCTGAAGTGATGGATAAATTAAAAAGAGAGTTAAAATAAAGTATTTCATATACCTATAGCTACAGCAACTGCGTGGTGCTTGCTGTCAGAAAGGCTCACAGAGAGTTCGTTTAAGTTTAATTCTTCAGCTTTATCCAAAGCGTGTCCGTAGAGTTTGACTGAGGGTTTACCATCATCACCGGTTAAGATCTCAATTTCACGCCAGCCAATACCTCTACCACCTGTTCCCAAGACTTTCATCACCGCCTCTTTGGCAGCGAATCTAGCTGCCAAGGATAGAAATCTATCCTGGCAAATCTTGAGTTCGGTTTCAGTGTAAATCCGGTTTAGAAAGCGTTCCCCCCATCGCTTAATTGCCAATTCAACACGGTCTATATCCACTATATCGATGCCAATAGCTGTCACTACATCTCCTTTTGGGTTTTGGGACTACGGGGACAAACTGGCTACCACAGTTGACATAAAATGAGACTATAGAATAGGCAAGTATTGCTTGAGTTCATAATCAGTTACTTGACTGCGATAGCGATCCCACTCTAAATTTCTATTCTGAATAAAGATATTAAAAACATGCTCTCCTAAGGCTTTCTTCACCAATTCGCTGTTTTCAGTAAGTTTTACAGCTTCATACAAGCTGCCAGGAAGTGTGCCTATACCTGTTTCTTGACGCTCCTGCCCGGTCATTTCAAAGACATTTCTCTCCACGGGTGGCGGAGGTTCACATTTTTTCTCGATTCCCTCCAACCCAGAAGCTAGCATGACGCTAAAAGCTAAGTAGGGGTTGCAAGCAGGGTCAGGAGACCTGTATTCAATCCTGGTAGATTTCTCCTTCCCAGGCTGGTATTCAGGTATGCGGATTAAATCAGCTCGGTTTCTCCTTGCCCATGTGAGGTATACCGGTGCTTCGTAGCCTGGGAGAAGGCGCTTATAGGAATTCACCCACTGGTTCGTAACAGAGGTGATTTCGGGAGCGTGCGTTAACAAGCCAGCGGCAAAATGTTTGGCTATCTCAGATAAATGAATAGGATCCTTTTCATCAAAGAAGGCATTTCTATCGCCTCTAAACAATGACATATGGACATGCATGCCGCTGCCATTTACACCAAAAACAGGTTTGGGCATGAAAGTAGCATAAACGCCATGATTTTGGGCTACGTGCTTAACTACCAATCGATAGGTCATTACGTTGTCAGCCATGGTTAAGGCATCGGTGTAACGTAAGTCTATTTCATGTTGACTGGGAGCGACTTCATGATGGCTATACTCTACACCAATGCCCATCTCCTCCAAAACAAGAATTGTCTCCCGTCTTAAATCGGTAGCTATGTCGGGAGGGGTTAAATCGAAATAGCCTCCTTGATCCAAAAATCGGGGTGACTCCGAATTCTCGAAGTAGAAATATTCAAGCTCAGGACCGACATAGAACGTATACCCCATATCAGAGGCTCTTTTCAAGTTTCTTTTGAGCACATATCTGGGGTCGCCTTCAAAATTTTGTCCCCCGGGCCAACAAATATCACAAAACATTCTGGCAGTTTTATGCTCATGCGGTCGCCAAGGAAGTATTTGGAAGGTCGTGGGATCAGGCAAAGCTAGCATATCGCTCTCATCGATACGGGCGAAGCCCTGGATAGATGAGCCATCAAACCCGCTTCCCAATTGCAAAGCTGTATCCAATTCTTCAAAGGTGATAGAAAAGCTCTTGAGAAAACCCAGGATATCAGTAAACCATAACCTGATAAATTTAACATCTTGTTCCCTAGCTAATTTAAGGACATAATCCTTCGCCTCAGTCCGGTCTTTCGCAACCATCAATCCTCCTAGTTCCCAGACTTGTTGGCTGGTATCAAAGCACAAGTTAGAACGGAAGTCAACTGGGTCGTTGTCTCAGCACTGAACAAGGAGTGGGGGTTGACAAAACCTTTTAAGGATGCTAACAGTTGACAGAAGATTTTGGGGATGCTAAAATACGGCAAACGGTTACCTACGTCTATTGCAGAAGTAGAGAGGTATTTGTAGTATGAAGAGAGTATATGTCAAGGAAGAGGTCTGTATTGGCTGTGGCCTGTGTGCGGTTTATTGCCAAGTGGAACAATCTCAATCTAAGGACCCAGTCAAGGCCTTTAAAAGAGAGGTTCCGCGTCCTTTGTCCCGTGTGCATGTGGAGAAGAATGTAGAGATTTCATTTCCGGTCCAGTGTCGCCACTGTACCGAGCCTTGGTGTGTTTATTCTTGCCTTACGGGCGCTATGCATAAAGACCCTGTGAGCTGCATGGTTGGCGTTGATATTGAAAAATGTATCGGCTGTTGGACATGCGTAGTAGCTTGCCCTTATGGGGCACTGAGTCGAGACATGAATAGCAAAACTGTTATTAAGTGCGACCTTTGTCCAGGGAGGGAGATACCTGCCTGTGTTATTAACTGCCCCAACGAAGCACTTGTGCTTGGTGAAGATGGGAAAAAGGAATGATATGGAAAAGATAGTCGCCATAATCGACTACGGTGCAGGAAATTTGCGTAGTGTCTTTAATGCTATTAAAAAGGTGGGTTACCGTGCAACGGTAACAAGCACCCCTAGAGAAGTGGTTGATGCTTCTGTAGTTATCCTCCCTGGTGTTGGTGCTGCTGCTGACACAATGAATTGCTTAGAGGAACTAGGTATGGTGAATGCTATTCGGCAACTGATTCAGCAAAGGAGACCGCTCTTTGCTGTTTGCGTAGGACTACAGATACTGCTTTCAGGAACTGAGGAAGGAGGCTGGCATGATTGTTTGGGCGCGATCCCGGGAAGTGTAAGAAGGCTGCCTCCGGGGCTAAAGATACCTCATATAGGTTGGAATCAGGTAAAGCAAAGGCTTACCCATCCCATTTTTGAGGGCATACCAGATGAAGCCAACTTTTACTTTGTACACAGCTTCCATGCTGAACCTGAAGACTCGTCGGTTGTGGCAGGCACGACAAGCTATGGTGTGTCTATATGCAGCATGGTGATTAAGGATAACCTAGTCGCAACTCAGTTTCACCCTGAGAAAAGTGGTGAGCATGGATTAAGGATGTATGCTAACTTTTTGAAGATGGCGCTAGGCGGGAGATAAATATAAATGCGAACAAAATATATTATTATAGGAAATTCGGCTGGCGGTATTGGTGCTGCTGAAGCCATACGCCAAGTAGATAAGGAAGGCGATTTGACCATCGTTTCTGATGAGCCTTATCCTGCCTATTCACGCCCTCTTATCTCAAAATACCTCTCGGGAGAACGGACTCTCGAGGAGATATTGTTCCGTTCCCATGATTTCTATACCCAGAATAATACTCTTTTTCTGCCGGGTAAAAAAGTTGTGCGCATAGAGCCCGGTCGTCAGAGCGTTCAACTGGAAGATGGGGCCGGCATAAGCTGGGAAAAGCTTTTACTCGCCACAGGAGGGAATCCCATCTTTCCTAGGATAAAGGGGAGTGACAGGAAAGGTGTTTTTACCTTTACCAACCTTGATGATGCCGAGGCAGTTGATAGATTCTTGGATAAAGCTGGAAAGGCAGTAGTCATTGGGGGTGGGCTAATCGGAATCAGCGTAACTGAAGCTCTAATAAAACGAGGAGTTGATGTGATAGTAGTGGAGATGAAGGAGAGCATACTAAATACCATCATCGACCGACAGGCATCCTTAATAGCTGAAGAGGTTCTGAGTCAAGCTGGTGTGGAAATCATTACAGGTCATACTGTGCTTGAAATCAATGGACGAGAGGCAGTCGAAGGGGTCATCCTAGATAATGGAGATGTGATGCCATGTGATTTGGTATTGGTGGCTATTGGAGTAACACCGCGTTCAGAACTTGCCCTGGGCGCTAATTTAGAAATAAACCGAGGTATAGTAGTAGACCGTCATATGGCTACGAAGCACCTGGGTGTTTATGCCTGTGGGGACGTAGCTGAAGCCTATGATTTCGTATACGGAGAGAACAGGCTTACCCCCATCTGGCCTAATGCCTATATTGGAGGCATGATTGCTGGACTTAACATGGCGGGAGCTACAGCTGAATATCCCGGCGGCACGGCTATGAATTCACTTAATTACTTTGGATTTGACATCACCTCAGCTGGCATGCCCACCGCGCCCAACGACAATGGCTACGAGACCATTAGCAAACAGGAGGGCAACATATACCAGAAGGTTATATTGAAAGATGGCCTCATAATGGGAATGGTATTTGTAGGAAATATTGATAAGTCGGGCATAATTTTCGGTCTTATGAGGGACAGAGTCGATGTAGAGAGCTTTAAAGAGTATCTTTTGGCTGATGATTTTGGCTTGGCATTCTTTCCGAGGGCATTATGGCAAGAGCGACTGGCGCCATCATCAGATATAATTCTTCAACCCGCCCTGCCTATTCAGGCTGAGGAGGAAACCTTTGCTGGAGAATAGTTACCTAGCTTTGTAGTGAGGGAAATGAATAAAAAGAAAAGGATTGGCGTGATTGCTTTGCAGGGGGCTTTTGTCGAGCATATCACTTGTTTGGAAAAGCTGAGGGTGGAAGCACTGAACATACGCTCGGCTCAAGACCTTAGTAGCCTCGATGGACTCATCATCCCTGGAGGGGAATCCACCACTATCGGGCGATTAATGGTGCACTATGGTTTTATAGAAGCATTAAGGGAATTAAGCCAAAATGGTTTTCCCATATTTGGCACTTGTGCGGGTATGATTTTACTAGCGAAAAGCGTTCTCGGCTTAGATGTAGCGAGAATCGAAGCTATGGATATAAAAGTAAGACGAAATGCTTTTGGTAGACAGGTCGATAGTTTTGAGGCCTCCTTATCGGTGTCGGCTTTGGGTGAGGCTCCTTTTCCTGCTGTGTTTATCAGAGCACCTATTATTGTCGAGGCAGAACCCGAAGTGGAAATCCTGGCTCGCCTTCCCGACGGCACTCCTGTTGCTGCCCGGCAAAGGAATTTATTGGTTTCAGCTTTTCACCCAGAGTTGACTTCTGACCTGAGGTTCCATGCCTATTTCTTGGATGTCGTCTCGCAAGGAGGGTAAGCCAGTGAACGGACTGAGCAGGATAAATAACCCGTTTCAAGATGTTAAGGTAATAGATGCTTGTTCCATCTTTGGAATGATGGATACTTCAGGGAATCGGTTTTCGGGTAAGCCCGTGGTGGAGGCTATCGCCAACATGCATGTTCGTGGTAATGGCCTGGGTGGTGGATTTGCTATTTATGGGATATATCCTGAATATGCTGACTATTATGCTTTGCATATAATGTATCTGAGTCGGGAGGGGCAAGCCAGAGTAGAGGATTTTCTCAGGGAAAAGTTTCACGTAATTGACGCCGAGGAAGTGCCTACTAAGCCGACGTCAGGTATAGTAAACCCTCCCCTAGTATGGCGTTATTTTGTTGAAGCGAAAATTGAAGAAAGCAGTGGGCAAGCAGCTGATGACTATGTTGTGGATAGGGTTATGGAGGTCAACACAAAAATGGAAGAAGCCTTTGTCTTTTCCAGCGGCAAGAATATGGCTGTGTTCAAAGGGGTGGGTTATCCTGAAGAGGTAGCAGAATATTTCCGCTTGGAGCAATATGAAGGTTATCTCTGGACAGCCCATGGCAGATTTCCCACCAATACTCCTGGTTGGTGGGGTGGAGCACATCCCTTCAATATCCTGGATTGGACAGTAGTTCATAATGGTGAAATCTCTTCTTACGGCATAAATCGAAGGTATTTAGAGCAGTTCGGCTACAATTGTACTATGCAGACTGACACCGAGGTGGTGGCCTATGCAGTTGACCTTTTAATACGAAGACATGGCCTTCCCATAGAGATAGTAGCCAAGATATTAGCACCTCCTTTTTGGAGCCAGATAGGGCGCTGCCCAGCAGAGGAGCAAAGACTCTTTCGGACTCTGCGCCAAGTATATGGCAGTCTTCTGCTTAATGGACCTTTTACCGTGATCATTGCTCATCAGGGGGAGATGATTGGTCTTACTGACAGGATAAGGTTACGTCCTCTCACGGTAGGGGTGAGAGGGTCGGTGCTTTACTTATCTTCTGAAGAATCAGCTATCCGTCTCGTTTGTCCTGACCTTAACAGGGCCTGGATTCCCATGGGTGGCGAGCCTATTGTGGGCAGCTTGGAAAAACCACTCGAGCCTGAAAAATCTTCAGCGGCAGAAATAGAAGGTGTACGTAAGTGTTAACTAAGAGAATTATCCCTTGCCTTGATGTGACTCAGGGACGAGTAGTTAAGGGCACCAGCTTTACCCATCTTCGTGATGCTGGAGATCCTGTAGAGCTAGCAGCCTTCTACTACAAGGAGGGTGCTGATGAACTTGTCTTCTTGGACATTGGTGCCACTCCTGAGGGGCGCGATACCATGGTTGATATTGTCGAGCGGGTCTCCGAACAAGTCTTTATTCCTCTCACCGTTGGCGGAGGTTTGCGTGGCATTGGAGATATGCGACGTATGCTAAAAGCGGGGGCAGACAAGGTATCCATTAACACCGCCGCCGTTCAAAATCCAAGGCTTATCACCGAGGGTGCAGAGAAATTTGGCAGTCAATGCATTGTCGTGGCCATCGATGCTAAGCAAATAAAAAGTAGCATCAATGTCAAATGGGAGGTCTGCACCCACGGGGGAAGGAAGCCTACTGGCTTTGACGCTATTGAATGGGCTAAGCAAGTTGTGGCTCTTGGTGCTGGGGAATTGCTCCTTACCAGTTGGGATGCTGATGGTCAGCGGGCTGGATATGACCTGGAATTGACACTTTCGATTAGTGAAACAGTAATGGTGCCGGTCATCGCCAGCGGTGGTGCCGGTAATTTGGACCATCTCTATGAGGCGTTAATCATAGGTAAGGCCGATGCTGTTCTTGCCGCTAGCATCTTTCATTATCAGATTTATTCGATTCGCCAGGCAAAAGACTACCTAGCGGAAAAAGGAATACCTATAAGAAAAGGATAAGATGAAGACATATTTGCCGCCAAAATTCATAGTGGAGAGAGATGATTCTCGGTGTATCAGATGCGAGGTGTGCGTCAACCAATGCACCTTCGATGTTCATTCTTATGATGCTGAGGATGATGAACTAAGGAGCCGCGAGGAGAACTGCATTGGCTGCCACCGTTGCGTAGTCTTCTGTCCTACTACTGCTTTGACCATTAGAAGAAATCCGCTGGATTATAGAGAGAACTACAATTGGCGCCCTGAGGTTATTGAAGATATCATCAAGCAGTCCGAGACCGGTGGCGTGCTTCTCACTGGAATGGGGAATGATAAGAGCTACCGCATTTACTGGGACCATTTGGTTCTTAATGCCAGCCAGGTAACTAATCCCTCTATTGACCCTCTACGAGAACCAATGGAGCTAACCACTTATCTGGGGCAAAAACCTGACAGGGTAGAGTTTGGCTCGCTGGGTCTTAAGACAGATCTGGCTCCCCAGGTCAGGCTCGAGGTTCCCGTAATGTTTTCTGCTATGTCTTACGGTGCGGTAAGCCTGAATGTACAGGAGTCCCTAGCCAGAGCTGCCACTGAAATTGGAACCCTATGGAACACAGGTGAAGGTGGACTCCATCCCAAGCTGTATAAGTATGGAGCTAATACTATAGTACAAGTAGCTTCAGGTCGATTTGGCGTTCATCCTGAATACCTCGATGCTGCCAAAGTAGTGGAAATTAAGATTGGTCAAGGAGCCAAGCCAGGTATTGGGGGGCATCTTCCTGGCGAGAAGGTGAGTGCCGAGGTATCGAGCACCAGAATGATTCCTAAAGGCACAGATGCCTTATCTCCAGCTCCCCAGCATGACATCTACTCCATTGAGGACTTGGCACAGCTTGTCTATGCCTTGAAGGAAGCCACAAATTATGGCAAGCCAGTAGCGGTAAAGATTGCTGCCGTTCACAATTCCGCGGCTATCGCCAGTGGCATGGTTCGAGCAGGAGCAGACATTGTAGTTCTTGATGGACTGCGAGGCTCTACGGGCGCTGCGCCGAAGATCATCCGTGATAACGTTGGCATTCCCATTGAACTAGCTCTAGCTTCCGTGGATGACCGCCTCAGACAGGAGGGAATCCGAAATCAGGCCTCTGTCGTAATTGCGGGCGGAATCAGAAACAGTGGCGATGTAGCCAAGGCCATCGCCTTGGGCGCCGATGCGGTCTACATCGGAACTGCTGCTCTTGTCTCACTTGGATGCACCACTTGTCAGCAGTGCCATACAGGGAAATGCGCTTGGGGCATTTGTACCACGGACCCTTGGCTGACCAAGAGGGTTAATCCCGATATCGGAGCTAGGCGGCTGTCCAATCTCATCCGCGCTTGGAGTCTTGAGCTTAAGGACATACTGGGTGGCATGGGCATCAATGCCGTAGAGAGTCTCCGTGGCAATCGCCTTAACCTCAGAGGCGTGGGGCTTACCGATACCGAATTAGAAATTTTGGGAGTAAGGATGGCAGGGAGCTAAGATGAAAAAAGTTGTCACAATAGATGCCAGGGGCATTTTCTACCGAGAACTCAATGCCAAATTGAGGGAAGCGGTATCAAACGGAACTCGAAGGATTGAGTTACGAAATGTTTACGGCCAGAGATATATAGGCACGGACTTGGACAAGACAGTCGAGATTGAGATATTCGGCACCCCGGGTAATGATTTAGGGGCATTTATGGACAGTCCCCGGATTATCGTTCACGGCAATGCCCAGGATGGCTGCGGTAACACTATGAACAGCGGGGAAATAATCATTCATGGTCATGCCGGGGATATCCTTGGTTTATCAGCCAGGGGAGGCAAGATCTTCGTTAGAGAAGATGTGGGTTATCGGGCGGGTATCCACATGAAAGAATACCAAGACACAAAGCCAATGGTCGTTATTGGTGGCACAGCACAGGATTTTTTGGGCGAATATATGGCAGGTGGAATTCTAATCCTCCTGGGACTACATCTCGAAGAGGGAAAGGGGCATAAGGCGAATTTCATCGGTACGGGTATGCACGGCGGCGCTATCTATATGCGGGGGGAGGTTCAGAAATTCCAGATAGGCAAGGAAGTGGGTGTCGCCGACCTGGATGAAAACGACTACTTGGTTCTAAAGGAGCTCGTAGGTGAATTTGCTTTTCATTTCGGCTATGATGCCAAGGAGATATTGAAATACAAATTTACTAAGCTTTTCCCTCTTTACCTCCGCCCTTACGGCCGTCTCTACGCTTACTAAATTAATACAAGGAAGTCAGCTTTGCCAAGGGTGTTCATCATAGCCAATGAAAGCGACCAAGCAAGGAAACTAGGGACAGAACTTGCTCAGATGGGCTTTGATTGTCTAATTATTCCCCATAATGATGGTGCAATCGAACAAATTGCGAGGCAATCCCCCGGGCTGATTTTGCTGGACACGGATGAAGCGACAACTGGTTCAGAAGCATGGGAACAAGCTCAAAGGATAAGGCAAGAAAGGGAGATACCCATCATCGCTCTCGTCTCCAAGGAGAAACTCAATATCATCGATTCCAACACCAGTATAGATGATTTTGTGGTCAAACCATGGGAGGCAAATGAGGTTACAGCCAGGATAAATCGAATACTGCGGCAAAAAGGGAGCATAGACAGCGAAGATATAATTAAATGTGGCGATTTAGCTATAGATTTAGCTAAGTGCGAGGTATCAATTAGTGGCAAGCAAATAATACTAACCTTTAAAGAATACCATCTACTTAAATTTCTGGCAAGTAACCAAGGAAAAGTTTTTACCCGTGAATCTCTGCTCAGCAAGGTCTGGGGGTGGGATTATTATGGTGGTGATAGAACGGTAGATGTTCACATCAGGAGATTGAGAAGCAAAATCGAGGATCCAATTCATACCTTCATCGAGACAGTTAGGAACATTGGCTACAGGTTCAGGGAGCTGTAGGTCTATGTGTGGAATAATTGCAATTTATGGACGTAATGCCCGCCGCTGGGAACCGCTTTTAGACACCATGTTGCGCAAATTATCTCACCGTGGTCCAGATGACCGTGGTACATATGTGGATGGCAATATCGCCATGGGGCAAACAAGGCTTTCGATAGTGGACGTTGCAGGAGGCAGACAACCTATCTTCAGTGAGGACGGGCATAAGTGCGTCATATGCAACGGTGAGATTTACAACTATCTTACTCTAAGAGATGGACTAAGACAGCATTATTTCCGCACAAATAGCGATAGTGAGGTAATCATTCACCTGGCCGAGGAGGAAGGATTTGACTCCGTTTCCAGATTAGATGGGATGTTTGCCCTCGTCTTTTATGATGGTGAAGATATACTTGTTGCTAGAGACCCATTGGGTATAAAACCCCTATATCAAGGATGGAAGGATGACTGCATCTTTTTCGCTTCCGAATTTAAGGTGCTAGATGGGGTGGTAGACCGAGTTCAGGAATTTCCGCCAGGATATTACTATTCTTCAAAAGAGGGGCTAATTCAATACTATCATCTTCCGGGGGTTACCAATTGGGAAGATGATATACATGAAATCACCGATAGGCTGCGCGAAATGCTGAGTGAAGCCGTGCAAAAGCGCTGGATGTCTGATGTTCCGCTAGGTTGCTTTTTAAGCGGTGGCATCGATAGCAGCCTGATATCCGCTATATCGAGGCAGCATTTTGACCACTTGCATACCTTCTCTGTTGGACTGGAGGGAGCTGCCATAGACCTTGAATATGCCAGAAAAGTGGCTGATTTTTTGGGGACTGACCATCATGAATACACTTATACCAAAGATGAAGTATTGGAGGCGTTGCCCCATGTGATTTATCACCTGGAGTCATTCGACCCTGCCTTAGTGAGAAGCGCAATTCCTTGTTATTTCGTGTCAAGGCTCGCTCATGATTATGTGAAGGTGATACTTACGGGAGAGGGTTCGGATGAGGTGTTTGCCGGGTATCACTATATCAAGCGATTCGGGAATAAAGAAGATGTCTACAATGAAACCGTTAGGATTCTAACTGGCTTACATAACATGAATCTCCAAAGGGTGGATCGTGCCACCATGGCACACTCAATAGAGGGCAGAGTGCCATTTCTCGATATAGACTTTGTGGAATATGTCATGTCCATAAATCCAAGACTGAAGCAAGCGGGGAGGAAATCTAAGATTGAGAAGTGGCTTCTGAGGCAGGCGTTCTCGGGCTACCTTCCCGATGAGATTTTATTGAGACCTAAGGCAGAGTTTGCCGCTGGCTGCGGTTCAGAACGTTTGATCACCGATTTGGCCCAGAGTGAAATCTCGGATGCTGAATTTGAGAAAGAGAAAGAGTTATCGAGGGATGTCGAGATTTCGTCCAAAGAAGAGCTTTACTACCTGAGGATATTCCGTAGCTTCTTCAACACCGATGGAGATATTGAAGCTATTGGTAGGTGGCGAGGTGGTTTTTCTACGGAAGGCTCAGAGCTGTAACCTAATTCACCCCCCTTTCACTTGTAACATAAATTTAACCTGTCTGTAATATTCCGGAAACAATAGGCAGATTAAATTGTATGCATGAAATATGGGAGGCTTCCAAATGTCTGTTAGTGCCGCTGACACCGCCTGGCTGCTAATTTCAGCAGCGCTGGTCATGTTAATGACACCAGGCGTAGCTCTATTCTATGGCGGCATGGTGAGAAGAAAGAGCGTTATTTCCACAATGATGATGAGCTTCGCTGCTCTGGCCGTCGTTGGTCTAATCTGGGTGCTTTATGGCTATAGTCTGAGCTTCGGTCCTGATATAGCAGGCATTATTGGTGGACTCGATTGGGTGGGGCTCAGGCAGGTAGGTCAGGAGCCATCCTCTGTCTATGCCAGCACCGTTCCCCATCTGGCTTTCATGATATTTCAAGCTATGTTTGCCATAATTGGCGTAGCTTTAATCACCGGGGCAGTAGTCGAGAGAGTGAAATTCAGTGCCATCCTGGTCTTTTCCGTTTTGTGGCTAACAATTGTGTATTGCCCAGTGGCGCACTGGGTTTGGGGTTCGGGTGGCTGGCTGGGCAAGTTGGGAGCACTTGACTTTGCTGGCGGGACAGTGGTTCACATTGCTGCCGGCGTCTCAGCGTTGGCTCTAGCTAGGTTACTTGGTCCTCGTAAAGGTTTTCTAGAGAGGGAGCCCATGGAACCTCACAACATTCCCATGGTAGCGCTTGGCGCCGGGCTGCTCTGGTTTGGCTGGTTTGGCTTCAATGCTGGCAGTGCTCTAATCTCGGGAGGGTTGGCCGCGAGTGCCTTTGTCGCCACCAACATTTCAGCTGCTGCCGCAGCCTTTACCTGGATGATACTCAGCTGGCGGCAACAACGTCCCAGTCTTCTTGGCACTGCCACCGGAGCAGTTGCCGGACTGGTGGCGATTACCCCAGCAGCCGGTTTTGTACCACCGCTGGCAGGGATACCAATAGGTATTGTGGCAGCGGTGATATGCTATTACTGCATCCTCTTCAGGATGAGGCGTGGTATAGACGAGTCTCTGGACGTATGGGCAGTTCACGGTATGGGAGGCACCTGGGGTGCGCTGGCTACCGGTATTTTTGCCAGCGCAGCTATTAATTCGGCTGGTGCCGATGGTCTGCTTCTGGGCAATGCCCTACAGCTTGCAAGACAGTTCGCAGGAGTTGCTGCAGTGTGGGCCTTTGCCTTTGGGGGTACCTGGATTTTGGGTAAGTTAGTTGACATAACTATCGGCCTGAGAGTTGATAGGGCGGAGGAAACGGTGGGTTTGGATATCTCACAGCATGGGGAAAGGGCATATGGAGGAGCGCTGAGATGAAAAAGATAGAGGCCATTATCAGGGAAGAAAAACTGGAATGTGTCAAGAGGGTTCTCGAGGAAAATGGTTATTTCGGCATGACGGTTAGCGAGGTAAGCGGCAGAGGCCGACAAAAGGGACTATTGCTGCAATGGCGAGTAGGAGAATACCGGGTGGACTTGCTTCCCAAGCTTAAGATCGAGGTTGTTGTCCTGGACGAAGATGTATCCAGAATTCTGCATGCTATTGCCAGCAGTGCCAGAACTGGCGATATGGGAGATGGAAAGATATTTGTCTTTCCCCTTGATAACGCAGTGCGTATTAGGACCGGGGAGGATGGCGACAACGCCATATAAAAGGAGAGTAAGAAATAAAGAAAAGGAGGGCAAAAATGGAAAATAGAAGCAACGATGACGGCAAAGAGTATGTTCTCAAAATGGCTAAGGAGCACGATGTCAAGTTCATCAGGCTGTGGTTTACCGACATTCTGGGTATTTTGAAAAGCTTTGCCATTACTGTAGAAGAACTGGAAGGTGCCCTGGAACAAGGGATGGGCTTTGATGGTTCCTCTATTCAAGGCTTTGCTCGAATCGACGAGAGTGATATGGTGGCCATGCCTGACCCTGAAACCTTTCAGTTGCTACCCTGGAGACCCAGGGTGCACCACGCTGTAGCTAGGATATTCTGCGACATCCAAAGACCCGGCGGTGAGCTTTTTGAGGGAGACCCCAGATATGTGTTGAAGAGGAATTTGAAGCGGACTGCTGATATGGGATACACCTTCTATGTGGGCCCAGAGTTGGAGTACTTCTACTTTCAAGATTCAAAGGGCACTGTAGGTTTAGACGAAGGAGGCTACTTCGACATGACACCCCTGGATGTCGCCTCTGACTTAAGGCGAGAAACAGTTCTTACCTTGGAGGAGATGGGCATAGCTGTTGAATATTCCCACCACGAGGTCGCTGCCAGCCAGCATGAGATAGACATGAGATATACTGATGCCTTGACCATGGCTGACAATGTGATGACCTACCGCCTGGTGGTAAAGCAAATAGCTCTACAGCAGGGGGTTTATGCTACGTTCATGCCCAAACCGGTCTTCGGTATCAATGGCAGCGGCATGCATGTTCACCAGTCGCTGTTCAAAGGTAACAACAACGCCTTCTTTGATGAAAATGATGAACACCACCTTTCCAAGGTAGCCAAGTGCTACATCGCCGGACTGTTAAGGCACGCCCCCGAAATAACTGCGGTCAACAATCAGTGGGTTAATTCTTACAAACGCTTGGTTCCGGGATATGAGGCACCTGTGTATCTTTCATGGGCACGGCGAAATCGGGCTGACCTGATTAGGGTCCCAGAATATATGCCGGGTAAAGAAAAGGCTACCAGGATAGAGTTCAGATCCCCTGACCCTGCCTGCAACCCATACCTTGCCTTCAGCGTGATGCTGGCTGCTGGGTTGGAAGGAATTGAGAAGGAATATGAAGTGCCAGATCCTGTAGAAGAGAACGTTTATGAAATGACCGAAGAAGAGAGAAAAAGGCGAGCTATAGGCACTCTACCGGGCAGTCTTTGGGAGGCAATCCAGCTCGCGGAAAAAAGCGAACTGGTGCAAAAAGCCCTTGGCGACCACGTTTTTGATGCTTTTATCAAGAATAAGAGAATCGAATGGGACCAATACAGGAGCCAGGTGACTGGATACGAGCTCAAGAGATATTTGCCAATCCTGTGAGTAGAAGGTGTCTATCCGCCAAGCATAGAAGGCTAGAGCAGCTAGACCCAGACCACTCTCACTGCTGTTGCATCGATTTTTATCAAGCTACTTCTCGTTGAATCGGTTGGTTATTGGCAATCTCCTGTCCCGGCCAAAGTCCCTGGGAGTTATCTTTATCCCGGGGGCAGCTTGGCGGCGCTTATATTCATTCCTATCCACCAGGCGAGCAATTTTTATGACTATCTCAGGGTCAAAACCCATAGCTATAATCTGGTCGATCGTCACATCATCTTCCACATAAGCCTTTAAAATAGGGTCCAGTACTTCATATGGCGGCAGGGTATCGATATCTTTCTGGTCGGGTCTTAGTTCAGCCGATGGTGCCTTGGTCAATACAGCTGATGGTATCAACTCTTTCTCTGCCTGGCGATTCTTGTATCTGGCTAATTCAAGGACCATCGTCTTAGGGACATCCTTTAGGGGAATGAAGCCAGCAGCCATATCCCCGTAGAGGGTAGTATAGCCCGTGGCTGTCTCGCTCTTATTACTGCAAGCAAACACCAACCAGCCAAACTTATTGGATAAGGCAAAGAGAATGTTGCCCCTGATTCTTGCCTGAATGTTCTCCTCGGTAACATCCGGTTGGGTATCTTTGAAAGGTTCAGCCAGTGTTTCCAGATAGGAGCTAAACGCTTTCTCAATAGGTATTACCTGGAACTGTATTCCCAGATTTCTTGCCAAAGCTTCAGCGTCCGATTTGCTGCCCGGCGATGAGTAGCGAGAAGGCATGGAAACACCTATGACATTTTCAGCCCCAAGGGCATCTGCTGTTATGGCAGCCACCAGGCTTGAATCCACTCCACCTGATAAACCGATAACTACTTTCTCAAAGCCGTTCTTGCGCACATAATCTCTGATGCCGAGGACGAGAGCTTGGTAAATCTCGGCAAGTTCATCTAATCTTTCAATTCGTCTCGGTGGCAAAGGAGGCTTAGCAATCGCGTGATATTCGCTTGACACCTCTATCTTAGTGGCTTCTTCTAGCCTCTCCTTAATCCAGGGCGTATCTTTCCTGCGTCTAGGGTCATGCAACTGAGAGCGAAATACTGACTCCACATCTAAATCAGCTACTACAAAGTCCTCTTCAAACTGCTTCCCCAAAGCAATGAGTTCTCCCTTCTCATTGATAATCAGACTATGGCCATCAAATATAAGCTCATCTTGCCCTCCAACCAGATTATTATGGACCACAATAGCTACGCTGTCTGATGCTCTGGTAGCGAGCATCCTTTCTCTAAAGAACCCTTTTCCGGCATGATATGGGGAAGCGCTTATATTAATCAACACTCTGGCCCCAGCACAGGCCTGTACAATTGCTGGCCCGGCTTCATACCACATATCTTCACAGATGGTTATGCCTATGCCGATGCCATAGATGAAAAAAACGGGGCATTCCCTCCCTACCTGAAAATATCTATTTTCGTCGAACACGCCGTAGTTCGGTAAATAGAATTTGTGATAAACCCCCATCAATTTTTTGTTATAGAGCACCGCGGCAGCGTTGTATATATCACCATCGCTGTCAACGAAGCCTACCACTACCGCTATATCTGAGCTGCGCTCGATTATTCTACTAAGGCTTTCCTTGTTTTGTCTGATGAATTGTGGTTTAAGCAGCAAATCTTCAGGGGGGTAGCCGGTTATAGCTAATTCGGGAAAGGTTAGCAAGTCAACTCCAAGCGACTTCGCTTGGTCAATGGATTGCACTATCTTTTGGGTGTTGCCACTGAGATCGCCCACAGTGGAATTAATCTGAGCTATGCCAACTCTGATCGAGTGCAATTTGCCTCCTTACTCCAACAAACTATAGTATACCAGACACCGAAGGGTGTTTTCTGTAATCTGGGTTGTCTTTGGGGAATTGACAAGCTATCTGTGTATCTGGCAAAATCACAATTTTACGGCAAAAGGTTACCGTAGGCAAATAGAGAAGAGTGTGAAAATTTGTTGATACAACAGGCTCAAGAAGTAGAGAGAAAAGTAATTGCTATTCTCAGAATCCTGAGCCAGTCCAGTGAGCCTCTTGGCGCCAGAGTTATTTCCCACCATCTTAAGAATCATGGCATCGAGTTGAGCGAAAGAGCTGTCAGGTACCATCTAAAGCTAATGGATGAGCGTGGGTTTACAGAGAGCATGGGAAGAGATGGGAGATTAATTACACAGCCAGGCCTTGAAGAGTTAGAAAGTGCTTTGGTCAGCGACAAGGTCGGTTTTGTAGCTTCTAAAATTGAGCTTCTGGCCTATCAAACAGAGTTCGACATAGACAAGCGTCAAGGCAAAGTTCCTGTCAATGTCTCTTTTTTCCCTGAGAAGCAGTTTAGGAAGGCATTCGAGACTATGAAGGTAGTTTTTCAGGCTGGGATCTGCGTTGGTGACCTTGTAGCTGTAGCTCGCCAAGGTGAAAAATTGGGTGGAATCATCATGCCCGAGGGTAAAATAGGTCTAGCCACTGTTTGTAGCGTCATAGTTAACGGTGCTTTGCTTAAAGCTGGTGTCCCCATGGATTCTAGATTCGGAGGCATCCTTCAAATTAAGAACCACAAACCTCTACGATTTGTGGAGCTTATCCAATATTCAGGCTCATCTTTAGACCCTTCAGAGATATATATTACCAGTAAGATGACCAGTGTTGGTCAAGTGGTTAAAAAAGGGGAAGGAAGGATTTTAGCCAATTTCCGAGAAATACCGGCTATATGCCAACCCATAGCAGAAAAGGTCGTTGCCGGATTAAAAGAAGCTAATCTGGGTGGACTGATTATGACGGGCGAAGTGAGCAAGTCTGTGTGCGAGGTCCCTGTGGAATTAACTAAGGTGGGGATGATACTCATGGGTGGACTTAATCCTGTAGCTGCTGCTGTCGAATCAGGCATAGAAGTGGAAAATCATGCTATGAGTACCGTTATGGAGTATCGAGATTTGATTAGATTCTGGGACTTGTGAAATGCAAATACTGCGAATCATACCGTGTTTGGATATGAAGGATGGCAGGGTGGTCAAGGGAGTGAACTTCGTGAATCTGAGGGATGCTCGAGATCCTGTTGAGGCAGCAGAGGCTTATTGCCGTGAAGGAGCCGATGAGCTTGTCTTCCTTGATATTGTCGCCACCGTGGAGAGTAGGGGAACAATGCTGGAATGGGTCAAGAAGGTGGCAGAAAAGGTTAGTATCCCTTTTGCCGTAGGTGGTGGGATTAGGAATACGGAGGATATGAAAGCCTTGCTGGGCCTTGGCGTGGACAAAATCTCGATAAATACCGCGGCTGTGAGAAATCCCGAGCTCATAAAAGAGGCTTCGAGAAAATTTGGCAGGGAGAGGCTTGTTATTGCCATCGATGGAAGAAAAAACCCGCCTGAAAGTAGTCTTCCAAGATTAGAGGTGGTAGTCAAAAGCGGTAGCGAATCCACGGGTATAGATGTTGTTGATTGGGCAAGGAGGGTTGAGGAGTTAGGAGCCGGGGAAATTTTGCTCACCAGCAAAGATGCCGATGGCACGAAGGAAGGATATGATCTGGAGATGACCAGAGCCGTGGCTGAGGCCGTTACTATCCCAGTCACTGCCTCCGGAGGTGCAGGAAAATTGGAGCATCTTTATGATGCCATAACAATTGGCAAAGCGGCAGCAGTTTTGGCTGCTTCCATCTTCCACTTTGGAGAGATATCCATTTCACAGGCGAAATTCTATTTGGCTGAGAAAGGGATATCTGTAAGAATCTAGGAATGGGAATGTAAGGAAAGTACAGAGGGAGATGCTTATGAAATGATGAACTATTATGAAAAAGTGAAGGCGATAGTGGATAGATATGGCGGCAACCACGACAGCGTCATCTCGATACTTCAGGATGTGCAATCCGAATATCATTATCTACCAGAAGATGCTTTAAGGGCAGTAGCGAGCCAGTTGGATATTCCATTGATACAGATCTGCGGTGTTGCCACCTTTTTTAAGGCATTCAGTTTGAAGCCACGGGGTGAGCACACAGTAAGCGTTTGTCTGGGTACCGCCTGCCATGTGCGCGGCGCTCCAGCCGTGCTGGATGAAGTGAAAAGGCAACTTGGCATAGAGCCTAGCGAGACAACTGAAGACATGCGGTTTACACTGGAGACGGTGAATTGTCTGGGAGCGTGTGCTCTAGGCCCTATCGTGGTTGTAGATTATAAATACCATGGACAAATGAGCCCTGGAAAAGCCAAGAAAGTCCTTAATAGATACAAGAAAGCACCGAGAGACAGGAGACATGAAGAGACTGACGTCAGCAGTTGAACTGGAACAATTGCGGGTTGGGATACTGAGTAGACGCGAGCCTGAAAAGCCATGTGTCTCAGTCTGCGGCGGCACTGGCTGTCGTGCGTATGGTTGTGAGGATGTTGCCAAAGCATTCAAGAGCGAGATAAAGCGACAGGGACTAAGCAAGCAGGTCGAATTGAAAGTGACAGGGTGTCATGGCTTCTGCGAACGTGGTCCGCTAGTGGTACTGTATCCCCAAAAGATATTCTACCAGCGCGTCAGTCCAAGCGATGTTTCTGAAATAATCGCGGAGATGGTCATAAAAGGCAACGTCATCGATAGACTCCTTTATGTTGACCCGCTGAGCGGGGAGAAGGCCCAGTTTGAAAAAGACGTTCCCTTTTATAAAAGACAGCAAAGGCTTGTTTTTGGCAATAATGGTCTCATTGATCCCACAAATATAGAGGACTACCTTGCTATAGGTGGTTACTCGGCTCTGTCTGAAGTCCTCTTCAACATGCAGCCGGAGGAGGTAATTGAAGAAATCAAGAAATCCGACTTACGTGGGCGAGGTGGTGGAGGCTTCCCCACAGGCAGAAAGTGGGAATCCTGCCGCAATGCTTCATCGTCAGATGGCCTCCGCTATATCATCTGTAATGCCGATGAGGGCGACCCTGGTGCCTATATGGACAGGAGCCTTCTAGAAGGGAATCCTCATAGTGTCTTGGAAGGTATGGTAATAGGGGCCTATGCCGTGGGGGCGCACGACGGGTATGTCTATGTGCGGCTCGAGTATCCACTCGCTCTGAAGAACCTTGACATAGCCTTGGGCCAGGCAAGGGAGTACGGTCTTCTTGGTCAGAACATACTCGGCTCCGGTTTTGATTTTGATGTGAAGATCTCGCGTGGTGGAGGGGCCTTCATCTGCGGGGAATCCACAGCTCTCATGGCCTCCTTGGAGGGAAAGGTTGGAGAGCCACGCCCCAAGCATATCCACACTGCCCTACAGGGACTTTATGGGAAACCCACTAATCTCAATAATGTGGAAACCTGGGCAAATGTGCCCCTCATTATCAGCCGTGGTGCTGACTGGTATTCGCAAATTGGCACTGACGGGAGCAAGGGCACCAAGATATTTTCCCTGGTGGGGAAGATAAACAACACAGGGTTGGTTGAGGTGCCAATGGGCATAACGCTCAGGGAAATCATCTATGA
>Ga0180437_10003241_pt1 | contig 24501 bp, 30 predicted proteins | sample SS_ome_4_FD_132410 | JGI IMG/M metagenome (GOLD analysis project Ga0180437, IMG submission 132410) | Hypersaline lake sediment archaeal communities from the Salton Sea, California, USA - SS_3_D_1 metaG | ecosystem: Environmental > Aquatic > Non-marine Saline and Alkaline > Hypersaline >... | reverse complement strand
CCATTCGTTTCAACATTCACAACAGCAAGCGTCTGGAATGATATTTTTGATTTTAAACAATCAATATCCATTCCCAAAGTGTTAGTATCCATATCAATTGTTACAGGATTTAAACCCAGTGCATCACATATTCTATATACTGCTGGATATCCATATGAAGATACAAGAACATCGAATCTGTCAAACTCTTGTAACACAAACAATATTAAAAATATACCTGCTGTTGCGCTGTTTGTTGCTATACAATACTTTGCTCCAGTATATTGACAAACAGTTTCTTCAAATTCTTCTATGATTTCATCATGATTGAATTTATATGATTCTGTGTACTCTTTCAATCTTTCAAGATTGAATGGGAATGATTTATTAGTTGGTATCATTGTAGCTCCTATTTCTAAATTCGCCCCTTCTTGACTTCAATATAAATGATGCCTTTTCACAACCAGGATCAAATGCATAACATGACTGGCAATAATCACATTCTTTGAATAGTTTTCCAAATGGTAATTTTCTATAATTCTTTTTATTCAACTTTGCCTTTTCACATATGTTAAATCTAACAGCGCAATGTCCTATTACATTATCTTCAAAATCAATATATGTGTGTGGTGGATTCAAACTACACATTGATTTTTGATCTTTATATAGCGAGTTATCCTTAAATGCATTGATCATTTTCAACTCTCTTTCATTATTTAAAAGAGTGTATAGTTCTGTTGCTTGAACCGTGTAATATCTGATGTTGTGAGTTTTGTCATTCATCAGTTTTATTTTAAATTTATCAGTTACAAACTCTGTTGATTTAAAATGATCCCAATTGAAAAGTATGGATTTAACAACCATTTCTGTACCAACAATTATGTTATTGCTGTGATAGAAATCCAAATCATAAAACTTTATGACCTCAGTTCCCCTTATATCTTTTATCAGATGTTCATGATATTCAACCTTATCTAACCAATCAACTCCTATTTTTCTTATTAGTCCATTTGATAAAACGATTACCTTTCCAACATTTGAGTGTGTGTATGTAGTTTTAAACACATCATCAATGTTTGTTATTAACCCCAACTCACCACCTGTTAATTCAACACTGACATTTTTTGGACTATTATCTAACACCCATTTGAGTTTTGAGATATCACATTCAACTGCTTTTGAATCACGGTAGATGCTACAATAATAACAGTCTTGGTTACAGTTTCTTGTTAAAAACAATTGAATATAATAGCTCATATCATCTCCAATAAAAGATCGTCGTCTTTCATAAACAGTTTATCTTCGATGTCCTTTTTGGTTATTGGTAGTGGTATGTAATCCTTTTCCCCATCAACACCAAATAGTTTTAGATAATAATACAAACCATCATGAGTTTTATCACCATAATATGTAACATTTTTACCAAGATATAACATCTCAAATATTGTTTTGCCAATGTTTTCAAAGTAGATAGTATCCGTTATATAAATATGATCTTTGTTAACCCTCATATATAACAATTGCGCACATGGGCTTGTTGTATTAATACGCTCACTGAATTTATGATAATACTCTTTACATGTAAACCAGTCATTCATTGTTGCGGGATTGCATAATAACACTGTATTTTTACAAGGGATTTTCGGTTCAGGCAAAACTCCATATTTAGCTTTGGCCATATCAAAACTATCTAACAATAATAGTTTATCACATTTAAGTTCAATATCATCATATAAAACTTTTGTTGATGTTATTATGGTGTCTGCTTCAAATGTTTTTTCAAGAGTTACACATTTCATTATATCTGGAAATCCAAAAAACTTATTCCTCTTACACAACAAATAAAACTGTCCAACATCATCTGTGTTTATTTTCAATGATATATCAGTGAACTTTGACAAATTAATATAAGCATCAATTATCGAAGTCAAAACTCCATCCGCTCTACCTGAATGATAATAAACGATTAAATTCATAACAACTTTCCTATGATAGGATCAACAGGATTCAAGTATCTCCTTTTTATCCCATTCTTTTTCAAGTCTTTATATCTGTACCAACTACCATCTTTCAACTCAAACTCGTTTATATAAATTATTTTTTTATTATAGAAATAACATTCATGCATCAATCTTGGAGTCAAATCAAACCAGGTGTGTGCATGATAATAAACAAAGGTATCAAACCTTGTGAATAAGTCTTTCATATGGCCTGGTTCTCGAAATATGATTGGCTGATCTGGCAACTCCAATTTATCAATGAAACTTCTATCGGCGTTCTTTGGAGAATGGATGTATGTTGCTCTGTCACATGAATCAATTGGTTTGTATCTTGAGAACAACATTTTCATTTTATAATCAATATCTTTATATTGAAAAGGCATCTCTCCAAAATATGTAACATTGTTAATTTTCTTTGAATACATATAGTCAAAATTCGTTGTATGATTATCACTAATAACTAATATCTCATCTGCATTAACCAATCCTCTTGTCATTTTAATTGTGGAATAATCATGAACCAACAAAGTTTTAAATTTCATTTGAATTAAGTCATTCCGATTGCATATTAAAATGTTCTCATAAAAATCCTCAATTCCATCAAGTTTATATCTCTCTTTTATCATTTCAATAAACATCTTTTTTGTTTCAATACTTGTATTGATTAAATATAAAAAGACGTTTTTATTGTATTCATAAGCACACAAGAAATATTCAAATGAGTTTATAACTGCACCGTTTACCATTGGAGGCATAAAGTTATACATCAATACAGCATTCATATAACTTCTCCCTCGATCCATTCATTGAATCTATTATATTTCTCTCTGTCAAACGAGTACTCAAAATCATTACCAAACACTCTTTCATAAAATGGTTTGAAATTTGATAAAAGAACTGATCTTGAGTTGTCATAATATAAATCAGGATTGAAACTTGTGTGATATTTAATGCAATCCAACACATCATCAACCCCATCCATATGGTTTCTGTTCGGTATTGTTGGTGATATTATTTGACAGTTTGATTGTAATGCTTCAACCATGCTGTGAGGAAAGGGGTCGTCCCACATTTTTGAACGAGGGTATACATAATGGGTTATATTTGAGTAAAACTCTTCATTATCAAATGTGTGTGTTGTATTTTTAACGTGCTTGGAAAGGTTGGTGAAATTTATTTTAGGAGGATTCCCCATAAAGTAGATGTCAACGTCCACGCTCAAATTCTTTACAGTATCCATAAACCAATCAAAGGAATCTCTTGTAATACAATTTCTCTCATAGAAACCCAAACACGGAATGTTTCTTTCCACTTTTGTTACTGAAAAGGGCGTGATCAATGGAATATAGTTTTTTATCTTTTTATTACGTTTATAGTAATAAAAACCATTTGTACATGAGTTCATTAAAGGTGATAGATGTTCATTTCTTATGTAGATGAGATGATTGACCTTTCTCAATGCAACTCCATTCACAGGAATGTTGTATGCAGAAGGAACTTGGGTTCGAAAGATAACCTTTTGATATCCTTCAAAATCTTTTTGTGTTATCTTCGAACCCTCTATAAAATCAGCCTCATCACTAAACCACTCACAAAATCTTTTTGTTATTGTAAAGCTTCCACGCTTCAATAACATGAACTCCCTTCCTGTAAACAAAAATTTCATTCATATGCCTTTCTTAGGACGCTGTATCAAACATAGCTTTTGCTGCGTCAACTTCCTCTTCTGAAGTTGCTGCGTCAATTTCAAGTTTTGCTTGCTTCAATGAACTATACATACCGGCAACTGGACTTATATTATCATAAGCGTCAAGGTATTCTTCCAGTGCTGTAATTAAATCTTCATCCCCTGTATTTATAATCTCTAAATACTTTTCTTCACGATTTTCATCTGTAATGAAATAACCGTGTGACGCAAGGATTGAAAATGAAGTCATTGCTTGGAAAAAGACCATTCCACCTGTGCTTGCCAAATAAAATGAAAATACATTTGAAATCCTTTGCTTTGCTTTGTTCTTATAAGCATCAAGATCTCCGGGAACATCAATTGTAAAACTATCTATTGTAACATCTCCAGATTCAGCGTCTGCAACAGGAATTGTTACTATATTCCCCTCTGCTATATTTCTCTTTATCTCCAATGCTACTTCGTTTCCAACTATCAAGTAAAATTCAACTGCTTTTGCATACATTACATCTTGAAGCTGAACGTCAACAGCTTGATAAGTTTCCCCGCCATTGATCTTTTTAAATTCAACCATAAACAAACGATTAGACATTTAATTATTCCTCCTAATGCTATTATTTGGATGATAGTTACAATCACAGAAAACATCACAAGCGCAGTTAGGAACACAACTACAATGTGAGTCACAGACACACCATTTATTAATGATATTTATATCTGTTTGAAATTCTTGTGTTTGACTAGCATATATTGTCCCGCTAAAAACAGATGTGATTATGGCCCCAAGTCCCATAGAGTTGACGTTACTTTTTGCTGTATTATATCTAGCTGCTGTAATTGTATCTACTAACCCTGTAGCAGCTGGAAAATTTGGCCATGAAGGTAAAGACAATCCACGCCTTGAATATTCATTATCCGTTGCTGTTCTTATCTGATTAATATGAACATTATCAATAACAGTCCCAGTCCCAATCGAACTAAAACTTGCGACATTTGAAGGACACGTCGCTATGTATGTATTGCACTCGTTGTTGTTGCAATACCCATCACATGTACATGCCATTATTTTTATCCTCCTATCATATCTATTGCTCGACTAATTTTACCAATAAGTTTATAATAACGACATAGATCAGGCTGAGCTGTCAAATCATAAAATTTATCAGTAAATTTATTTTTTTTACTAGTTTTATATTTTAAATAGTTACACCTTAAACATACTGTTGCTTCACATCTTTCACATTCATCGTTGTATACCTTAAAGTCCAACATATCATAGTTTCGTTTTAATCTGTCGAGCAACTTTTCGTCTTGATAGATATTTGCGTAACATAATTGATTTCCGTATATACATCCGTGGCAAAAATGTACATTGCCATTTATATCAACAGCAAACATACTTTTCCCACTCCCACACACAGATTTATGAGGAGAAGAAAACCAAGACAATGTAAATTTGTTTCTCTCTTTGCTATTTAGTATTTCTTTTTTTGCAATGTCCAATAGATTTCTTTCTAAATCTTTATAGTGTTCTTCATTATAAGATGTTGTATAATAGTCGATGGTTGGGGCGTAGTTCATACTCTCACCATACTGTTTCCTCAGTGTGTGAATATCATCCCAACACTCTGACATATATTTGAAGTCTTTAGACATTAAAGTGGACTTCAATTGACATGGTATATCATTTTTAAATAATAAAGACAAAGCACTCTTTACAATTCTTGATGTTTGTTTCCCATTACAATCAAGTCTACGAAGATCATGGATTGGATTTCCGTCATATGATACTTGAACTAAAATCTTCTCTTTCCCCTTACAATCAAGGTCTTTCAAAGGTAAAATAAGTGGAATGAGATCTTCCATTTTTGATCCGTTTGTATATATAAAGAATCTGACTCTTTCCTCGTCTTTATACTTTTGTAATATCAAATTCATCAATTTCAGATTGAGGGTCGGTTCACCTCCCCAAAAATCTATATTTAGGTAATCGAATCTATCCTTGAACCAATCACTTTCCATCATGTTATCAATAAAATCTAAAAGAGGTTTTGGATTTTTGTTTAACATATGAACCTTTTTTGTTTTCTTTTCTACCCCCTCAAAACAATACTCACAATTCCAGTTGCAACCCTCTGTTAAAGTAACCTCGACTGAAAACGATTTTCGACTTAGTTGTTTTCCTTTGATTTCTTCAATGTCTTCATCAAACTGATTCAAATTCATTGTTGACCGCCTCTTCGATCTGTCTGCCGTATTCACGAATCTCTTGAAGTAATTTCTCATCGACTTGTATTCCAGCTGTACATTGTTGTGATTGATCAAGGATAAGATTTGACAATTCTTCATCATGTTTATACAGAATTTGTGATGCTTTCAAAAGCAATAAACCTGCACTAAACAACTCTACATTTTTATCCATTTACATGCTCCCTTATGTATTTTTTCCACGTTTCATTTCTTTTCAACTTATGATTGATACGAATAAGCATCTCTGTGATTTCCTTGTATATATCACACACATTCGTCATAAGACCGTTTTTCATTTCTTGGTGCAAACACATATTATTACAAAATTCGCTTTGTTCACACTTCATACAATCATCTGAATATTTCCTTGAAAATTCATCAACTATACTGAGATTTTCAAGGGCAACATCTCCATCATATAATGGATAATAATCACTGGTTAAAAACCTTGCACATGGATAAACTTTTTTATTAGCTCCAAATGCAACACCACTATTTCCAACAAAGCAACGTAGCTTTGACATTTGATGTGCTCTTGATTCAAGCAACATCAATAGGTTATGTTCAAAGGGGAGTGATTCAACATTCTTTTCCATATATTGAATATAGGTTTCTTCAAGTTTCTCAATTTCCTCTTTGAATTGATCAACATGCTCAGTCTTCCATATATCGTCTCTGACAATTTTAAACTCTGGAATAAGCTGAAATTCATCCATCAAAAATTTAAAATTCTCTGACATATTCATATGATCAGGAGTAACACACACAGAACATTTATCCGCCAATACTTTATATAACATTTTGTTTTGTATATATTTATTGAGATGCTCTGCCCAAATGCCATCAAACGATAATGATACTTTAACATTATTCTCTTTTAGATATGCTACATCAACAGGTGTCATTGTTAAACCATTTGTTGGTAGAAAAATGTGATCAAGTTTTTCATCTGATGAAACCCTATCAACGATATATTTGATCATTTTCCAATACGTTGTTGGTTCACCGCCAAACAAATCCAGCTTGTATTTATCATAACCATAATGTTTCATAAAGTATGGTAGTGTTGTTTTATAATGATAATCAAATACTTCTGGTTTCATCATAGAGTTTCTTTTGTTTTTCATGTAGCAGTAACTGCATTCCATATTACAGTACTCTGTTATGACAAAACATGCTGTAAACATACCACTCCTTTCTTAAGCGTATCTAGCACTACCTGTGATATTGATGTTATATGTACCTGATAAACGACCCACTGGCAATGTACCTGCGTTTATGTTGCTTGCATTTCTATAGTACGCTGAACTTTGACTGTCTAATAGATCAGCATTTAATCCTGAACCTGGTCCATCGTTTCCAGCATGCCATATTGTATTTCCGTTGATTGTTCCTGATGCTCCACTAACAGTCAATGTTCCGTCCATTTGAAGGTTTCCAGATGCATCCATTATCATTTTCTGTGCGCCGTTGATCCCAAAGTCCACACTAACACCATCAATAACTCTAACAAAGTTCAACGCATCAGATGTGTTAAGGACAACAGTTCCTGTTGTAGATCTAAAACTACCCACAGATGAGTACATTTGGTACGCTGTTAGGCTGTAAGTTGTTAGATCGTCTTGATCCTTTCGTAGAAAATCCCCACCAATAAGACTTGGTGCATTACTCTCTGTTACAATAGCATCCCATGCAGATGAATTGTGAACTTTTAACAGCTCAGTTGTTTCGTTGTAAAAAGTTCTTCCCTCATTTGATGGGTCTGATGCAGGATCTGACGGTCCTCTCTGATGCCAGAACTTTCCTTTCATATCGACATTATAAAACCTCATAGTTTTACCCTCCGTCGTAATTAATAAATGTTACCTTATCCAGAAGTTTCTGATGTTTCATTTTCAGGAGAGTTTTTAATTCTTCAACTTTTTCAAATTCGCTTGATAGTTTCGCGTGCATATCTTCTGTGATAGGTTGATCTTTCAAGATGTATTTCAATCTTGCTGTACAAACATCTAATGGTGTATCAAGAAAAATACCCTTGATGTTATATCCGAACTCCCTTGTTATTGATTTCCATAGAAACAGAGAGTCCACTTCTAAATTTGATTCGTCAACAACAATCGGTAATCCCCTCACCATGTGTGCTCTCACCATCATTTCCATTGTCATTGGAACAATGTTTGGATCTTGTGGGAGCTTTGATGTTCTCAACGCTTGCGTTACATAATACTTTGAAACCAACTGATGCTCAGGTAAATAATTCAAATCAACTTGATACGTCTTACCTGAGAGAGTCATACCAATCATGACGATAAGGTCACGTTCCTGTTTTTTTTCTTCCATATTATTCCCTTTCAGTTATCTTAGTCCGTAGAAGGGATCAGGTTGATCCCCCACCGGTAATTGGGGAAACCCCGTCGGAACCTAAGATTTATTCGTCTTCTAAAATAAGCTCGGCAGCCAGCAATCCTTCAAGGATGCTTGGTTCAACATCCTGAGGTAAATTTTCAAGTTTGATTGCATGCCCTTTAAATTCAACCTCCTCATCCAACAGATCTTTAAAGGCCTCAACTTGTTTTTCTCTTTCTTCGATAACCTTTTTGAACTCTTCCTTGAGATCCTTTAGTTGTGTATCAAACTTCTCTTTGTTTTCCTTGATAACATATTGACCATTGTTAGTCAATGGTTCATCTGTTCCAGGAATTCTGTCTGCCATTTCAGCTGCCAAGTCTGCTCTTTTTGTATCATAAGCCTTAAATGCTTCCGATGCTTCCGATGCTTCATTCAAAGCATCTACCTCGCTTTTAATTGCAATCTTATTTTTTGCAACAAAGTAACTGAACTTTACATTTTGTTTTTGATGTTTCAGTCCTTCAAGAATGTACCACAGATTCAACAGATCACCTTTTTTTGCTTTCATTTACGTTATTACTCCTTTCCCTTTTCATTTTCTTCTAACAGATTTTCAAGATATGTTTTCGCTATATCATATGAAGGTGGGGACCAATTCGCCACTTCTAATAGCTTATCTGTTCCATCTTTGATAATGGCTGTTGTTCTAACAAATAAATCCCTCGACTCCATGATTCTACTTAACATCATGGCCATACTTTTCATGATAGGATCTTTGTATGTATTCTCATTCCAGTTATACATTAGTTCTGCATATGCAGCAGTGAATATAGAAAAATTATCACTGATGGGAGCGTCTAACGCCTTATTACATACTAATGACATTGGAAGCAGAACAGCAGAGAACTTTTGAGGATTCATTTCCAGCTCTTTGTCTTTATCTACAATGGAATAAATGTCTTCCAAAGCAATGGCAAATGCCCTACTTACATTTTGTTTTTGTTCTAAATTGAATATCAGTTCATCCTTATTCAAAAATGATGAAATGACATCTTTTGTATCTTGTAAATTCATTATTCAGCTCCTTTGTTATAAAACTTTTTGCGATAGAGATCCATCGCCGCTCTCTTGTCTCTTCTTACCCACTGATAATAAACATTATACAATCCATTCTCTATACATTCATCGAGTATTGCTGCAATCTTAGCATGCTCTAAAGCACATACAGTTGGAATAGGAATGAACGGATCGCTTGTTGTTTCAAACATTGATCCCAAACATTGACCACTGCATAAATCTCTTATTGTACAGTAGTTGCAAAATGGACTGTTTTTATAGTCATATGAAGCAGCAGCGAATACCATATTATGGTTTAAAGATTCTATGTCTGAAATTTCACCTGTCTCGTCCTTAACAAACCTCCATAGATTATGCGGTTTATATGCTGCTCTGTGGCAAACAGATGTTGTCAAATCACCAAGTCTTAATTGAACTGTTGACTGCATAGAACATCCGAGTCCTCTTGATATTGTTGAAAATAAATTGAATAAATTAAACAGTTTGTGTTTGTGTGCGAACTCTGGAAATTTGTCCTGCGGCACACCAAACTCTTGACTTAGTTTATAAGTCCAGTTAACCAAATATCTAATAAACTTGTAATATTCATTCAATTGTTTGCGAGTCCACTCTTTATTTCTCACCTCCAACAGATAAATATTTGTGAACGGAATCTCATATTCTTTCATGTTTGATTGAAACCATTCCCAATTATCTTTCCATTTCTCAATATTGTCAGAATAAATCATTGGGTGAAATCCGAAGTTCCATTTCTTTGCAAACTCAAACATTCGTTTATAATAGGCGTCATCCCTAACCTTTCCATTAACAAATGGACGGTTATCGTCACAATACTTTCCATCAACTGAGCAGCTTAAGAATATTCTAATGTTATGTTTGTTAGCCTTTTCCATTAGAGATTCAACCCTTTTGATCTTTTCTTCGTCGAAGATAAAACTATAATTTGTAGGAACCACAATTGGACTACAAATCTTATTTTCAATCTGCCAATCAATGACTCTCTCAAAGGCTAAAAATCCAACCTCTTGAAAGAACATCTCGCCAGAAAACAACTCAAGTTTTGGATAATAATCATTCCTCTTTAACCAATTAAGAACCTTGTCTAAATTTTCTAATACATTAGATTTCCCTGCAATTTTACTTGGATAAAGATCCTCTTTATATTTTGCATAATAACAATACTTACACTTCAAATCACAGTTTCCGTTAATCTGTAACTCTAACGAACTGTAGTTTTGATACATTCCCTTTTCTTCTTCAGCATATTTTTGATTCTTCCATGCTGCAAAAAATGTTCGGTCAAGAAAACTCTTCACTACCGCGTCGTTTTCTTGTTTCATTGTTGCTTCCATACATTCTCCTTTATCTTTTACTTGAGTTATAAGATGAGTTATATGATGAATAGTAAGGACTCCTTACAGTTGTGTTTTGGCCAGAATCCCGTCCCGAAACCTGTCCTGAGTCAGCTCCTGTATCAAGTGATGCATCATACCCCGAGTTTTGTCCTGCGTCAACACCAAGGTTATATGCCCCATCAACTCCAACAAGAAGTGATGCATCATATCCAGAATCTTGAGAAGAATCCCTTCCTGAGTATTGTGTACCATAAACTGTAGCATCGTAGGACGCATCCTGTCCAGAGTCTGCGGTTGAGTTGACTGTTGTATAATAAGCACCGTCAGCTGCATTGTCTGCTGTTGCATTTATAGTAAGATCTTCTGTTGTATCTTCTGTTACATTTTGAGCATTATAAATGGTCGAGTCGTCGGCAACATTTGCAGCATTATCATCAAGATAGTCCGCATTTACTCGTAGGTCTGTTAAATGATCATCATATAAAATAATGTCACCAACATTTATAGTCGTCCACGGATTTGGTAAAGTCATTTTATTTTATCTCCTTACTTAACAGATGCGTTATAACTTGTATTAACGCTGCTATTATAATCTACATAAATCGTAGTATTTTGATCTAGATCATATGTTGCATGTCTGTCAACATAAACAGTTGAATTTTGATCATTAAGATATCCCGAGTTATGATCAACAAGATAGGTAGCATGCTGGTCACTATCAACTGTTGTGTTTTGATCACTTAAAATTGTATTGTTGCGTGTAGCATCATATGTAGCATGCTGATCATTATCAACTGTTATATTTCTCGCTCCATCAACAGCCGTATCCTGAGATGCATCTACTGTTGCATATTGGGTTGAATACACAGTGGCATCATCTCCGGTGTCCACTGTCCCATCATATCCTGCATTTTCAGATGAACATACATTGACGCTATCTGCATAATCCAACGCATCCTGTAACTCTTGAACTTGAACCTGCTCAGCTAATTGTTCTGAAGCTACAGGCATCTCAGTCCAAGAATATGCTGATGCACCCAGATTACTTATGATCGTATCTGTATTTGTTTTTACTTCGTTTAATTGTGCAGCAGTTTCTATTGTGACTCCTGCTGTTACTGATGTCCATGAAAAAGCCATTTTTTTATCCCTCTTTTATCGTGGTATAATAGTGTGCGCTTAACCTATATGATGGTAATTCAAAGTCCTTAAATCTGGTCATGCGCAAAGAACATTTCCTCATTAGACTCATGGTTTCAGACATTGTTAAACTCCTATCTGCATATCTTTTGAGATAAGAAATCTTCTTTCTAATTGTATCATTTTTAATTGTATTTTCATTTACATTGTGAGCCAAGTGGATATAATTATCTATAAATTCACGAAGTTCAGGCGACTCCACCTTTTCTACTGTAATGCTTGTTAAATAGTTAAGACATTTCTCAATCTTTGAGTAGTCAAAGTTGTCCACCCTTTCGTCATTCATTAAACTTCTGATACAAGAATCCATGGATTTCAACGTAGCCAAAAACTCTTCAGTTAGTGATTGACCAATGATATAAATGTTAGTTTTATCATGTAGGAAATTATCACAAATTATAAATGGATTGGTTCCCTGTTTCTTCTCATGTACTGGGTCTAAATGCATTATTTCGTCTCCTTCAAAACTCTTTTTAATATCGCTTCAAAAACACCATTGCCAAATAAGCGAGAAATAGATAATGTATTAACCAACTGACTCGCTGAAATCATAGTATTATCCATAGGACAGTCTGTTGTTTGTATGAAATAACTTAACTGTGCTGCCATAGCTTCATCTTTGTAAATTGGATTTATTTGACCTACATGAGCAAGCTCTAATATTTGTGCAACGGTGCCACTCATTTTCATTTCAACAAAGTCATTATAAACCCTTGTTACATATTGCATTTTGGTAACAGAAGCTGGATCATTTTTGTCAATAATGAAATGGTCTTTAACCAGATCCATTCTTCCAGAGGCAATCCCTTCCATGGTCTGTTCATCAAGACCATACTTACGTGCTTCATCATAATATGTTGGATGATCTAAATAAAACGATTGATGGCACATATGGGAAATGCCAGGATTATCTCCAAGTGCAAAACATGTATCACCAGCAGAGCAAGTAAACATATGTTGCTTGGTAAAAAACTCTTTATAAAACTTTCTCTTTTGAGTCCATCTATAATAATAATTTGAGTTTGGAGAAGTGATTGCTCTCCATTCCAACTTGGCCAAGGCCATCTGATTTTGATACATTTTATAAAAGTATTTACCATCAGTACTTGTATAAGCTCCTGGTAATACAATTGTGGGATCAACAACCTTAGAAAACCCAATCATATTTCTGTGGTTAGCCTCTCCAACTTTAACCATGAAGTCATCAAAAAATTCATAATACTCTTTCATATTATCATATTCAGCCAAATTTCGCATATCATCATCACCTATAGTAGGTTTTAGATGAAGTTTAACATCGTGAATTGTTCCAATATCATTGATCCCTTTAATGACTTCCAGACAGTTATCAATGATCTGTTGTGTCGATCCACCTATTCTGTTTTTATCTGTAATAAATGCAGGTCCATCGTGGGAAACCTGTATGGCGACTTCAAGCTTTCTATCTTGAGGTAATATCTCTGTAACCCACACAATCAAATTAGAAGGCGGAGTCATAAAGTTTGATGATATTTTTACCTCTTTCAATTTTGGAAATGCAACAATTGCTTCTTCGTAAAACTGTTTAAACAGTTTAACCGTTAGTGTCGGTTCAGTTCCCCAGTGTGAAATACTTTCAAGTTCATCGCCATAAAAATCCTTTAGCTCTTTGATGAATGAACCATCTTTAATCTTTTCTATAATTGTTGCATGAATGTCTTTCAAAAACTCTGTCTTCGGTATATAGCAATATCTACACGCTAAATTACACCAGCCAGAAGAAAACAACTCGACCGCTGTTACAACTGGCGCTTCTCTTTCAAAACTCTTATTTAATACACCTTTCACATTATCACCTCACATTTAATTTACGAATTGGATATATGTCTGCTCTTGATTTTCCAGATGGGTAGTTACCAAATGAATAAAAGACTTCAATAAAATCATTCGCTTCACCAACAATTCCGCCATATGTCACATGTATTCTATATGGTTCAAAATTGAAAGTTCCGCCTGGATCAAGATCTCTCAAAGCTTCCTGTAAGACATATTCGTCTGAATAACCAACGCTATCAACAACATCAGGAATTTGAACTGCGATGTCAATCTCGCCTTGGCTCATATCTTGTGATAGAGTTGAATAATAAAGCCCATCCGAATTTTTTATTGGATCCAATAGGACATAATAATCTTCTCTTACTCTATTCAAATGATCAGCAAGAACATATCTTGAGCATCCATCCTTCCATGTATTCAAATATGACCACCCAGAAGTCTTTGGATCCCAATCAAGATACGCCATAACAGCTTTCGCTGAGTTGAAATAAGAATCACCATCACCTTCAATAACTGGATAGCCTCTCTGAAGCCACAGAGCTTGGGTATTTGCAATGGATATATATTTATCATAATCGTGTAAATATGTTGCTGTATACCCCAAATCCGGAGACATCACAATATCAACTCCGTTTGCTTCACACCATGCATAACATCCAGTTGAATCCCATACTTGTGTAATATCGTCTGCGATTCTTTGCTCAGGATAGAAATAATAAATCAATTCAATGCCATCCCAAAAACTAACAAGGGATATATCATAATTAGCCTTTGCATAATTGATCAAATCAAGATGTCCGGCATGTAAATTTGAAGCATTTGATTTTTTGTCTATAGCAGTACACCCAACTGTTTGACTGCCAATTGCAGTATACAAATCCTCCATAGTTTTTACTATTTGCATTTTAATCCCTCCGACCACCAATATTTCTCTGCAAATTGAAATTTAACATGAATCCATCCGTATTCTTTTTCAAAATGCACAGCTTTGAGGTCCGGTATATCTTTTATATAATCATTTACTTCTTCTATTGTTTCAAACTCAGGAAGAAGTAATGGTTTTTTAATCCGACTATTATATTTATCAGGGACACGGTTTCTCATTCCTGATATTACATTTCCATATTGATCCCTTACTGCATCCTGTAATTCAATATGTAGATTAAACCTTTGTTTGACCCAGTCAGTATATTTCACATATCGCCATCTGTCACGACCACAAGATGCATGATATTCAAGTTTGATGCCGTATATTTCATGAATAAGTAACCTAACAGCAACACTATATATAAGAGATGTATAAAGATTTAATTCCTTTGTAATCCCCATCTCCTCTAAAAAATCGTGAGGAAATTCTTCATCAAATACCTTTTTAATTGCACCCCAATGCTCTTTGTAAGGGTGATAGGCACCAGTAAATATCATAACAACATCAGAGTTTGCCTTTAAAACATCTACGTCCGTAGTCCTTATGGGATCGTCAAAATCAATTGTATCGCCTGCCATCCACCGCATACCTTCTGCAAAGTTATTCCATAATATACCAACTACCCAGTCACAAACTTTATTTGTTTGCACTGCACACTGGGCATGACCATCATGAAATTTTGAATGAAACGCCCACATACCTTTTTTACCATGAGCATCTCTGTCATAGATTGCTTTTAGGTCTTCAAGTGTAAAGACTACAGGTGTGTATAATCCTCTACCATTTTCCATACATCACACCTGCCCCCAAGTACATAAAGAAGAATCCTAATGCTACGACCGTTGAAATATATTTCGGTCCCCATTGCTCTTTGCAATATGCCCAATAGTTAGGTGTGTGTATTGCTGACATGAATGTAAACAATGATAGAGATAAAAGAGGATAGAGTTTTGTGAGGGGGATACATACAGCCATCCCAGCTGTGCCGATCCACATCAATGGTAATCTAATCTTAATACCCTTTATCTCTTGACTCCCTAACCATGCGACAAAAAAGCGCAAAGCTCCAGCACATAAAAAACTTACAGCAAGGATTGTTAGTGTTGTTGAAGTACCATACCCTGCACCTTTAATTGCTGGATAAAATCCGTAGATTGCTACATAATAAACGCCACACATAATAAAGAAATAGACTGCGACTGCCCAAAACTTAACTTGTGTTGCAAGTTGTTTGAATATGTCCCACTTCCATCCTTTAATGCGGTCGTCTGGCAACATCCAATATGTTGCAACTCCTACGGCCAAAAAGAAACACGCTAAAACAAGGGTCGTTGGTACCCACCCCAATGTAGCAAGGGCTGCACCGAGAAACAAAATAAAAGCTGCGCCACCAACATTCTTTGCGGCAGACTGTGGCGCAATTCGCATAGCTTCATTGCTATCGAATAACTTCATGGGTGATGAATATGGAGCCAACTTCAACATGGCTGCTGCTGCTCCAAACAACAACCCGAATCCCCAAGGTGTATAAGGAACTAATATAATACCCAATACACCAAGGAACGTAGCATAAATGTACACTTCTTTTGTGGGTCTATTATCTAACAAATACCCACCGATCAACACCGCTAATGACATTACAGTGAAATAAATAGCTAAAGCTTCTTTCATGTGTGGTATCGGGAAATCTGCTGCTTTAGCTAACGTAGCAAATCCCCGCTGTATCGCATAAACGCCGAATATCGACAACGATAAAGGCAACCACAAGAGATTCAACTTTTTCACATTCACTCCTTTCAAACTAATTTACATGTTTGTTACTTGATTTTCACCCAATGTCTGCCTTTGACTTCTATTTTGCTATGATCTGCTGGACCCCAGAATTTAGCTGGTTCTGGTTTCTTGTAGATAGCAACAACTCTATCAGGATATGCTTTCACATCCTTTCGTAACATGATTGTCAAATTTCCATTTGGACTTGAAGTAAGTGCATCTCCCGGTTCAATTTTCTTCAATGCGTCTGGTTCGATATATGCAAGTACCCATCCAGAGATTCCGAATGGTGCATAACCCACTTCACCGATACCAACAGCATGGCCATATGTATCAGAGATGATTCCAATAACAGACTTTTGATTGTACTCTGTACACAAAACAGCACCCTTCAACGTATCAGCATAACACTTACCTGGAATGGCTTTACCGATTACTTTTTGATAATCAGCGTAGTCGTTCCATACGTTGTTAAATGTTTTTGTTGCATAGAAGTGGCCATCATAATTCAATCGAGTTGTGTTTGTAGGATCAGTTGTTCCTGCATACAAATACCCTGCTGATTTGTTTGTACCCTGAATCGTCAAGTTGTTTGTAACAATAATATTCTGTGCTGAATTGATTGTAAGAGCATTGGCTGTAGATCCATTTCCACCTGTGTAGAATCGTAACCCGTTTGTGTTTTGGATGATTCTACAATCAAAATCTTCAGCTGCTGCACTCTTGAAATCAATAAAAGCTTCTGCGCCAGAATCACATATTTCAACAGCTCCAGTGGCTTCTATACGAGTAAAATCGTCTCCACTTCCAGATGTGATATTTCCACTTGCTGATATAGTAGAGATTCCGGATAGTCCATCTCCATCTCCAACTGTAATACCCGATCCTTGAATGCCATCTGTTCCATCATAACGAGCCAGTGCATTATCTGTGCTTGCTGCAATTGAACCTGAGATTTTACTATCTACGTAAACTTTAACTGCGTTTTGGGTAGGTACAGCCAAGTCAGATGAACCAAGATTGGAGTCGTTTGAAAACTTGGTTATTGATACAGAATCTACATCTAAGTTTTTTGTATCATAAGTATCAAATTGAGCTACACCTGAGTCATCAACTACTGTTTCACCACCCTGAATAATTTTTTCTGTTGCGTTAAGGATTAGATTACCTTGTCTAAACTTTGCCATTTATATATCCTCCGTCGTTAATAAGACCGTTACGCTAAAGGCGCAACCGAGTCATTGGCATTTGTATTTTGTTCTAAAAATTAGGAAGGTTTATGATTGAGAATCCAAATAAGGACATGGGGCGCCAGGGGAAAACTTATCTCCAAATTTATGAAGATCCGCTCTCAAGAAACAGCACTCACCGCATTGGTTACACTCTCCTATTCTTTCACCATTTTCTGTGAATGTATATGAGCAGGATTTGAAGAAATAGATGTGGCTTTCATGACTAGGAAATTTTTTACATAGCTCAGGTCTTTCATTATAAATTAGACACTTCATAATGATTCCTTTCGATACAAGAATGACATTGGCCACATGGAGAATTAATATTTTGTCTGCAACTCCATGTGAGATCGCTTAGTTCTGTCGGCATTTCTTTAATCATTATATCTTTTGTTATATTCCAGTCTAATAATGGAAATTGAAGTTCTTTGTTTATACGATCTTTGTTACCCACACTTTCAACTAACGCTTTCCATATGTTTTGAGTTACATGATTTTCAGAGCGTCTAGCAATTTCTGGTCTTGTTAAATCATATGGATTCCAACCAAACAAAACATCAATTTGATTTCCATAAGCATTCATACATAATTTTTGTGCAACAACTAATATAAGGTCACTATCGAAGCCAATGCTTGGCTGACCAAAGAACTCAAACTTTGATTTAGAGTAGATAAACTTAAATTGGCAGGATTTGAAATAATTAATAATTTGATCTGTTATAACATCTTCTTTTTTCCATATTTGTTCACAGTCATTTCTTATAGAAACGTAGTGGATATGGATTCCATCTGGGTCATCGTTTGAAGACAATAGTCTCCAAGCAAGGTAGGTAGAATCCAGTCCACCACTAAACATTAATATTTTCATTATGCAGCAACTGGTGTTGTAGGTTTGGCGTCAACTTGTATTGCAGACACTGCTGAAAATTGCGTCATATTTTGTAGGTATTTAATATCATCTGCTGTTTGATCTTCGCTTTCAAATGTTGTATCCATTTGTAAAACAGATGCTGCTGATCCAGATGCTATCGTAAAATCTTGCGCATTATTTGTTACTGTAATTGTTCCGCCGCCAATTGCTGTTCCTGCTATTCTTATCTTTTCTGGTCTAAATTTCGACTGCCATCCATATTGTCCTGTCCATGTACTTGCAAAACCTGTCCATTGAGTACCGCTCCAACTTTCACCGCCCCCCATAAACCAATATTGAGCAGGAGCATAATAAGTTGCATCATACCAGATTGTTGGTTCTGGATTATCATCATTGAAGTGCATCAGCAATAAATGATTCGCTGTTGATGTGTTCTCAGTTGTTGGTGGTGTGAATCCACCTGTACTAAATTTAGCCACACCATCTATAATTTCAAGTTCGTCTAAAGTTCCATATAAGAATGGGAGAGTAACAGTTGGAGTTGAATTGGCACGAGCTCCAATTGTGAAAGGATTATCAGTAACAGTATTATGTAGAAAAGTTCCCTGAGATGATGTGTTTGCAACACTAACACCATCTATGAACAACCTCATAACATTAGATTCGCCTTCGGTGCTTCGTTGCCAACAAATATGATGCCATCCACCGTTACCAATTACATCATCATATCCAGAGGAAGTCATTGTAACAGCTGAAACCCCCTTTCCTGTGTCTGCCCAATATGTAGCCGTCAATTCCCCTGTGCTGGTAAGACCGAGTTCATATCCTTGTTCTTGAACTTCTCCACCTCCTTCATAATTGCTGAGTATTCTGGCTCCACCATTTGTTGCTAAATCGCTTTCATATAAATAATATGGATCAAATCGCATCCAGAAATCAATTGTGAACGTCGTTCCTATATTTAAATTTGCATTAGCTGGAGTTGTTAATTTTTGGTCATTGCCTATGAACTTCAAGCAAGCACTTCCGATTTTTGAATTTTCATTGAAAGTTGGGTCGCTTTCCCCAACAAGTGTAAACGTGCGATCATAGTCTGAGTCGTCCGAATCGCCACCTGGTCCGGCAGGTGTGGGTGTAGTCTTTACTATAAATCTTAACGCCATCTTCTTATATCTCCTTTAATCTTCTTGAATATAATTCAGGTTATGACAATCACCACACTCATATGTAATTATCCCTGGAACATCAAGATCACTTCGTCTTAGTTTTGATTCTTCTATGTGTGGACATACACTACGAGCTTGTGAAAGAAGATCAATAACTTCTTGAAGTAAAGAATTTTTTTCTTCTTCAGTATATCCAGTTGTATCAGTGGCCTCTAATGTTCTTGCTTGATTATATAGTGCAATTGCGTCTTCTCTTGCTCCCATTTTTATTTATCCTTTCATTATGAATGCCAGCGCGTAATAAGGTGGCAACCAAGTTTTAGAGTCATTTAAAGCAGAGTGTGATGGCATTTGAACATCATCCCAGTGGTATGATGTACCGCTACCACCACCGTCTTCATTATTATCCTGGTGATTGTGAAGTCCATGTGCAATAGCCGATGCTGTTGTTGCACTCACTGTGCCATTTCCCGATCCAACACCAGAATTTGCAAGACTCGTTGTTTTAACAAAATAGTCTCTCATGTCAGGTGTGCCGTTACTTCCGTTGCATAAATGCCAACCATCTGGTGGTGTTAGACTTTCATACATACCAATTATGTTTGGTCCATATGAAGTAAGTGGTATGTTGTCAGATGCATTTCTCCATGCGGCTAATGCTCTCTGTCGCATATTATTTTGCATTATAATAGATATTGTATGTGAATGTGCGCCTATTGTGATAGAAGCTCTTGATCCGCTACCGTCGCCAGAATCTGTAACACCGTGACCATGATCTCCATCACTTGATGTGACTATGCTTCCCAAACTATTTGACCCACCGGTTGAATGCCCACTGAGGCCACGAAACATATAATTATTTGCCCATATGTTACTTGCAAAATTTGATTTATCAACACCATATGTCCAAACGACAGCATTTGCTGGGAATAATGTATTGCCAGCCCCTGCTTTAATTAAATAACACCCTTGATATGGTGGAGTGTATGCTCCTACTGTTCCTGTGTGTGAGTGATCTCCAGCCAAAGAATTGTTTCTCCATTTATTACCAGCTGTTGCAGTACTGGGTATTGGTGTTATATAACTTTCATGATCTCCGGCTGTTGCTACAGTAATACTTCCAAAATCACCAGAACCTGCACCTGATGAACCAGGAGAGTATGTTGATCCCGCCCCAATTATGTAGTCGTTGTTTGCAGCAGTAAAGTTAGACCAACCCGATGGCGCAGACCCAGCAGTGTATGGTACAATCAATCCTGTTGGGATTATTCCGAGAGGTTTTCCTACAAAGTATGTGAACATTCTACCCCCTTATGCTTCTTCTCTAACAACTTCTGCACCGTACATATAAGTACCATCAGAATAGAATGAAAATATTACAACATCGCCACTTGCAGCTGGTTCTGCTGGGGTCGGAGCCTGTCCCCATTTGAAGACAGAATTCCAGGAAAGAGTGTATAATCCAGGTGTTTGAACAACTCTTAATATGTATGTACCTCCGGCATTTTTATTTGTGGGATTTGCAATTGTTGTGTTTTGTTGAAGCGTATGGACGGCACATTGTGCGGTGTCAAGATTCCAAGAAACTGAGTTTCCTGAACTTGTTATTGCTGCTTCATTAAAGTTCTGCTGACGAGTCCATTCGTTAGCTTCATCCTTTGGATCTGGAGTTAATTCTCCTACAATGTTTGGGTCATGTATATCCATACTTTATATTCCTTGGTCTATTACTATTTGTGGTTTTGTTGGCCACGTCGGATTATGTGGGTCTGATGTATTGTCAGGCAAATCCCTCAATTCTTCTCGATATGTTGTCACATCCGTTTGTTCTTGCGCTGTCATTTTATTTGCATAGAAATCTTGAGTCATCATAAAATCAGTGGAGTTTAGTAACCTGTCTCTTTCTACTCGAAGAACTGCCCACGCATTATCATCAAGTTCTTGCTGTGTAAATTCAGGGTCGGCAACATTTGTTCCATCTGATGTCCAGGCAAGATACGCTCTCCAATCCCTATTATTATTATCATTTGGAATTTGAGCACCCCGTTCAGTGTCTAAAACACCATCACCTGAAATTTTATATTTTGCCATCTTAATCCCCTCTAATTATATTTCTGCTGCTGCAGTATAATGGAAATCTACGTAGTCACCAACACTTTGTCCTGTAAAACTCATAAATCCAAAACCATTCACTCCAATGTATCCAGCTGATGCTGAAATACTATTTGTTCCTTCTACTGTTACTGCTCCAGAATTTCCTGCGTTATCGTATAATGTTATTGTTGGATCAGAAAACATTGAAACAGGAAATTGAATCATGGTCGGTGCATAGTTGGTACCGTCAACTCTTGTTTCCTGCCTGCCACTATTATTGGTTGAACCAGGGGTCGTGTTTCGATTATAAGTTTTTTGATAATATCTTTGGCACATAGCAAATTCTTCTTCATCAGTCCTTGTGTGTATCAAATAATCAGGAAGCTTTTGAGTTCCTCTGTGAAGGACTGCATTTTTAAGCCATATACTTGAAACAGTGGTAATTGCATCTGTCTGGAAACCAACCATCAAACCATTTTTACCATCAGCAGGGACTGTAAAAGAATAATCTACCCAAGTCCACTCTCCACTTGGAACATTTGTTGTTTTAGCTCCAATGTAAGTTAAATCTAAAAAATCAGTTGACCAATTATCAGCAGTGCTGTTTGGAGTATAGGCGTTCATATCTATATCTAATGCAGATCCCGTTGCTTGCCATACCCACACACCCCAATATACGTTTTCCCCAACGAGAGGTTCTATATATCTTGACTCTACTCTCTGAAATGTATTAACATATGTAGTATTTGTATTAAGGACTTTCATTAACATCATGTGTCCGAGAACATTTGTATCTGGATCCCTTTCAACTGTACAAGAAGTACCGGCCCCCTGAGAACGATGCAACCATCTATCTGTAGCAACGTAATCTACGGTGGTATTAAAAGATACCGGACCAAGCGATCTTTGCCAAAAATCAAAGTTTCCATTTATAAGCAGATTTCGTTCAACTGCTTGAGTTTTTGATATTAATTCATCTGTGTATAATTTATCAGCCATTGATCACCCTCCATCCAGTCGAAGCGTTCACATAGACCAATCTTACATCTGCACCATTTGAATCCAAAATGTAATCCCCCGCATTACCTTCAATGTTACTTCCATTTCTTGCAATAGTACAATTATTTGTACCAAAATTAAGATCACCATCAACAACCCAAATTTCATTTCCAAATGATGGACTTGAAGGCAAGGTAATTGTCGCTGCAGTTGTGTCTGTGAATACAACAAGTCTATCTAAGTTAGATGCTGTATAATCATCATAGATTGCAGTCCATCCAGAAATTCCACTTGTGCCTGATGTTCCTGCAGTTCCTGATGTTCCACTTGTGCCTGCAACACCAGTTGGGCCTCTTGAAATAATCCAATTCAACAAATAGTTGCCAGAGTCTATTGGACCTGAGAAGTCAACTGAGAAGCTTGTTGTTGCTTTATCAGTAATAACATAAGTATATGCTGACGCAGTTCCATCAATTTCATTACTTAATGAAATGCTCAATGAATATGTATCATCATCTTGTGTTGGGATTGGAACTGTCGCACTTGTTACAGCATTTGATAATGAATAGTTACCATGTTGTGTACCAACTGAAGATGTAACTAGATCCCATACAGTTTCCCAATTTGCGCCAACTCCTGGTTCTGTCAATGCAGCAGATGTATGATCAGAAGTACAAATATAAGTGCCACCATCGTTTTCAACTAAATCATTGACAACATAATCTGTAGCAGTTACCCATGCTCCTTGCCATACCCAACTTGTACCAGAAGAACCTGATGTACCTGAGCTTCCTGATGTGCCTGAAGTTCCACTACTTCCACTTGTACCTGAACTTCCTGATGTTCCGCTAGATCCTGAAGTTCCACTTGTTCCTGAACTACCTGATGTGCCTGATGATCCTGATGTACCACTCGTACCTGAACTACCTGATGTGCCTGATGATCCTGATGTACCACTCGTACCTGAGCTTCCGCTTGTACCACTTGATCCAGATGAACCTGAGGTTCCACTAGATCCTGAGGTTCCTGATGTTCCACTACTTCCACTTGTACCTGAACTTCCTGAGGTACCGCTTGTTCCACTTGTACCCGAGCTTCCGCTTGATCCTGATGTGCCTGATGTTCCTGCAGCACCAGCAAAAATTGGAGTAGTAAAATGTGAAGCTGCTGAATGTCCTTCAAAATAAAGAGTTACAGTTCTTTGTGATGCTGAAGTCGTTGATGCATAAACGTCCATCTTGAAACGATCCATCACTGTTAGATCTACATCATCACCTTGAGCATACATCCATGAATATAACTGTGCTGAACCAACATTGTTGATCTCTGGCGAACTTGTTTCAAATAACAACTCAGATGTACTATCATTAAATTTATACATTCTGATGTTTAATTTACTTACACCATCTGCATCATCAACAGCAGCATACATATTAAATGTCCATACACCTGCGTATAGAAATTCAATACCTGGATCTCCAGCACATGTTTGCCATGAGTCGATCAATGCTGTTGTATCAACAGGTGTACTAATTTGTTGTGCTGGCAGTTCTCCTGCTCGTTGGTCTAATTTATATTCTCCAGTATCAGGACATGTTTCATCATGTAAGAAGAATATAGCACCTTCTGGACTTGTTCCTGATGAACCACTTGATCCAGATGAACCACTTGATCCAGATGTTCCGCTACTTCCGCTTGTGCCAGATGAACCTGAAGTACCACTTGT
>Ga0180437_10003240_pt1 | contig 24509 bp, 7 predicted proteins | sample SS_ome_4_FD_132410 | JGI IMG/M metagenome (GOLD analysis project Ga0180437, IMG submission 132410) | Hypersaline lake sediment archaeal communities from the Salton Sea, California, USA - SS_3_D_1 metaG | ecosystem: Environmental > Aquatic > Non-marine Saline and Alkaline > Hypersaline > Sediment... | reverse complement strand
GACGATCTCGCGACCGGCGAACGTGGCACCGCTTCGTTCGCTACGCTCACTCCGCGGCGCCACGATTACCTCTATAAACAAACCAAAAACAAACTAACTTTCAAGATACAAGGGCGAGGCTCCCGCCGAGCCTTTCGTTTGCCTAGATGCGCGGCACGGCTCAAGCGAAGGTTCACCTTCCTGTCGCGCTCCGCAGCCACAACGGGAGATTGAACGTTATCCGCAAGTGACGCGGAACAGACGTTGAACAATCGTCGAACGACGAGCCAACAACCCTCGATCATTCGTCGAACGTTCGTCGATCATCTCGCGCCGACAATTGGAGGCCGTTCAATCAACCGGGGGGCGACTTTTGCCTGGACGGTCATCAGGTCAGCGAGAGCGGGAGGCGGCCGCCGGACAGCTTGAGCGTGTCTTCGGGCGGCGTGTGTTGAAGCAGGGACGTCGATTGAACCGGGGCCGATTCGTGGTATAATGCCTGCCCGCGTGAGACGTAACCTACCGCTTTGCAAAGGTTTGCAGGGCGGGCAACGTCATCTGCCGGGCGGCTAGCTCAGTTGGTTAGAGCGCAGCTTTCACACGGCTGAGGTCACTGGTTCGAATCCAGTGTCGCCCACTGATATAGCGACGTGTTGCGATTTCCCGCGAATTATCGCAGGTTCGGCCGCGTCGCTTTCTTTATTTACGACCCCCTGCGATGCCGTGCGTGCGCAAATTGTGCGCGCGGCACCGGCTGCCTTTTCAAAGTGAGCGTCGGTGACTTGGAGATAATGCTTCTTGGCGACGTTGGGACTGTTGCCGATCCAAGTGCACACAACGTGCGACGGGAAGTCCTCAGTCAGTTCCGTCTGTCGACTGGCTCGCATGTTGTGAAACAACTTTGGCCATGGGACCAAGCCAGCGCGGCCAATGATCTTCTGCAATTGGGTCCGCAGATTCTGATTCGTGCGGCGATATCTCGAAATGAAGTACTCCTGGCCTGGCTCGGCAGCTTGCCAGATAGCGTCCAGAAAAGGTCGCAATTCTGGGAATAGTGGAATCCATCGCCACGCCTTCCCTTCGTGATGCTCCGTCTTCGGCGAAGTGATGCGAATTCTGTTGCGGTCCCAGTCGACATCGTCCAGGCGAAGGCCTAGGTGTTCACTCGGGCAACGGAGGCCACCATAACGACTCAACGCGACGATTAACCGCCATTCGGCATCGGGACAGGCTTCGATCACCTTCTCGATCGCCTCTCGCTTCACGAAAAAGTCTCGGTCGCGGTTTCCCTTTACGCCTGACTTCAGCTTCGCAAACGGATTGCGCGGGATTACCTCTCGATCGACCGCATCAGCAAAGAACTGCTTGGCGTTGCTGATACGCTTGCGAATTGTGTCGGGACTCAGGCCGGCATCCGCTTCCACCTTGCCATAGCGATTCTTACGAGCATCGCTCTTCAGGTGCCTCTCGAAATCCTTGGCATCACCGACCGTTATATCGGATACGATCTTGCCTTCACCAAAGAATGCTAGCAGGTTTCGACAAGTGTGTTGCCAGTTAGTCTTTGTAGCAGGCTTTACGTCGGTTCGCTTGTCAACGTATCTCTGCAGCATCACCTCAAGCGTAAGTGGTCTTCCCTCTTCGCTCGCCATGTTTTCGATAAGACCGTACTTTACTAGTCGTGGCTTCAGCTTGTTATTCGATTCATTAAGTGACTCGATCCAGGCCGAAGTTTCTGCGTCGAGTGGCTGCCCGTTCTTCTTCGATTCTAAGACGCTCTCGATCTTCATCATGAGCTTTCTGGCCGTGCGCTCTGACTTTGTGTCCAGCGCAACGGTACAGCGGTTATTTGCTGCATCCGTGAATCGACAGCTCCAGTACTCACCCCGTTTCGTAAGACTTGCCATAGTTGTCCTCGTTCTTGTCTCCGACGAATACGGTCAGCAGGTATTCTAACGCTTATTGCAGCTTGGCGCGACTCTTTGCGAATAAGCTTCAGAGCGTCATTCTACTGATCTAATCGCTCTTGGGGCTCCCACGTCCTTCACCTCCATTCGATTCGTGTCTTCACGTAGTTCAAACTTCTCCTCAATATCCTCAGAACTTCTATTCAAAGGCATGTTCAACGAGTTGTGAGTATATTGAGGACGTTTTTCGGGTCTGGCATTTGCAAAAGTCGACGGGTTCACGTCGTAGCTTGGTGATGGAGGACGTCCTGGCCCCATCGGCTCTGGGGGCCGCAGCCGGATGTATCCCCGACGCACCAGCTCTGATAGACCTGGGTCGATGTCATCAGCCTTGGGAAATCGTTGCCTACCGTGCTGGTGAGCGTCGCGTCGAGTGAACGTTTGCAGTTCTCTGGCTACAATCCACCTCAGAACATACTGAGCGTCCGCATCCTGTGGGGCCTCTTTAGCCTGCATCATGTTCATTGTTGCTTCTGCATGCGGGACCAAATAACGTGCTATCTGAATTGCTGCATCGATGGTTGCGCGGCCGATCTGCTTCACTGGGCCATGTTCAACACAATGCAGCACGCCGGCCAGACGAAGTGTCGCGCCTGCCAATTTGGCGCCCCAGTCCCGCATCGATTCCATTGGACCGCCTTCGGCCAGCATTGATTCGACCTCTGTCTCCCAGTCGACGAACAATCTCGATGCGTCCGGAGCAAGCGATAGCACTGTATTATCTTTCGTTTCAGCCAACGAACGCACGCTTCTGCGATAGGCTTCCGCGACCTCGGATGGCACGGGCGCTGTGTCGATCTTGCGACTCCCAATACGACTTCGAGGGATCGCATACAGGAACCGCCCTAGTAATCCTCGACCACGAAATGCTGAATTAGCAGCCAGCGATCTGATGACCTGTGGCTGTATTGCATACGCACATGTCAGAGCCGGCCGTTCTACTCGCACCGATTCCCGAGACACTCGATCAGTAATCAATTCGTCGCCGGCGTGTGCCTTCAGGTACACGTCGAACTGCGGTGCACCGTTCTTGGAGTACCGGCCGGCCATCAGGTCGAATACGTTGCCCTCCGCCGACATGCTAGCGATGCGACCTTCCTGTTCAGCCAACATTATGCCAACCTTTTCTGTGGTTGCGTCATTAATGATCAACCGAGGGAGGACCGGCTCGACTTGTTCGGCCAACTCTGCCGCCAGCGTTGCGGCATCATGCCGAGCCTCAGTGTCTCCCGTCTCGACAGAGCGTTTCTCCAATCTTTGCAGCCTTGCTTCATCTTGCCGTAGTTCGGATTTCTTCCGAGCAACGACCGGTCGGGCCGCTTCGATCTGCTCCGCTTCCAGCTCTCGTAGCGGAGATGCGGCGTCAGAAAAGACCTGCGACTTACGATTACCTGGTTCGAGCAGTATCGCCGTGAATAAGTTTGTCGGCTCGGACCAACTAGGCCGTGCTTGCACGGTTACTCGGCGGGCGATCAGTGCGGAGCACACGGCCAAGGCCAGGAGTCCAGCTAGATCTGCAGGGGTTTGAGTGGCGTGTGATTCGGCCTCAACCCATTGCCGCAATACTGGAGGCAGTGCGTGAGTTGGGAAAAAAGGCAGATTCAGCTCATTGAAAGAAATGATCTCCGGCCATGGCTCCAGTTCCGGTGCCCACAGTGGACTCTCCTCAGCTAGCCGAATCAATTCGTCCTTGGTGCCACCGGCTGTTAGCCAATCACTGATGTCGCTTTTTGCCAGTAGCTTGGGCAGTTCCAGGATCCGTACTGAAGTCGCCACACCATGTAGCGTGGTCGCGACTCGCTTGCCGTGGTCCCGCCCCGGATCATCATTGTCGGCTACGGCGATGACATGGCGTCCCCTTAGAAATTCTGCGTGCTCGGCAGTCCACTTTCCGGCACCGCCAGCGTTGCAGGTCGCTATCACGTCAATGCTTGCCAGGTTGTCGACGTCCTTTTCGCCTTCGACGACGAAGACCGACTCCCTTGGCTTCGCCAGCAGCTCTGGGAGTCGATACGGAATCACTTGCACCCCTTTGACGGACCAAGTCCAGTTCCCATTGGACATGGGACGTCGCTGGCGAAAACCCTTTGGCTCGTACCGCACTACTTGGAGAAGCAGGACACCGCATTCATCACAATAGTCATACGTTTCGGCGATGCTACTCTTGCTGCCGTCGCGCCTATGATGAGCCTGCTTCCCGCGAGTGTGCTTGGTAGCTGTAGACGTCGACGGCATGGATAACTTGCCGTTACTTGGCGGCATCAGGTCCCGCGGATGCAAGCCGATTGCCTCGCAAATCGCATCGGCGGAGCAGCCGGCATGGCACTTGATCAATGCCCGCCCTTCGGCGCCCTCGCCAATCGAGAGACTCGGACTTCGGTCGTTGTGAGCAGGGCAGTGTGACTGCCATCCTTGGCCGGTTCCCTTGGGATCGCAGTTGCAATCCTCCAGGGCAGTCAGAATCCTCTCCGTGGGGGTCATGTCTATCCAACTCCCCGCGACTGTGCGCTGATCCACGCCTTCAAGTCAGCTACCGAGTATCGGACCAGTCGACCGCAACGGATGTGCGGAAGCCTCTGCTCTTCTTCAAATGTCATCGCCCAGAGCTTTCGAGGCGAAACAGACAGCATTCTGGCGGCTTCCCTAGAATCAACGAGCAGCGCCGCTTGCGTTCCTTGCTCTTTCATAACAACTCCCTTTGATCAATCGCCTGCCACAGCGTGCGGCTGGCATAGAACGCAGGGTAAGAGCGATGCAGACAAACAGCCGTGTCGTGGCTCGTCTGTCTGCGCGATTAGCGTAGGATCGCGCGTTTTCGCGGTAGAATGTAGCCAGAAATTTTTCTCGTGATTAAAGATGTTCTCGGTCTGCGCTAGTTGTCTGCGCCTCGAGCTCTGTATCGGCTCGTACGATCGAGAAGTCTATTCAGGGCTTTCAGCGTCATCCGCTTAGACGCGGCGAAGTCGGTTTTTTGGATTCCGGCCTCGCGAGCTCTCTGCCACTCGTTGTAGATTTCGGCGTCGCGGAGGCGCCTCTTGTAAACTTCGTCGTCTCGCCGCTTCCGGCTGGCCTCCTTCGCGACGCCTCCTTTCATGATCTTGCCTCTCGCGTCGCCGCCTGACAGCACTAAACCGTGTCCATCGGCTACGTGCTCATTGCCCTCGGGTGCCTGTCCAGCTAAGGAGGCATTATTGCTCGCCAGCTCCCTCTTTAGCAGTTCGCAGGCGGCAATATACTCTTGCTGAATTCTCCCATCCAAGTCTCGAGGCGGGCTCCTTTCCTGTCGCACCTTGTTTAGCCCTTGCCAGAGTCGATAGGCCACCTCCACGGCAAGATCACTTTTCCGATCGACCAACTTACTGTTTGGCGCATTCTTGGCGAAAAAGTCTACGACTGAATCTTCCCAAACTCCGAGGACAATTTCGCCCATCGAGAGAATAGCCTCATGCGCGGTAGGCCAACTCTTATTGCCTACATAAACAGGGTCGGCTCTCATGATCAGGGTCACTGCCTTTTGCTGAAACTCAACTACTTGCCTCGGTATCTTCACAAGGTAGTCAACCCAGTCGCGCAGGATGGAGACAGGCCCAGCCCAATTGTGCAGACACCACTGCGAAGCCTCTCGTTCCTCATCGGGACCGATTTGTGACGTCTTTGAATCGATGGAGTCGGAAGTAAAATCGTCAAGGAGTTGCTGGGAGACACCATTCACAATTGCCGCTGCGTAGCGAGCAATGCTCAGGTCAACAGACGAAATCTGAATTGACTTAACAGGGAACATTCCGCTGGCAAACGGAGCTGTTGGCGTGGGAGAACGGCCTATCGGGAAGTCAGACATGGCATCCTGCCTTTCTATAGGGTCCAGAGTGAACCAAGTATGGCGGACGGTGGCGAGTAATTTTCCCTCACCACGATCCGATAGGTCACTAGTGCATCCTCGCCCCAGCGACCATCGCCACATAGGATCATTTTATCTTGGTCGCGGTAGATCGTAAGGCCTCGCCACCAAAAGCATCTAAAGGCATATGCCCGCCCGGATTAAGGTGTCTGCTCTTCACCAATTCTTCCAACCGACGGAGCCCAGGGTCCTTCCCAGCCCCCCCCACACGCATGCCCATAGGGAACAACCGCGCTGTAACACAGACTTGCTTGCTTGTTCCGGCTATGCATCCTAGCGTTCGGCCACAGGAGGACGCTTCCGATTCAGTCCATGGCATGGTGATGGCTCCCGGGAGGGATCTGCAGATTACAGCTCGATCGATCGTGGGAATCGGATGCTTGCTCCAGTCATGTAGAGTCATCTGGCTTGCTCTGGGGCTGTACGGGACATGCCTATTTTGGTCGGTTAACCGGATAAATTTAGCTGCACAGCAGATTGGCGTCACTATTGATCAGCAATTGCGTTCGGGCGAAAGAGCCTCGCAGTCCACTTTGTCGGATGTGGCACAGTGAGCACCCTGGTAATAGATGACGGTATTCGGCCAGGGGTGCATTGCGTAAAGAAATGGCGTGAGCTGTCGCCAAGTGATACTCGGTGCCGAGATAGTCCGCTTGCCGTTGTTGGCTTTGGGGTCAGATTCTTAGTCGCGCATAATCGAGTTCGAGGGATAGGCGTCCTGACCATGAATCATTAACAGTCCAGATGATAATCTCCCTGGTAAAGCCACAGCGTTCGAACGACCTTGAATTTGAATCGATATTTGTTTGGGCATTGCGATTAGTTTAAATTGATTGAATGACTCCGGAAGTTTTACTATCCCACCCCATTCTCCCATGCCGGAAGGTTCAGTTCTTGGCGTAACCCATAGTGTCGCTTCCACCTCATAATCGTCTCCGTCGAAGTTGACGACGGCGTCCATTTTTTCGATCGTCCCTTCTAGCTTCGTCCATGGTTCCGGCCACTTCGATGTGACATCTCTCCAGTGCCTCTGCATTGCTTCGAGCACACCGAAAAGCCAGATTTCCTGATTCGGACGAAGGGCTCCTTTCGCCACATATTCGGCAAGTTCCGCTTGATCGCCGTTGTCTCCAATCTTTCCAAGTGCATGCCCATAACGATACAGCTCCAGTACAGGCTTGCCCCCGTTAATTCCCTCAATAATTGACTGAATGTATTGCCGACACCAACGCCGTTCTCGGCGCTCGTGGCAACTCGCTTGCGCAATCTGGCGAACGTCCGCCTCTGGATCTACAAGAAGTTCCGCGATCGTTGACGGCAGTTCCTCGTTCGGCGATAGCCAGACACAGGCCTCCGCGGCGCGCTTTCGGTAATCAACGTCTACTCCGCCTTCGCACCATTCTTTGACAAGAATTTCAAGCCATTCCGTGGCGTGCTCCGCCATGGCACGATAGGCGGATCGTCTTACCGAATATAAACCGTCGTCCGCAAGTCGCCGTGCGATCACAACGACTCTGTCTGGCACGATCGTGTCATTTGGCGACAATCGGCCGATTGCATCTAGTAGAGCAGTGCGTCCGTCGGGGTGCCATCCATCCCATTCATCTTCCCAACGAGTGTTGAGAAGCAGCTCTGGGGCCATCTCCCCCAGCAAGCTAAACATTGGAGTTTCGACGCTATATGGCGTCGTCTTTGTCCTTATTCGATCGACAATCGCTTCAGCAACTTCGATAGGCGTTCGAGAACCACGTACTCTGTCGCTACCGAATAGCGAATACACCCCATGCCCCTCTACTCTGCGAATGAGCTCGGCGACTAGCTTGGATGCAGTGCCTTCGTTTTTTCCGTAGAGCAAAGCGAGCGTAAACAGAGCCCGGCTGTCGGGGACTTCTCTAAAGAGCCACTCGCTTCCATTCCATTCAACGCCGTAGGTTGTCAGCAGTTCTTTGGCCGTGAGATCCGTTAGCCTGCCGCAGCTCGCCAATATGTCCGCAGCCGCGAAACAAACGTCCGTTTCGTCAGACTCGGTCGCGATCGCCTTAAAGTCATGAGCATCCAGGTTCGCTTCGTCTTCGCCACGAATGACGAAACGAACAGCCTCCAACGCAGCAACTCGCGTATGGAAAGGCTTTCGGGCATTGCTCGCAAACGAGATTAGATTCGCAATAGATTCTGTTCCAATAGATCCTCGCTCTGCAAGCTTTCGAATCGCAAGAATTGCAGCGTCTTGGATATAGCCGGGGTTTTCAACACTTGTTTTCCCCCAAAGAACTTCAAGTACCCGATCTGGATCTTCGCTGAACAGTTTAACAGCAACGTCGGCAAGCGCATCGCACACGCTGATCATGACGTGCTCACGCATGTTAAAGCCGGCTTCTGCCAGGGCGTCGAAGGCTTTCCAGTTTGCTGCCCCACGAGCCAGCGTAATCGCACCGGTGATGCGATGTATTTCACCACTTTCATCCTCACTAAAGTCGAAGCGAGTCTTTATCTGCTCATGTATAGGGGGTGGGAATGGCGCCGCGTCAAGACAGGCAATCTTTTCCATGATTTGACCCGCAATGTACGGATTTGTTTCCTCTGAAGTGGCCACAATTCCCCAATCGCAAACTTCCTTAAGACCCAGGCAAAGAGCGGTTTCCCATGCCGACTCCTTGGCCATCATTTCGAGTGTCTGACCACGTCCCTTGGCCCCGGTGTCTTGGCATGTATCGTCGGAAAGTACTTGCCGCCAGGCACCGTCGGCCGACCTGGCTGCCTCCCAGCCTGACATGTGACTTGGTTGAACGCACTCCGAAAGTCGAAGATAGACTCTCCAAAGCCGTCCGCGGGGCACTTCGCCATTACCGCTATGCCACTGGAGCATGTCTCTTATCACGCGCTCATTTCCGAACGAGGACGCTAGCTGGCCAGTCAACTCCAGAGCCACCAATACTGGACGGGAGCGTGACTCGTGTAACTCGGCGACTTTTTTCCAAAGTTGGCTTTGCCACTCTGCAGAATCCGACCGTTCTAAAGCTAGTGAGCCCAGCAACGACATCCACAAAGAAGTCGTCGAAAACTGATCGCCTTCAACGGGATGGCTGAAGATCGCTTGTACGACTGCATTACTAACGTCGTCATCACGCCAGCCCTGCCGAATTACCTCCTGCATTAGAATTCGCGACTTTAGGTTCGGGACTATCGCGGGAATCAGGTACGGCTTCACAGCCTTGCGAGTTTCGATCGGTACACTCAAGCAAATGATCGTTTGCAGCGTCTCATTGCTCTGCTGACCACCTTTCTTAATCTGTTCAATCAACCCTGCATACAGTTCTTTGTCGCGGAATCCCCAAGTACGAATAATCGAGTGAGCCAGTGTCGCGCGTTCAACCGAATCTGAAAAAATCTCGCTCCTAATTAGCGCGATACACTGGCCTTGAATTGATGCTCGATCCTGCCTCGCCAATCCGTTAAGAAGCGCTGGAATTTGCTCGCGGAGCGACATTTCGAGCTCACGGTTATTCCGCTCATTTCCCTCACTTTCCATCGCCAAAGCGGGCATGAGAACATGTTGGATCGCGTCCAGTACAACGGTGGGAACGTCGCGACTCAGTTCTCCCATTCGTTCGATGCCACCGAGCAGGAGACGAAGGCGTTCGTCATGCGATAAACCGTCCTCGAACAAGAGCTTTTTTAGTCGACCGAGGCACGTCTGGGCGTCAGCGCACTTTAGTATGTCCAGCCAAACAGATTCTGCCTTGCTACTCATTATCGCAACTTTGTTTCATTGTCTTAGGTGGTTGAGCCGTTTTGAGTTGGCTGTGAATGAATCTGTGCGCCCAGCGCCAAGTGCTATCATCATCCTGTCGCACGAGCCCAAACGATCTAGCTTCCCTAAAGATCGCGGATGCCTCGCTTGGCTGAACGTCGTGACCCTCGCATGCCGGCGTTTCCCAGTCGGGATATCTTGCCGCCTGGCTCGAATCGGCGTCAACGTTCTCAGCAATACGACTAAGTAATGTTGCGATCTCGACGCCGATCAGATCGGGCCGGCGTTGATGCAGTTTCTTTATGAACCGCTGTATATATTCGTTAGTCCAAACAGCTAGAGCAGGAGCACGGCCTTTCAACGCGTCGAGACGCTCCTGTTCATTCATTCTAGCAAAGCATCCCCAAAGCGAAGGATGCAGCAGTGCCTCGAGTATCTCGGGGTTTACGGATTGATCTGCCATCCCCCCCGACTGTTCGTCAACACGAATTCTCGACCCGTCGGGTGAACTGCTGTCCCTCGCTCTGAGAGAATTGACGATCGACGAGTATATGTCCTCCGGCTGCGAGTCGAGAGCGACCTGCGCCAGTTCATTCGGACTGAAGTCACTGACATTTATGACTTCGACGTACGAAGAGACCCCTGGGTCATCCAGGCCTCGCCACACCCTAGTTAGTTCCGTTTCATGACGGCACGAAATAATCACTGAAACGGCGAAAGAGGGAATGCCATCGGTGACATCTAGAGTGCTCATGGCGAAATCGATCACGTCGCGTGCCCGTCCCGTCAGATCAGCCGACGCGTGCCGGATTTCGTCCAATCCATCCACCACGAGGACGAGAGTTGGGTTTCTTGCCGTTGCAGCCGGGCGTTGCAACCGTTCCACAGCGGTCAGGTCATTGCTGTCGCGCAAGGCAGCGGCATTTCCTCGCCACCGACAAACCAGATCGGAAATCCATTGCTGAGGAAGTTCCGCTGCCAATGATGCAGCAATGTGTCGTTGCGGCGAGTCGTCCGACGTCCATTCCACGAGTTGATTGCATATGCCGACCGTCTTACCGCGTCCTCCGGCACCGAACAACACAACGACAGGATGTGCGAATACGGCGTCAGCAAGTCTGTCTTGCCAGTCCCGTCGAATCAAATCCTCGGGCACCGATGATTTCGTACTGAATCGTCGCACGCCGCGACAGATCGGCTCTGCCAGGCTGTTCAACCCGATTTCGGACGCGCGAACGGACCCCGTCAGACGCTTTACGAGCCAAGTTTGGTCAATTTCCTGCTTGCCTCCTGACAGGCGTTGAAGACCTCCCACGATCGCCTCAAGTTTTTCCTCCATCTCATGGGATAGTACACCGAATTCCGCCGCGAAATCATCAACCGAGTTTTCCAAATCGGCGCCCGTTGCAAGGACCATTTCAAGCTGCTTTAGCACATTGCGATTGTGCGTTTTCCGGTTTGGCCCGCCGAGGTACTTGCATTGGTTGCCTTCGCATGCGGCCTTACGCATCGCCTTGCTTCCAGGGCTCAAGCCACGATTACTAACAAGTACGAAATTACTCTTGAGTTCTTTCTGCCCGTTGGCAAACTTGCGGCTTTTTCGGAACGCATCGACGATATCGGTCAGCTCAGCGGGACCGATCGAATTCTTGTGCGGGAACAAAGAGTACTTGAACTGAACGAAGATTCGTCGCTGCTTGCGCCCAGACTCCTGTTTTCCTTCAAGAACAACGTCCTGGCCGAACAGCTCGTAATTCAATTTGCCGCCCTTGACTGCGCTTAGCAGGACTTCGAAGCCGCCTTCTTTGGGTGGCGCCTCGTGGATCATCGCTTTCAGAGCTGCGGCACCAAGCGATTGATACAAAAAACCAGCGATAGCGTAGCGGCCGGAAATATCTGCGCCGGTTATGTCATCCTTGGCCACGAGTCCTACCCCTTATTCGCCGTCAGGCAGCATCGAGAAAACTTAGGCTCCCGAGAGTGTACCATCTGCCGAGTAAGGTAGCCATGCTTTAGGTTCGTTGATGCGTTCTATTCCTTGAAAGTTACTGGCCTAAGTTTCCGGACGTCGGTCTCGCCGATTGGAATACGTGCATTCGGTCGTACCCTATGGGTGACACGAAAATTCGGGCCAGGAATCTGGGACACGCCCGCTGTTCCACAAGGCGATTTCACACGCGATCAGCTACCATGACATGAACGGCTCACGGAACTGCTGGACAAACGAGCTGCGACAGGGGCAGGTGAGGTCATGCTTCAACTTTGGCGATGGCTTGTTTCGAAAGGGTCTTACGATGCGCCACTGGGCGCAAAATGTGCGAGGTGGACTCACCCGAAATGTGGTCCCCGCGTTTCGAAGGAAGAATCGAGTTCTCGAAGGCCTGTCTTGGTAACCCTGAGCATACCGATATCAGGCGACGGAGTCTGGTGGCGGCATGCGCATGGCAGAGCAACACTTATTCTGCGAAAAGGCTGGCCATAGTAACGTCAGCATCACGTCTTTGTATTTGTACGTCGTAGTCGACGACAAGAGCGACATCGACGATCTTCTTACCGCATGCAGGCAACGCAAGGCCCGAATGGAATTGTTGACTGAGGACTTTCCGAACAACGCCGCCCTCGGCGCCCAAATGTTTGCATCAGTTACCGCTGATGCAATGTCCTTCTCAACGTAATGTTATGATCATGATGGCACAGCTCAGAATTGCGGTTACCCGCCGTTTTGAAAAAAAATTGTTGAAATGGATAACAACATCTGCAAGACTAACTGGAGATCTCATTGGAAGAGACCTCTCTAAGGTGTAAGTCGCCTAGGGGCACCACTAATGGGGCAGCAAACTGAGGCGGCGTGGGCGTAACCGTCTGATAGTCACATAAGGTGACGCAAAGCAGACGCTCATGTTCGGGGCGAAGCAACCGACGGCAGTTCGGTGCAACCCTCCGAAGTTTGATTCGACAAGTTTGATTGACACCATCTTCTTTGCGAGGGCATTCCTGTGCGTCTCCCGATCAGCTCCTGGACCAATACACTCACCAAACTTGGTTTCCGCAAAGTCCGTCGCAAGAAGAAGCGCGACCGTTCGCTCCAGGGCCAACGTCTCCTCTACGAGACACTTGAAGAGCGACAACTGCTCGCAGCCGATCTCAATATTCACGAGTTTCATTCCGATGGCAGGGACCTCCAGCTGACCTTCGATCATTTCGGTGTCACGACCGATCCCTTTACCGTCGAGATCTACAAATCATTCGATGGCAAACTTGCGGACGAGCTCCTCTTCAGCCAGTCCATAACACCGGCGCCCAACACCAGCAACATCACGGAGCCAATATCGATACCCGCCTCACTCGCCGATACCGATGAACAATATCGATTGCTGGCTGTGATTGATTCTGACCGGGTCAGATTGTCGCAACGGCGCACAGCATTTTCGGGTGGTGTTTTCTATACGGCTGCCGATGACGTCCTGCACGTCCACGGCTCCGAGTTTGACGACACGATTCAGATCGAAGCCGACAATGACATTCGTCTTACTTACAGTCATCTTGTCAATTTACAAACGGTAACCTTCGATAGGTCTTTCACGCCACCAGTCGATCCCATCAGCGCGGTCCATATACGCGCGCACGACGGTTCAGAAACGGTCTCAGTCGATCCCTCCTCCTCGTACACGGACAAGATTGTCACACGTGGCGTCTCTGAGGTGATCAAGGGCAGAGACACCGGTCCGAATTTCACGACGTTCTCAGTAGCGGACATGGTGGATTCCGCCACGTCAGGCATTGCACAAGGCGAGGACGGCATAGCGATTACACATATTGACACCTCACATGCTGCAGTCGAGTACTCGATTGGTGGAGGAGCCTGGACAGCAATCGATAGTGTCGACGAAGGGAATGCGCTCTTATTGCCGGCCGACACGACTGAACTCCGCTTGAAGGCAGTTACTCAGGGGACGTTTCATGACCTGGTGACCTATCGCGGCTGGGACATGACCAATGGCACGCAAGAAGACAAGGTCGACGTCACTACCACCGCGGGCATTACCGCTTCCTCTGAGAATTTCACACTGGAGGCACTGCCCTCGGTCGGTTCGCCAATCGAGTTAGTGCTCGGCGACCACAACCTGGGCCAGACATCCCATCAAATTCTCGAGAACGGTGACATCGCCGTCGTCTGGTCGGAGTCCAATCATGCGTTAACTGAACACCTCTTGCGTTACCAGCGGTTTGACTCTTCCGGCTCTCCTCTCACACCAATAACCGAAGTCGCCACGTTGTCAACGCAAAACTGGAGTACACAACAAGCTCGTCCGCAAGTTGCCGTCGATGAGTTCGATAACGTTCTTGTCGGCTGGCATGATAGTGGCGTCGTCTGGGGACGATCTTTCCGCAGTAGCGACAGCACTTGGCTGCCCCCTGTTCAGATCAGCAGCGGGACAACTTCCCCCGTATATGGCCCAGATACTAACCCCATGCTCAGCATGTCGATGAATCGCGCGGGGCAAGCAGTCTTCGTCTGGGGCTCGGTGAACAACCAGAACTGGTTCGCACCTGAACTCTCGGCGTACGCCGCGGGCATTGAGGTCGGCATGTCGACGACAACTTGGGGCCCCACCATGCTGAGTTCGTCCGATGTCGGAGTCTCCCTGTCCCAGCACGGCGGGTCGGTTGCGGTCGCGGAAGATGGCACCTTCAGCGCCGCCTGGACCGAGTTCGATGGGTTTGGCACGCTCCACCGAGTGATGGCCAGAAAATTCGATGCTTCAACTGGAACTCCATCTTTAGATGAGAACGATCAGCCCATTGAGACGACTGTAGAAGAGGCGGATCGGCTGGAGAGCGACTTCCGTACCTGGATTTTCGAGGAGATTGATGTCAATGCCGGGGGAGAGTATGTCGTCGCCTACTTTGAAGTATCTGGTGATGCCCTCGAAACGGCCTGGAGCCGACAGTTCGACAGCACCGGAGCACCCAAGACGAGTCATAGTATCGAACTTACAGACGCGCCGACGGGACAGAGTAACCGAGTCCTGCCGATCCTCGCCTCCAGTGGCGAGGCCCTGGTAACGTGGTCGGGACAGGTGAGCGCAAACGACTACCCACTATTCAATCGCTGGCTTGGTGCCGACGGACGTCCAAGCTCTTCTGTCGGTGCCCCAGAAGACGCTTTTTCCGGAAATTTTTCTTCGTCCGCCAACGATCGGGGCGACGTGTCACTAGGGTACTGGTTTTATGATGGAGGCTATTTCGGGGACCTGCAGCTTCAGCAATACCACATCGGTCAGGCCCCTCACCTGACCGCAGCTGCTGCCTCCGGGGCAATTCAGTTATCGCAGCCGACCTCCATCGACTTGACGGAGTACATTTCTGACTACGACCTACCGTACGGCGATGTCCTCACGTACGCCTGGTCACCGGCTGACAACACCAATCCCGATCTGGTTACTCCAACGCTGAATGGCAGCACGCTCGATCTCGCCTACACCCCTGACACCGTCGGTTTCGCCAACCTCGTGGTCTCGGCAACCGATCTAGAGGGCAACACGCTCAACTTGCCCATCACGGTCGCTATTCCAGAGTTGGTCCGCCTCAAGAGTTTTTCTGCTGACGCGCAGACACACGACCTGGTGATCACCTACGACATCAACGCCGTCGAGGTGCCTGTATTCAATATTGACATTTATCGATCCGTGGACGGGGCCCTCACTGGTTCACCGCTGATGTCCCACACCGTCGACCAACTGGCCAATCGTCAGGAGGGAGTCGATCGGTCCGTCAGCTTCCAAGCGGACTTTACGGCTGATGCCTTTCAGGAAGGCGACCTGGTCGCTTTGATTGACGTTGCCGGTGATGGTCTCACGCCGACACCAACTAGCTTCTCTGGCGGAGTGTTTCAGGATGCCAGTGGCAACATTCATGCTCGGGGCGCTGCGTCAGACGATGTGATCACAATATTGGATGACAAGATCGTAATCAATCAAGATCTGGCCGGAGATGAAGAGTTCGCTATCGACGTCCTCGCCGCCCCCGCGCTCTACATCTGGACTGGCGACGGCAACGACACGATCACCAGTAATGGAATTGCCGCGACTTTATTTGAGGGAGCATCGGCCGACACTATTACGCCGACACTGACGCTTAATAGCTTCACCGCCGATGGCGAGAAACTGGTGCTTGACTACGACATTGCTGGCGTCCCAAATCTCCAACCATTTACGATTAACGTCTTTCGTTCGACCGACTTGATTACGCCCATGGCCTCTCACGTGGTCAGCGCCTCAGCAGATCTACTGGCGGGCGTTGGCAAGACCGTCTCGTTCTTACCGAGCTTTGTCAACGACGTCGACGAAGACTACGAACTCTTGGCCGCGATTGACCTGCCGTTTGATCCGATTGAACCGGATCCGGTCACCTTCACTGGCGGCGTATTCCAAGAATCGAACGGCGAGATCCACATTCACGGCACGAATCTTCCAGACATAATCGACATCGATGGAATCGGCGGGAAGATTATTATTGACCTTGGGGGAGGAGGTGCCGTCACTTACTCAGGAATCGACGTAGCTGGATCACCTGAGGTAAATGTCCGAAGCCATGATGGCGACGACTCGGTGACGGCTAATGTACTTGCCAACTATATCCCAGGGGGAGGAGACGACGCGCTAAGGATTCCCATCCTCGACCGTCATTTCATGTTAGCAATCGACCCGACGACTCCGAACCTGATCCACGGTGGGCCAGGTGGTAACAACGCCGGATTGCCTCACTCCGATTACATGTGGGCCCTTGACCACCCAGATTTCGATGACGACTCAAGAGTTCGCTTTGACTATAGCGATTCCGATCCAGCTGCCATCGTGGAGGTGGACGGTGTTCCAGTCCTGCCGCCCCAAGGTCACTTGCGCTTATTCGACACCTATCGCGGATACACAAACAACATTGACCCTGTTCCTGACGGAGGAAACTTCATACCAGCAGACACGGTAATCAATGCCTCCGACATGTTCACGTACTGGCAAGATGGCGGGCCACTGTATACCTACGTGCAAGCTGTCGCAGTCGACCCGAATGCGATTGTCACTGGCGAACAGAGAATCACTGCATTCCTTGACGCAGATGGAACGGGCGATTTCGTTGAGATTGGTGAACTAGTCATCCAGGTAATCGACCAAGTGTCTGTATTTGCGACAGACGCTTACGCGGCAGAGACAAATCAGGGCGAAACGGTTGACGACGGAACATTCACTTTTAGTCGCGGAGAGGAAAATACGAATGGCGACTTACCGATCTATTACGAAGTTCTTGCCGGCCCGGAGCAACTTGGGAACTCTCTCTTGGCGGCAACCTCTGACGACTACGAGGGCTCGGTACTCGACACGGGAGTGGTTGTCATCCCGGATGGTCGACCTTCCGTAACAATCGACATTACACCAACAAACGATTCAATTGCTGAGTGGGACGAAACCGTTCGCATTCGGATCCTTGATCATCCCGACCTCGTTCAGCTGCCGAGCGGAAAATATGGTCACTATGGAACATCCAACGCACCGTTTTACCTGGTCGACTCCTCTCATGGTGAAGCGACAATAACAATTTTCGATAACGACGAACTCACCACCGTCGACACAAGCAACACTGACCTAGAGAGCACAGGCTTAACACCCGAAACGATACGTAACGGCGTCAGTCACGTTGAGGTGGAATCGGGAGACGTGACATTCTTTACTGTAGGTTCGGAACTAGAAAGGCGAACAGATGTATTTGACGCCCCCCTAGTCGCGGTTGACCTAAAGATCCCCGGCTCACAGAAGCCAGTCTCGGTCGCGGCAACTTTTTCGACGACCAACGGTCTCTCCGATTTTGAGAGCTCTACGACATACGACAACGTCAGCGAATTGCAGAACACAGAAGACACTCTGCGGTTCTCCATGACGACTCCGTTCGAACCTTACAGCTCAGAAACACAGGGGCACTACGCTTATAAAGTGACACTTGCCATGACTATGCCGGACGGAGGGACTCGATCCCGCACTGTGCGTGGCAATCTCTTACACCGTGGACGCGACTACTCGCTATGGCATTATGATCATTCGTTAATTCATGATTCGATCGATGAACTTGCCTTGAGCGACTCTCTGGGAGTATATCATGATCAATTGGATGAGATGGGAATGGCCAGGCAATCTGGTGCGGCCCTATTTCGAGGTGACGGTAGTTCAGCGTGGTACGAGGCAAGCATACCAGATTCAGCTTATCAAATCGTCGATGATTCTGACATAGATTCGGCGAGCCTATACGGTCTCGCTCATGGTACTGGGATCGGCGGTTACGGTGGATCCTATCGAACCACTTCTGGCAGTGCCAATGCTCCCGCATCCGTTTCGTGGACAATCCCCAACCTAACTGCTGGTCGACCCTATCAGATCTTCGCAACCTGGGTCCCCGATCAACACCTTTCAGATCATCTCAATTGGCCTCACCCATTAACCACGTATGAAGTCCATGACGCAACCAAATGGGGAGGCGGATGGACTGATAACACTGTAAAGGTGAATCAAAAATTTACGCCAGGTGAATTGATTGTGGAAGGGCAGCCTTGGCGAAGCCTCGGTTTCTATATTCCCGATAATAATGAGCTGGTCATCGAAGCCCATCTTCTCAGTGGAGGGGTTATTGATGCAGTCATGGTAGTCAGTGACTGGCTATTCCAGACTCCGGATGGGAGTTTCAATCAACTCGTCCATGGACCAATAACGGACGACAATGATGGTGGCTTCTACCGCGATCCGAACCTAGTTCGTCAAAGTGGAGAGTTCACTCTTCTGACCAAGAACGGCGGTCACCATGAGTTTGATGGAACGGGGCTGCTACGAGCCCACCAGGACCGGAATAAGAATCGGACGACATATGAGTATTTTGATACAAACAACAACGGCATTGACGACAAATTACATACAATTACTGACCCCTTTGGCCTTACAACGACGTTTGCTGAGAGCTCCCCCACATTCGACGATTTTGCTGGGCGCAGTTACTCTTATTCCGGAGGACTCCAGTATCCTTCTCCCGAGCAAGGTGTTTCGGGGCCATCCATCGATCTTGGTGGAGTAAATTATTCACGTCACTTGACTGATCCAGAGGGGCGCATCACAACATTCAATTTTGATCCCGCATTCGGAGTCTCGAGCGTAGTCAACCACGATTCGTCTTCATGGAGTTTGACCTCGTTCCAATATGAAAGCATCGAGGACGCCGCCATCCGCAAACCACCGACTGGCGAGATTGGCGTCGAGGACGAATCTGAACCGGGCGACCTAATCGAACCCCGCGCCACCTACACCGATCCCTATGGAAATGTTTGGACTTATCAACTCGATCGGTTCGGACTCGTCACCGCACTCGCCAAGCCGAAAGTCATAGATCAAAAGGAGCCCGAAGACCCAAATGACGACGTGACGATTCACGAAGACGCGGTCTGGCTCTACGAACGCGACAAGCACGGTCTGCTCGAGAAGATGACCGAACCCGCAGGAGGAGGTGGCGATGGAATCGCACTCGAGGAGCTTGTCACCACCTACTATTACGATGGCGCCACGCAGACTGGACAAGCGAAACAGCGAGGCAACCTCACGAAGATCGAGTATCCTCAGGCCAAACAAGACGGTGGTGGAAACATCAATGAGGTCTGGGAATATGGTCCCGAAGACAGCAATAGCTACAAGTTCAGCGTGCCTGAACGGTACACCGACATGGCCGGTCGTGTTACCGAGTACGAGATTGATGCGCACGGCAATGTCACCGAAGTTCGGGAACCGAACGGCGTCATCACGAAGTACGAGTACACTCCCCCACCTTCCGGCTCTGGTTCCCTGCCCGGTGGACTCATCATGTGGATTGAGCGGGCCTACGACACATCCGACGCTTCTAAAGAAGTCTACGAGTACTATGAAGATGCCAACGAGAGTAACTTCGGTCTTCTCAAGAAATTGACTCGCGCCGCCGGTACCGATGTCGCTCTCTCCACCTACTACGACTATGACGACAACCGCAACCTCACGCTGGAGACCAACGACGCAGCGGTGGCGGAAGGGAATGCTCCCAGCCTGGGAGAGTTCGAGAGAACCGTCCGTTACGAGTACGACAACCTCGACCGGCTCGTCAAGGAAAAGCTCCTCACTGAGACAGCCGATTCCTACGCTGAAACCGTCTACACCTACTACGCCGATGGCAACTTGAAATCGGTGCAAACTCCCATCGATGACAACGAAACCGCTGGGAACTTCACTACCGAGTACGAATACGACGCGCTAGGTCGTCTGACTCGCGAGCATCTGCCCGCCCCGGGCGGAAATCCCGAGTCCTCTACTACTCGCCCCGAGACAAAGTACGAGTACGACGCCAACGGTAATCTGCGATTTGAAAAGGTGCTGGTCGCGGCCGCAGTGGGCGAGGGAGATCCGACCTACCGCACGATCGAGCATGAGTACGACGAGCGGAACCAACTTATCAAGACAACCTACGAAGATCCTGGCTACAGCACGGATGACGCTCATATTCAAACGGAACACGAATCGGTCCAGCCGATTATCGTCTACACCTACGACATGCATGGGAACTTGGCGACGGAGACCGACCCCCGCTTCGGTGGTGACGACGAAACAGATGTCAAGACTCGTTACGAGTACGACGCACTCAAACGGCTTACCAAAGCCACCACGCCGATTCCCACGGGCGCAGCTGCCGCGCCGGTAACGACGTACGAATACTACGACGATGGGCAAATCAAGACGCTCACCACGCCCAGTCCCAGTGGCACCGGTACCGTCTACACCAGCCATACCTATGATGAATTTGGTCGACTCGATGTCGAGACACGGCCTGTCGACGGAAATGGCGATCAGCTCGAAATCGATTACGATTACGACAAACGAGGAAATGTCACTTCGGTCACCGAGCGACAAGTCGGCGGAGCGGGTAAGACCCGAACCAGCACGACCTACTACGACAAGCTTGACCGACCGATCGCCGTCGATCACCCTGATGGAGCGAATCTTGGTGTCTCGACTTACTACACCTACAACACAGCGGGAGAGGTATCCGAAGAGTTGCTCTTCGCGGGCAATTTCGATACCGGCACGCACATTGCCGACAACCGCATCGAGACGGGCGAACTTGCGGAGCAGAGAGACGCCGTCTGGGCCCGCAAGCTAGACGATCTCCCCTACAACAATATCGCCCAACACACCAAATACGCTTACGACAAACAGGGCCGGCTGAAGGAGACGACTGGTCCAGATTCCGAGCGTAATGCAAACAGCAGCACCGACAACGTCATCACGACCAACAGTTACGACATTCGCGGGAATCTGACTCAGGTCGACGTCGCCTTCTACGAGAACGCCACCTGGAAGCACCTGATCACCAACTACGCTTACGACAATCTCGGACGCCTCTGGCAAACACGGGATCCGACGGTGCCGGGCGAAGGCCGTCCTGAAACGAAGGTCGCCTACAACGTCGACGGCACGATGAAGGGCACCAAAGTTTCAAACCCGTACGAGGCGGACGACTGGTTGCAGACCTCATACATCTATGATGATCTGGGGCGTTTACGTTCGGCGACAATAGAAGACTCAGCCGCAGAAGGCGGGACAACCACCAGCGAGATCTTCCATGACGCTCTGGGCAACATCACGCGAACGGTGGACGCCTTCGGCCTGCAAACCCGCGCGCTCTATGACGAAGCAGGATTGGCATCCTATCAGGAGCGACAGGTCACTGACATTCACGTCGAGGGGGACCCGATTGCAACTGGTTTCTTGAGAACCATTTATCGGAAGAATAGCGCCGGTCTCGTGACGAACCAATCGACTCAAGCGTGGTCGAATGGTTCGCTTCTCGCGTCGTTCGGATCGGGCATCGAATTCACTTACAACGGTGTCGGACAAGTAACGTCGCAGGCTCAGGAAATTTCAGCGGGACAAATTGCGACTACGGTTTATTCCTACGACGTGTTTGGCGGTCGCGAAGCCGTATTGGACCCCAACGGTAACCTCACGACTTATTTTCTCGACGCCTTGGGGCGTGTGAAGACAGAGAGAATCACGGTCGATGGTTCAAATCTACTTCGCAGATACGAGTACGACTCGTTTGGCAACCTGATCTCGTCCACAGACCGAAATGGAGGGGATATTTCGTACGAATACGACAACTTGGGTCGACGTATACAAGAGAGTTGGGGGAATGGCTCATCCTTCGTCGCCAATTATCAATACACTCCGCTTGGCAAGATGAAAGGGGCAGACGATCCGATTTCCGACTACGATTACACCTATGATTCCGCACATCGGTTAAAACAAGCCTCACAAACCATCGCTCCGCTCTCGGCGCCGATTGTGTTCACCTATGACACGGATCTGCTAGGCCAGGTCCAATCGGTGACCGGTAATCTCACAAACTATGAATTCATTAACACGTACGAGTTTGATAGTCACGGCCGCACCAAACGCGTAGTCCAAGCGGCCCAGAACGACTCGAATGTCGCCTCCAAGAGTATTACTCACGACTACAAGTTCCGGAACTTGGCCGGTGGAAATAAAGGGCTGGCCACCTTCACTCGTCGTTACGAGGCAGGCAACCCGACTCCCCACTCTTCGACGAAGCGTCAGGTGGGTGGGAATGGCACGATCCAACTCGTTCACCATTTCAAGAACGACTTACCCAGCAGTGCGACTGCCCTTGCCAGTACCAATCCGTTCGATTCTGACTCCCTCAAGAAACTCTCTTTCCTTTACGACCCGCGCGGTCTACAAACATTCAAGAAATCTAGTGATTCGGTCGATGGCGCTGAGGCAACGACAAGTACCACCAACCAGTACGACAACTTTGGTCAACTAGAACAGGTCAGCGTCGACCTTCCCGGTTCGCAGCCCAATCCCGACCCAACTGTCTTTGACTATGACTCCAACGGGAACCGCGTTGGTTCAGGCATCGTCACAGGTGTTCACAACCGGCTTGAAGAAGATGCCCATCACACCTACGAGTACGATGCGGAAGGCAATCTGACGTATCGCTGGACTTACGGCAACACGTACAAGGGCGGCCACACCGATGATTTTGTCAATATCGTCGACAATCGAATGTACACGGGCTACGAGGACTGGGTGCCCGGCGCCTATCGGATCACGATCGATAATCTCTCGTTTAGTAACGCCTTCGAGGATTTCAACTCGGCGGGCGACGCGGTCAGCGCGGAAATAAAAATCCTCGGCACGACGCTCGCCTCAGTCGCCAATATTCCGATCTATTGGGACGAGACGGCCCAGGAGTGGATCGCCGATCTGCCAGATCCAATCTGGTTTGACCTTAACCAGCAATATTCCCAAGAGTTTCTCACGATCTATTTTCAGGCAATCGACACGAATAATCCGGCTCCCGTGGTCGAATGGGAGGAGTCGGCCTTCCACGTCAGCAATACGGCCCTTTTCAAGTACGAATGGGACCACCGCCATCGGCTGACGAGGTTGACCCGATACGTTAAGACAGACCAATATGGCGCTCCATCGATCACGAAGACCTTTCCCACGTCGGGCGGCACCGTCACCATCTACGAACTCGATAAGGTCGCCTACACCTACGACGTCTTCGACCAGCTAACCCGCCGCACTTACACCGATCACAGCAGCCCACCGTTGAACACCGACACGGTCGCTGTCTGGGAGCGCGGTCAACAGGTTGCGCAGCTTGACACGGCGGGCGCGGTCGAAGCGTTGCGGCTTTACGCCCCGGGCGTCGATAAGATCCTAGCGGTCGAGGTGGTCGATTCGCAAAATGCGGCCAACAGCACCGTGCTCTGGACGCTAACCGATCATCAAGGCAGTGTGATCGGCGTACGCTATCTCGACGGCGGCAGTTGGACGTACGAGAAAATTGAATATGGTCCGTTTGGCGATCCACTACTGTTCCAGCTTAGCGCCGACTTCAACACCGACTTCCTGCCCCGCTTCAACGTCTTCTACGCTGGGCGGGAATACGATCTGTTTAGCAACCTGTCGTACAACCGAGCCCGTTGGTACGACCCGGCCAGCGGACGGTTCATCAACCCCGACCCACGCTACGCCGATCTCAACCTCTATCGCTATGCCCTCAACTCGCCCGCCAACGGAACCGATCCAAGTGGGGAGGTGGTGGTCCTTGCGGCAGCCGCACTGAGTCTTGGACTAATGGCCATGTGGTCTGGTGAGACAGCAGCAGCGATCATGGATGAGGCTTCCGCCGAGTTCTATGCCACGCCGTTCCCGGATGAGGAAGCTGTCGCCAAATTCAACAGCCGTATGACCACGGCTCAGTACCTGGCCGCGGGAAGCCAGGTTGTAGGCGTTACGTCGCTGGCACTCGCCACGGGCCCGGTGGCTGGCTACTTTGGCTTCATGGCATATGGATTCGCCCCGGTGCCTACGACCTACGTCGGCATTGGCCTGCTTACTTGGACCGGTTATGAATATGGCAACGAGGCGATCGATATCTATAATAATTTTGACCGGATGACCGGTCCCGAACGCCTGCAGAGAATCGGCATGCTCGTCGGACCGTTAGCAGGAGGAATCGCCGGCGCTCGAGCACTTCCGCGAGGGTCGATGTTTGAAGCGGCTCTGTGGGGCGGTTCACTTAGAACTTCGCTCAACCGTACCGTTTCCGCAGGTTTTTTGAGCACTGGCAGATCGCTGAGTGGCGCCGCGACTGCGATTTGGGCTAGATATGGAGTTGCCCCAAGGGGGGTAACGAACAACACCTTACCAATTTTCAACGCTGAATTTACTCCGAAAGGCTCACTTGCCGAGCTTATTGCTGGGCAAGCTTCTCGCCGAGGTTTCGGCACCGGCAGAGATCAAGCAGTCTTCTGGTCAGGACTTAG
>Ga0180437_10003239_pt1 | contig 24512 bp, 20 predicted proteins | sample SS_ome_4_FD_132410 | JGI IMG/M metagenome (GOLD analysis project Ga0180437, IMG submission 132410) | Hypersaline lake sediment archaeal communities from the Salton Sea, California, USA - SS_3_D_1 metaG | ecosystem: Environmental > Aquatic > Non-marine Saline and Alkaline > Hypersaline >... | reverse complement strand
TCCTTGGTGAGCAGGATAACGCACTGCCGGGCGACCTGGACAGAAACGCTGCCGTGGATATGGCCGACGTTGTTCTGCTCGTCGAGGACTGGCTCAGAACATCGACCTGGTGCCAGTAGTCGGACAGGTTCATCTGTGTTCGAAGAAAGCTGCAGCCGTACAATAGACAAGCTCACACAGTTTGTTTTGAGCTGAGCTTCTCGGTGGCGAAACTGGTCACTTATGCCATTCTTTGGTTTTCTCGCCTTCATGTCGTATTCCGCCTTCATCCTTTTGCGGACTGAAAGAAATGCAAGAGTCGAGCTTTGATATGCCTCCGTTTTCCTGACACTCAGGTGCGGTGCAAACCGGGCCCGATACCGGTTCGTTAGGCATGAAGCAGGCTGAAAACCCGTAATTTCCGCGTGTCCACCGGTCCGGGAATTTTGCCGTTGCATTGTGTCGCAAAGAAGGTAAACTCTGTTACTATGCTGAGATTCATCCCGAACATTTTGACTTTCGGCAGGTTCGCCCTGACCGTTGTTTTTCTTGTAATGATTCTCTGTTCGGGCCATGTCTCAAACAGACCGGTTTTCCTCGATGCGGCCTTTGTTGTCTTTGTCGTGGCCGGGCTTACCGACATCATCGACGGTAAGGTCGCAAGAAAGCTTAATGTCACCAGTAAATTCGGAAGGATGGTGGACCCACTGGCTGACAAGGTGCTGGTTTGCGGCGCTTTTGTCTGCTTTGCATTGATCCGCGAGCCCCAGCTCTTCGGCTTTAATCCCACAACAATGGCTATAATTCAGTGGTCGGTCGCTGCGATTCTCATCCTGCGAGAAGTTTATGTTACGTTCCTCCGTCATGTCGCAGAGGCCAAGGGCATCAACTTCGCCGCCACCGTTTCCGGAAAGGTCAAGATGTTCCTTCAGTCTTTTGCCATAGGCACGGTTGTCATAAAGGCCGCCCACGTCCAGACAGCAGTCTGGGGATATTGGTTCACAACGGTGACCCTTATCGTTATGCTCATTGTTACGGTTGTATCCGGTGCGCTCGCCACCCGGCGAAGTCCCTGGCAGGAGGCGGAAAAAAAAAGCTGAACACGCAACGACGCCTCGCCGATAAAATTTCTGTAAAGGGGTGGAAACATGAGCGTTCATGGAATTGGAATAATCGGTTATGGTGGTTTCGGTCGATTTCTTCACAACAGTTGGAAGAAGATGGATGACGTCAGGGTTGCAGCCGTCGCCGACGAGATTGTGACGCAAAAGCCCCCGCCGCCGGTCAGGTTTTACAACCGTTGGCAGGACCTGCTCGAAGATAACGACATTGATATTGTTTCCATAGCCACTCCGCCAAATACGCACGCTCAAATTGCATGCGGCGCACTGAAGGCCGGCAAGAATGTGCTGATAGAAAAACCAATCGCGACAAATATCGAAGATGGACGAAGTATTGTCGAACTCTGCAGCAAAACCGGCCAAATCGCGACCGTAGATTATATGCTGCGATTCAATCCAATTGTCGAGGCGCTGGGCGCCTTGAGCAGGGAAAAAGTCTTCGGCGAGCTACGCCACGTTAACGTCGAAAACTACGCACAGGACCAGGGCCTGCCGCTTGAGCACTGGTTCTGGGATCGCCGAATCTCCGGCGGTATACTCATCGAGCACGCCGTGCATTTTATCGACTTCGTTCACAGCCTTACCAGCCAACGATACAGAGCGGTTGAGGGTCTCGGCCATAACCGCAACGACAGACAGGAGGACCAGGTCTTGGCGTGCGTGCTTTACGAGGCGGGGCTGATAGCCACGCACTACCATTCCTTCGCACGACCGGGCTTTTTCGAGGACACCTCGATTCGCCTCAATTATGACCTTGCCCAAATCGACATCCGTGGCTGGATACCGCTTTCCGGTCGTCTTGCCGCACTTCTAAACAGCGAAACAAAAGATCGCCTTTGCCAACTGCCCGGTCTGAAAATTGGACAAGCTACTTCGGTTCAGGACCTCGAAGATGTATCTCGTCCGAAAGGCTGGGGAAACACCGAACCGCAGCCGGACCACCACTCAAGAGCTAAGGTTCGTTCCGGCGGTGTCGAATACAACGTCGAAGAGATGATAGTCGCAACATTCGACGTTGGCAAACCCAAGCACGAAGTCTACACAAGTTGTGTGCAGGCGATTCTTGGCGACTTGATCGCCGCGTGTGAAAATCGCACCCACAGACTGCGCGTGACAATCGAGGACGGCCTCTCAAGCCTGGAAATTGCACATCTCGCAACGCAATCGGCCTATGCGCACAATTAATAGCTGCAGGATGACAATTCGTATGGTCGTCTTCCGGTCATAGTAAATCAAATTACTTTTTCGAGCCGTCTTTGTGTTCGTCAGTTGCGGGTCTGGTTTTTTTCGTGCAGACAGGCAGTTCCGCATAGACGATCTGTTCGGGACGGTCTCTGCCACCTTTTCAGGACTGATTCCCCTCAGCAAATGAGTGGCTTTTCGTCGCCATACCCGCCATGTGGTTTTCAGATCTGCGCTCATATACCAAGGGATGCGCACTCCGGCAGGACAATTACTTTCGCGCCTCTGGGAGCCGCTTTGCGGATAAGCCCTTCGAGACGCCTTCGATTCCCGGCTGGGTCGCCCATTTGCGAAACAGCCTGAATCGCCGCCGCGAGAAAGGTCTGATCGCGAGATTTACGGAATTTGGCAGAAGACGCCTTTTTCTCAACTGCCTTTGACTGCCTGATGGTTGCGCTGTCACCCTGTTCGGAACCGGCGGCGAATCCCACCTGCCCGAAGACCGCTCCACATGCCGCAAAAAGCACGAGACGCAAACAAAAGCTGACTCGTCTTCGCATGGTCGTTCCCCTATGCGTTGAAATCACGGGATCGGCAAGCCAATAAAAGCGGTGTCCCAGTCTTTCCATACGGGTTCGGCACCCTGGGCTCTTATCATTGCGGCGACTTCCCCCGGGCTACGGTTGTCGTCTATCTCGAATTGTCTGATTGTCTCGTCGCGGCCTGAATAACCACCGGGATTCGTCTTGCTGCCGGCACTCATTCTGGTGATGCCCAGCTTCATCAGCCGGTTCCGCAGCTCGGCGCGCTCGCGTGTCGACAGTACCAGCCCCACGTCCGCAAAGCACAACCTCAGCGCCGTTATCATCTGCACAAGCTCCTTGTCGCTGATCAGATGCCTGAATTCTGTGTCACCCACTTTGTAGGCCGGCCTTAATCTCGGAAACGAAATCGAGACGTGACATTGCCAGTAGCGCTTCATCAGGTAGTGAGCGTGTTCAGCCAGAGCAAGTGCTTCGCTCCGCCAGTTGTTCAGGCCCAGAAGAACGCCCACCCCGAGTTCTCGCATACCCGCGGAGGCGATTCGGTCGGGCGTTTTGAGCCGGTTGTCATAATCGGCCTTGGGGCCGGCGGGATGGTAGTATTCATAAGCGGCGCGGTCGTACGTCTCCTGATACAGTGTAACGCCTTCGATGCCCGCCTTGAAAAGTCTTGCGTATTCGGCTTCTTCAACAGGATATATTTCGACCGAGGTCGAACTGAATTTTCCCCGCAGCCTCTGCACAAGCTCGCACAAATAGTCAATCCCGACAAATTCCCTGTCCTCGCTGCTGACAAGCAAAATGTCGGTAAAACCCTCTGCGGCAATAATGTCGGCTTCGGCAGCGGCCTCGGCGACGGTTAACCTGGTCCGTTCGAAATCGGTTCGCCGATTGAAACCGCAGTACCGACAACTGTTTACGCAGTGGTTTGACAAATAAAGCGGCGCGTATAGCTTAATCGTGTTGCCGAATCTTTGAACGGTAACCTGATGTGACAGCCGCGCCATCGCTTCCAGATAGCCGACCGCAGCAGGCGAAACAAGCGCCACAAGCTTGTCGAAACTGTATACACCGGCCGGAAGCGACAAGGCCCGTTCAACATCGGCCGCGCCGGCACGTTCGAGCCGCTCCTTCCAGAAAAGACTATCGCCATCAAGGCCCTTGTCGGCTAAGATCGTCTTAATATCAGGGCCGAGATGGTTTCGCTCCATAATCATGTTAATCATTTCTCAAGAAACCCGTAAGCGGGCTGGAGGCGCTGGCCTCGGTTCTGACCGCACCGGGGCCTGAAAGCCGGGCCATACGTCCCCCCTCGACCGCCAGCCTGAATGCCGCGGCCATCTCGACAGGGGCGGCGGCGGTTGCAATTGCGGTATTGACCAGCACCGCGTCGGCGCCGATTTCCATCGCTTCGGCCGCGTGAGACGGCAGTCCCAGTCCGGCGTCGACAACCACCGGAACGTTCGCCTGCGCGATTATTATCTCAAGAGCCGCACGGGTCTTGAGCCCCTGGTTTGAGCCGATGGGACTGCCTAACGGCATCACCGTCGCCGCGCCAACGTCCTCCAGTTTCTTACTCAAAACCGGGTCGGCGTTTATATACGGCAGAACAACAAATCCTTCAGTTACCAGAATCTCCGCAGCCTTGAGCGTCTCCACAGGATCCGGAAGCAGGTAATACGCATCAGGTGTAACTTCCAGCTTTATCCATTCGATGCCTGTCGCCGCCCGTGATAGTCTCGCAAGACGAACAGCTTCGGCGGCGTCGCGAGCGCCGGATGTATTGACCAGCAGAAGGTATTTATCGCGATCTATGACACGGAGCATATCGTCGTTTTCGTTTGCGATATCGACACGGCGGAGAGCAACGGTGACAATTTCAGCGCCCGATTTTTCCAGGGCCTCAGCCATGACCCCGCACGACGCAAACTTGCCCGTCCCCACAAACAGCCGCGAACCAAATTCCCGGCCCGCAATAACCAGTCTATCTTCCATCGCACAAATGTCCCCGTCAAATCACGCTTCTTTGTCAAACGATTTTCCAATAATAAATAATAAATCGGTTCAGCCGCCCCCGACAAATCGCAGCAGTTCGATACTCTGACCCGCGCTCAGGCTGGTCTGCCCGAAGTGCTCACTCTTGACTATCTTCCCGTTAATTTCCGCAACCACCGTCGCCGCCGAAAAACCCAGATACTCTACCAGCTCAGCCAAGGTCGACGGAAATTGATCCGCCGGAAAGTGCTTTTCGACGCCGTTTATTCTCAGTACCTCCATATTGTCACTCCAACAACAAAAATGCTTTCTCTGTTGCAGCCGCCTTTGTGCGACTAAACCAAAAAAGCACTCCGCTAAGAAGGAGTGCTCCGAGACTACATACCAAGCCTCCCTTCGCGGGTCTTAACCCGATCAGGTTCCGAGGGTCATCACGGCACATCGTGATTTCTCAGCCTAAGCCCGTCTGAAATCGAGCTTTCAGCTCCCCTGGCATTTCCAAATTACGATAATATTATAATACAGGTAGCCGAAAAACGCAAGTATTTTCCGTGCGTATGCGCCCGCCCCAACTGTATCAATTTCCCGCCGCCAAAGGACCCGGCTCCCAGATGGTCGCTGCGATGAATTGCTGCGGCCTGTTCTTTGTCGAGTAATAATAGATTGTAATAATCTTCCCATCCGGCCTTTGTTTCGTACGCGAGTAGCCCAAATCCCAGTTTCGCCCGTCGTTTCGCAGAACAATTTCCTTCGACCATGTTCGACCGTTGTCGCTGCTGAGCTTTGCACGGATTCCCCATGGAACAGCACGATAAGCGTAAGTCACACATAAGCGCCCGTCCTTCAGCCTGATCATGCTCGGCGGATTGCCGTTCCAGTGTTTCTTGTCCGCGTCGGCAACCTTGCCGAGGAACTTCCACGACCGCCCGTGATCGTTCGAAACGAAAGTATCTATCCAGCTGACATAATCTTCGCCAGGAATCTGGCGTACTGCTGTCACAAGCTCCGTCTCGCTAATCCGCACAGTAGACGGCATTATGGGTCTTGCCTTTGTATACGGCGACATCCAGGAGACGAACTCAATCGTCTTGCCGCCATCCACCGTTCTGGCACAAATCGGCCTTTGCTTCGTTGTTAAGAAGAATAGACATTCGCTGTGGCCGTTGACAATATAGTCGGTTCGCGCCCCGAACCCTTCTGCTCCGAAGGTCGAAAGCTTGTAAGGAACCGACCAGGTCCTGCCCCGGTCGTACGATACCCAAAATTTTCTTCTCCTGAGCCTCATTGCAAAATCCGGATGAGCAAAATCGATCCCGCCGGGACAGCGAACCGCTTCTCGGCTCTCTTCCGAACGAGAGAAAGCCTTCGGTCTTTCCAACTGCCAGCTTTCGCCCCCGTCGAGGCTCCTCGCTGTTACCAGCTCTGTCGGCCTATTCTTATCATAATGGTGTTCTGTCGGATCGTAATCCGGCGGGTCACCGTAGTAACCAAGGATAAAAGCAACCAGCATTTCATTGCCCCAGCTCCACGCACCTTCATTCGCCGGCCAGCCGCAGAACCTTCCCTTCTCACCGTAAACAATCACATGCTTTTTCGAAAGAAGCTGCGGGGATTCACTCGCTGATACCAAACCGCACCAACCAATCCCCACAATACCTGCGGCCCCTAAAATCAACACCAAATGGTCTTTGCTGTACATAGAGCAGATCCTCGATAGAACCTCACAGGGCGTATTTGTCGTACCACAACAGGGGATACACTGACATGAAGTATACACAAATACTGAAGGTCTTGACCAGTCCCAGTTGATAAGATATCGCTTCGGGCAAGACCGATACAGGCATAGTCGTTGAATATGACGTACTCACCCGCCGGTCCGATACCGTGGAAGAACGTTAGCCTGGGAAATCCGGACAAAACAGTGGTGCCGCCGTCTTGTGTTTTGACAATCTGCTAAAACCGGCCGATGTCCCAGGTTTCACCCCATTTTTCGTACGAGATGTGGCTCATGTCTTCCGCGATTCTGAATTTGTCCTTCGGGCAGTCATAAAAGTACCTGGTCGTGCAGTGTGCCGCGGCGGCGGCAAGCCTGGTTATCGCCTGCGCGCGGTCGCCCTTCTCGACGTCATAGCCAACCCTGATTACCTTGCTGTCCTCGATGTCCGGCCAGACCTTCTTGCCCGTTTCCACATCCACAAGCACGGCCTGGGCGTTCAGCGAGCCCTTGTAAAGGCCGGTCTCGTCGATCTCGGTCAATACGAAGCTGTCAATTCGCACTATCAGCACATAGTCCGAATCGAACGCCCTGCCAAGCTCTTCGGGCCAGAGACCTGCAAAATTTTCCTGTTTGGCCCGGAAATCGGCGAGCTTCTGGTAGCGGATAATATTGTCGGGGTCGATTTTCACCTGTTTGACAAGGCTCTTGTTGATTTGTTCGGTCATATAATATCGCAGATTAGCCCTTGCCCCGAGCCAGGCTGGCTCTTTGACCAGCACCAGCACCTTTACCCCTTCTTGTTTGATGAGGTTGATTTCGGCTGCAACCTTCTTCTCGTACTGTGTCGGCGTTGTCGTAAGAGCCACAATCCCGCAGCCTCCTTGGACCAGAATCCCCATAAGTGTCGCAAAAAGGACTATTCTCTTCATTTTTTTCACCCTACTATTCACTGATTCTTCGCCGCAAGAGCCCGGGCAAGCGTGACCGCCCAGCCGCATGCAAATACTATCACCAATGCCAGAATAACATATTTTAGCTTAACATCGGCAAGAAAACGCTCAAAAAACACAAAATATCTTCCGGTTATGGCCATAAACAGGGCAAAAACGGCGGCTATAACTACCCCGCACACTATCACGGCGGCGGCAGGCTGAATGTAAAACGCCTCCAAAATTTTGCCCTGTGCGAAAGCGACCGCCGCGGTCGTCATCCCGCACCCAGGGCACGGCAGACCGTACCGTTGCTTGAAGCCGCAAGGATAAGGCCAAAGTGTCAGCTCATACCGGCCCGCCACCCACAAAATGCCGATAAAAACCGCGATGCTCAGAGCGACCACCCCCGCCACAATCCGCCACCGCCACTGGAGACGACGGAAGACTTTACCGTTATTTTGCTGTTGGCTTGCCTGCATAACTGCCCTAAAATACGTAAATGACCCGAGCTTGGATCACAATACGGGCCGCTTTCAGAGGTCAGAATAGGCTAAATTAGTAATCCTGTCAACCTGAGAGGACGAAAGACAAGGTATGGCGATGGAGCAGAAAGATTTGAGGCAAATACTTGAGACGGCCATCGTTGCCGCGCGCCTGGCCGGCCAGCGGGCCATGGAGGAGATCAACTACGTAAAGGTCTCCGTCAAAAAAGATTACGAACTCGTCACACAGGCCGACACGCGATGTCAGCAGATTATCATCGAGCGAATAAAAGAGACATATCCGGACCATGGCTTCATCGCCGAGGAAGGAGCCGAGGGCGAAATCTTCAGGCAGCCGCCACGCGGCGCCGAGCAGATATGGTGGGCTATCGACCCCATCGACGGAACAAACAACTTCGCGCACGGAATGCTGCTGTTCACAATCAGTGTTGCGGCGATATACCAGGGCAGTCCGATTGTGGGCGCGGTTTTCGAGCCTGCCACCGACTCAATGTTTACCGCCGTCGCAGGCAGCGAGGCTCAATTGAACAGCAGGCGAATAACTGCCAGCGAAGATAAGATGGATGCGTTTTCAAGCGTCGGACTCGACAGCCATTTCGACGACGGCGTACCGCCCTGGGCCTGCGAAATCATCTACAGAACAAGGTTCCGAAATCTCGGCACAACTGCTCTTCAGTTGGCCTACGTGGCAAAGGGCAGCCTGGTCGCTACCATCGTTTCGCATCCCAAACTCTGGGATGTGGCCGCAGGCGTGCTCATCGTCGAGACCGCCGGCGCCATCGCAAGCACACACGCCGGAGAGAAGATTTTCCCCATCGATATGGACAATTACAAGGGTGAAGAACTCGACGTTATGGCCGCGAACAAAAAGAGCCACGCCGAGCTGCTGGAACTCTTGAAATCTTAGCCAAATACGGAAAATATTTCCGATTTCGGCCGATTTTCCGCGTTTTTTTGAGGCGTTTCGAGGTTTTTTGCTGGCGTTCGGAGACAAAATCTGGTATAATTGCGGCGTTAGGACAAGGCTCGGGTATTGTGGCGAAAGGAAGGGGTCAGCGTGGTGGCTAGAGTAATTTTTCTCCGGCGTGCGTTTGTCGTTTTTGCGCTATTGTTGTGGGCTGGGCATAGCACTACGGTGGGGGTCGAGAGACACGTGCCGGATGACGGCAATATCCAGGCTGTGATAGATGTTTCGAGCAACGCCGATATAGTCACGGTGCGTGATGGGATTTATACCGGGGACGGCAATTACAATATCGACTTCAAGGGGCGTTCGATAACGCTGAGGTCGGAAAATGGGCCAGAAAACTGCATTATAGACTGTGAAGGAAACGGACGAGCTTTTGTCTTCACGAGCGGTGAAGACAGCAATACCGTTCTGGAGAGCCTTACGATCATCAACGGTGACGCATTCGACCCGGACTGGCCGCAGGACCCGGATGACCCCAATGACATAAACGACCCGAACGGCTACGGCGGCGCAATATACTGCATAGGCAGCGGCCCGAAAATCAGCAACTGTGTCATAACAGACTGTATTGCCGATTACTGCGGCGGTGCGATTTTTTTCGACGTCGGAAGCGATGCGCTGATTAGCGACAGCATTATTAGCTACAGCTTCTGCGGGTCGTACAATTACGATATCAACCAGGCTGGAGGCGGAATATACTGCCGGGCCTCGGATCCGAATATCGAGAACTGCACACTGAGCTATAACTGGGCCGAGGGCGCCGGCGGGGCAATTGCGCTGGTGGACAGCAACTCCGTAATTTCCGACAGCACCGTAATTTCCAACGATGCCTGGGCCGACAACGACGAAATCGACCAGCATGGCGGGGGCATCTACTGCTACGGGGGCAAGGCCGAAATTCGAGGATGTAAAATAAGCAATAACGATGCCAAATGGTCGGGCGGCGGGATCGCCGTCATCGACGCCAACTCCACGATAGAACTTTGTGAGATACTGGACAACCAGTCGTGGGCAAGCGCCGGCGGGGTGTACATGGAGGGCTATCCGCCCGGAGAATTCTCGGCGCCAAACGAACCCAATCTGCCGGCCGAGCCTAACGAACCGAACGAACCGAACGAACCGAACGAGCCAAGGATGACAACGCATAACGTCCTGAAGAACTGTGTCATTGCCAACAACTGGGGGTACTGGAGCGGCGGGGTCAGTTCGGACTACGGCAGTTCGGCGACCATTGAAAACTGTACTATCGCGAAAAATATCGCCAGCTACAGCTATCAACCGATAGTTCTGGTGGGGGGCTTGGAGTGTTACGCGGGCGCCGCGCAGGTCACAAACTCCATCATCTGGGGCAATACCGGACCGCAGATTAAAACAGCCTTTGGCGAGGTAACCGTTACTTACAGCGACGTCGGCGCCGCCGACGTGCCGGACGACGCCGATCCGAATGATCCGAATACGTTCATACCCGACATCTTTGATGGGGTGGGCAATATAAATGAGGATCCGCTTTTTGCTGATCCTGTCCACCGCGATTATCACCTTCAGAGTGAGTTTCTCAACGGCAGATGGAATCCCGAAACGAGCGTCTTCGACGCCAACGACCCGAATACGAGCCCGTGCATCAATGCGGGCGACCCGGAGTCGGATTATTCCAACGAACCGCCCCCGAATGGCGACAGGATCAACATGGGGGCATACGGCAATACCGACCAGGCAAGCAAATCCGACATCCTGGTGCCCGTTCCCGGAGACCTTGACCACGACGGGGACGTGGATATGGTCGACCTGGCGATATTGACGGACAACTGGCTGCTGCAGGGTTCTGAAATAGTAAACAGCGATGCAGACATAAACAACGACGGTATCGTGAACTTCAAGGATATGGCGATTCTTGTAAGCAAATTGTCATAGGGCGGCGTGGGCTTGGGGCTATCTCGGGTCGGCGACGTAGTGGAGGGCGATGATTTTCACCTGGTCTGTCGGGGAGTTTACGCTGCTTCTGTCGAGAATGGCGATAGCCCTTTTCTGGGGTCCGTCGGCGCCGATGCGAACGAGGATGTAAGCGGTAAATACATCGCTGCGGACGGTGACAAGGTTGCTGATTCGCGAGAAGATCACGTCGCGCTCCTCGAAGTCGTCGGTAACTCCATCTCCCGTGGATGAAGAGTCTGTAGTAAGGTCCGGGTAGCCGACCAGGTCTTCTCTGTCCGGGTCGAAGTGGGCTGCATATCTTGCAATTGTGTAGTTGGGGTCGTTTGCGTCATCCGAATCGATGACGAAGTTCAGTTCTCCTATTGAGGCGAAGCCGGATTGTTCTCTTATGTCGTCAGGTTCATAGACAGTGTCTATCCGGTTCTTAACTGCCTGATAGCGGCCGTCGGGTCCGCTGTAATCGAGTCCGGGTCGGGCCCAGAGCTTGTCTCGATATGCGACTATTGCCTGGGCAAGCTCGTAGGATACCCAGGGCAGTTGAGCAATTACGTACCAAGGGGCCGTGTTGATGTTAATCCTACCCTTGAGCCGCGTTTCGTCCGGACCGTTGTTAGCGTGGCGTGAAGGGTCCATCACGGTCAGATACTGGAAGATGTTTTTGTGATGGGGATTCTCCAAATCGAGTCTTACGAGGTGTTCGTCGTCGGGGCTTGTCTGCATAAGCTGCTGGCCGATTGTCTGGCTGCAATAGAAGCCGGGCCCGACGGTGAGGATTTGCGGGATGTCACCAATAGTAATCATTGGTTCGGGGACAAAACCTTTTGACTCCAATTCGGGGTCAAGAGCATTTGGCAGGAAGAAACTGAAGTAATGGCCGACAGACTCGTCGAAGTGAAGCTCTCCGAAGCTCCAGCTTGCGTTCCTCCAGCCGAGATTACCGTAGCTGCGGATTTGACCTCTCCGATAGACATTGAATTCGGCCATCGTTGGGTATACGATGTGCCAGTCTCGCACGTCCCTGCCAAAATGGGTCTCGTTGCCGGGCATGAACCAGCCGGGGTCGACCGGCTGCTTGTCGACGTATATCCACTGCAAATCAGGATTATTGGGCTCCCCGACATCGACGATGCGCCTGAGGTATAAATCGCGGTGCCACGAATTTCCGGTGTATATGGGGGGCAGAGATTTGTCGGGTGCGTTTCTTATGTCTACGACCGGCCTGTTCCTATCCTGCGGCGACTGATACAGTCCGAAGAGCACAAGTCTGTTATCCTTCATTACGTTGGCGGGGGGCAGGTATATAGTGAACGCACTCGGAAAATTGGAGACTACGAAACAGCTTTGCGGCCAGATTATGTCCGTATCTTTGAAAGTTATGATGTCAGGATTGTTGCAGTCATAGGGGTCCGTGACGAGAAGCTGGTATTCGTACAGAGGGATGTTACAGTCGAACGGATTGTACAGCTCGACGGCGAAGTAGTTGCGGCCGGTTTCGGGGTATACATCGACGTCACATGCGACTTCGGTTATGAACGGCTGGGCGTCAAAGCCGAAGTAAAGTGTGGGGATATTGGGATCGTTCGGATCGAAAATCGTAACGTTGGGGTCTTTGTCGGCGAAATCCACAAGATTGACGGCTAATTGTGCAAAGCGGTCCTTGAGAACGGTCAACTCGTCCACGGACGTAACATTCGGGTCGGGATCAACGCCGGCCAGCATCGCATCGTACAGACCGCGGGCGGCAAAAGCGGCGCTGAGATAGTTCGGCTCGCCCACGTCAATATCGGCGTGGTCGGTATTTACGTTTATCATCTTGGCGCCCTCAGGGTCGATGATTCGGTCAACGTTGTAGACAGTCAGAAAGTGGCGCCTGTCAAGATTAGGGTCGTCGGGCAATGGGACCCTGAGCATCCAGTCGGATATCCCCCTGTTGGCCGTGCCGTCATAGGGTACACCGAGCATACCGGCGGCGAATTCGCCCACGGTGTACTCCCATAAATGCTCAAAACGAGTATAAGCCTTTGAATCTATCAGGTATCTGTAGCGCAGATCAAGCTCATCGGATATATCAAAGGGAACGAAATCGGAATTATCCGGCGCTTTGTCAAGAGGCCAAATCATGTTGGTCTGGAACGTATTCCTGCTTGGCGCGGGCGCGCTATCGTCATCGTATCTCCCAACATTAACGTCGACGACCTGTGTAAAATGAATCTCATTAACATCATCGGGCCAAACCGCCACGCCGCCAAGGTTTATCTGCATCTGGCTGGAGCCGTCGATGTCCTGCACGGACGTGTCATTGGGGTCGAATTTGTATGCGGTGTTGACGTTTATCATCGAGCAGTTGTCGATTATTCTGACGGCGGCGTAGACCGTTTTGCCTTTGCCGGAGGTTATCCCATCGAGTTCGATCCATTTCGAATCCAGCATTCCATCCCCGTCGGCATCCGCCGGCTGGCCTCTGAGTTTTTCGTTGCCCATTCGGCCGTCGTCGCGGTCTCCCTCAGCCAACAAACCGGCGGCGTCAAGCTCGATTACAGGATATTCCGGAATACGCTGCCATCCACCCGGAGGGTCCACCTTAACAAACTGTGTGGCAAACTGCCTCTCTCTCAGATAGCCGGTAAGGTCGGTTATCTGGCGCCAGTAATAGATGTCATCGGTTCGATCAAGAGGCGTGCCGTTGGGGTCGACTTCCGGTTCGAGACTTGCAAGCCAGGGGTCAACCGACATCTCTATCTGGATGTCGTCTTCAGTTCCCGGCTCTTCGTCCGGCCCCGGGTCTATCTCTATCCATGAGCCTGCGTAGTCATAGTATTCCTGGTCCGCCATTCCGGGGCTGTCGAGGACGAGTTCGTGAGAGATCTTTGCTATGACCGTATCGATGGCGAATTTGAGCTCCTTGTCGTCGGACAAGGCCGCTGTGGAGGTCTTATCGACGCGGGAGACCATAACGAACATGGTCCCCACAATCGCCAGCAGGCTGGCGACCACCACAACCAGAATCAGGGCCGAGCCTCTCGAAAACATCTTTTCAACAAGCCTGTTTTTTTTCATCGCCGCTTCCGCCGGATTAATCCTCAAGATAAATGATATGCGTAAAGGTCCTGCCCTCTTTGAATATTCCCTTCGAATCGTACAGCGTGAATGTAAACTTCAGCGCCCTCCCGAGCCCGGGTATCTTATGGAAATGCGTTTTACTATTCCACGACTGTTCATAGTAATGTGGGTCGTTTGGGTCCCCGGTGGCAACCGCCGCCGCAAAAGCGCCGCCAACGCTTATTCCATGACCGTTGGCGGTTCCCGGATACAACACTCCAGGGACACGCCCTTCATCAATCTCCGTTTTCCCTTCTTCATAAAAAATGAGGTCGCTATCGGGCAGAAAATATCCGTCAGCATCGGGGTCGACCATTGGGATCCATCGCTGCAAGCGTTCGTGCCAGCCTTGTATCTTGAACTCACCAACGCCCTCGCACAGTATCATGTGCATTGAGTCGGGATCAATCCTTTTCGGGTCATTGGGGTCCAGGTAAAGCCGCGAGCCTTTCAGATAGATGTCGGGAAGCTCAGCCATTCTTACATCGGTAATAGCCGACAGCAAATGTGCTTTTCCATAATTTGTAACAGGCGGTGGACCCCAGCGCATACTGTTCCACTTGGCCAGAGTGATTTTGTCGTATTCGTATGTGTTGTGCCAGTCTTCCACCCAATTGAGAAAATCCTCCGGCATCGGGAAAGTATCAAACCTTGAGGGAAAATCGACAAGCGCCGGGTCTGGATTGGCAGTGAGTATATGCTGACTCCTGACCAGCACGCGTTCGGAAGGTGGTATCTGCGCCTGCGCGTGGACGTCGCCTTTTTTTGCGAGCATGTAGCTTATTCTTGCGAGGTTGCCTCTGATGACAGGATTATGGTGGTAAGTATAGAAGTCACCATCGGCGAAAAACATGATGCGGTCGAATCTGATGTGTCTTATAAGTTCTCCATTAGAATCTTCGAGCGGCCTGGCAACCCATGTGACGAAGATTTCGCCGTCTTTTCGCAGGCCCCTGAAATCTCTGTTGAGCTGGTCTGTGATAGCGCGAAGCTTCAGCATGATCTCGGCGTTGGCTACTGCGGTGCGGTGGGCCTCAATGCTGACCCGAAAGACCACCCCCACAATCGAGAGGATCACCACCAGCGCAGCCACCGCTACGGTAAGCTCAATCAGCGTAAACGCCCTGTTTGTTCGCCATCTGCAAATCATAGTTCACTAAAACCTGATTTTTTTCTGATAAACCGCTATGCACGGATTTCTCCCGCCGTTGATCGGCGGCGGGGCCACCCAGACCTCACCGCCCCTGTCCCGACCATCACCCAGAAAGCTGTTCGGATCTATGTCTTGGTTAAGTAAAAGCGTGCCTTCCTGGGGCGGTTTGTACCGTTCGAGCACGTGATATATCTCGCCCGTCCGCCCGTGAACAATGGTCGAGCCGTCGTTGATAAACGTGTTGTAGGCGGGATCTGCTATCATAAGTTCCCGGCTCATATAATCAAAAGCTGTAACCGGCACGGCAACCGGAACAGGGCGATTCAAAGGGGCCGTGGAAAGGTTGGGATCAAGGTCGAGCGGGTCGACAGGGTTGGGATACCACAGATTCTCACCGGTTTTCCTGCACACAAAGACCGTCACCTGTACCGCACGGTTTGAAATCATCGCTTTGGGGTCGGGGCTGTTCGGGTCCGCCATGTTCGGGTCGAACAGATTCGGGTCGATGCTGTCTATAAGATTGCCCCTGTCGTCGTAAGAGAAAGGCCGAAGGCTCTTGCCAAGTGCGGACCAGTAGTATTGCTTTTTCATGTATGGGTCCAGGCTGGGGATTGCCCCATTGGAAACCGCCTGTTTCAGTTCGTCGGGAATGTCGTCGGTGTCCTTGGACGGGTATCCGAATAGTCCGTTTGGATCGATATAGCGCATCGGATCGAAACTTGGATCGAAATAGCGCGCCGCCGGAAAGACATTCGGCGCAGTCAGGTCGGTGAGAATGTGCGGTTTCAGCTCAGCGAGATTGATGTCGTCGTAGTCCCTGGGGTCGTTGGGGTTGTTGGTCGGATTAAAGTCGGGAATTCCCTCGGCGTAGAGCCTTAGCTTTGCGAAGGCTTCGTCGGCGACAACGACAGCTATCGTCCGCTCGGTCGAGACGGTGGCAAAGTGCAGGCCAACAGGAAACACGCCGGCTATAAAGATCATCGCCACGCCGAGTATCCCAATCGCCATCAATACCTCGGTAAGCGAAAAACCCTTACTGTAAAGCAATCGACCCATCTGCACACAATCTCATCTGTTTATGATCGTTCCCGTATAGGGGTTGATGTAGAACACCTCAAGCCCGCGTAGATACTTGGACCAGGCCGCTGCTCCCTCGTAAGCCCGCCTGAGGTCTTCCTTGTCGTAGATCGTAAATCTGTTTCGGCTCGGTTCGGGACCTATCGCCAGGTCGGGATATGGGTCGAAATAATCATCCTGGTAGAACATTCCAACTCCCATATCCACATCAGCTTTCTTGTTAAAAACATCGTCGTCGCTTGGACCGTACGAAGGACTGTCACCCTGTCCGTGCTTGTTCCTCACTCTTACAGGGTGTACCACCATTCTTCCACTCGGAGAAAAGATTATCGAGAAAGTAGCAGTATCTCTGACCTCGAAATCCTCGTTGATCAAATCATCTTTCTGCTGGTCGTTGAGGGCTGCGCCAGGGCGATCAAGCGACACCTCAAGGGTATTTTCAATTCTCTGGACATTGCGATCGGTTACGATTGTAAGATCCATTACACCGACTGTCTCAGGTAACTTCATAGGCTCGAGACCTTCTACCGCCCGGAAGCCGTGCACCAGACCCGTTCCGTGCGGCCCCGGCGCCGGGTCGTGGATGATGAAGATCATATACTGAGGAGCCTTGAGCGGGTCCGGGTCGTCAGGGTTATACTTTTGCTGGAATCTGATTCCGGCATAGCGTTGCTCCTTGGCTGCGATGGCGCGGGCGGAGGCCATCGCCGAACTTATCATTGTGCGGGTGCCGCCTTCGGTTTCGAAGGATTTGACCAGAGCGCGGACAGCCGGCAGGCCGAAACCGGCCACAATCGCCACAATCGCTACAACGACCGTCATCTCCGTCAGCGAAATACCGGATTGTCTCGATTTTGCCTTCATGTCTTTTCTTTGCCCACAGATTATGCGGATCAACAATTTCCAGGCTTTATCTGCTTTTTATGTCGTCAGAGGTCCCGGGGATTCTGTCCGGCCCGGACGAGGTAATTACAGGGAAACTTCGAACGGTTTCCTTTCTCCTGTCGAAATCCGGCTCGGCCTCATCGTAATAGTCGTATCGCAGCGGCTGGCCCCAGGAGTCAACAATTCGGTACAACGGATACGTTTTGACCGTCGTCGCCGAGAGCGGGATTTCAAGTTGCATCGGTTCGCCATCGACTCCCTTGTTGGTTGTCAGCGCCGGGTCTATCTCAGTAAGAGTCGTTCTGCACGTCGGAACGATATTCAAAAAGAAGTACAATGCTTCGCTTCCCGAATAATTCAGGTCGTGGCCTGCGGGTGGGATAATTGTGACGCTTCCTTGATTAAGCCCGAGAACCCCATAGAGTTCCGCTGCAAGAGCCATGGCGTCCAGCCCGTTGCAGTCTATGGGGAATTTGAGGCTGCGATAGAAGTCTATTTCCTCAATAGGCATTGGCGGCAGGGCCGCGTGGGGCCTGTAGTTATATCCATAATCGCGAAACTGACCGAGCGCACTGTCTACCAATTCGAGTGTGCATTTGGTAAGGTTTTCTTTGGATTGATTGTCGATGCGGGTGGCGACGGCGATTACCATTGTGGTGAGCATTGCAATCAGCGCAACGACAACGAGAATCTCGATAAGTGTCACGCCCGAATTGTTCCTGTGAGTTCTCATGGTCTTAAGCCTGCTCGAATATTACGTGCTGTAGAGAAACTCAGTTATCAAAGTTACAAATATCGTCAGCCGTTCCGTACAGACCGTCGTAGCCGGCTGATATCAATATGTAAGAATCAGGCCTGTGAGGCCAGGTCACGCCCGTGGTCGCATATCCCATGGCCATAGATGCCCGCATATCCACGATTTTATACCCCACATCGTAGAAATATAATCCACTGCCCCCAGGTTCAGTTAGGGGATGTATCTTCGCAGGACCGGCATCGGGCAAGACTCCAAGCCTTAGCAAAGCCGAATTATCAGTGCAGTCGTAAATGCGCTCCTCGACCAGTCCGGTGTGAAATATTTTGCTCGAGGTGTCGGCCCTGTAATAAAGAATGGGCGTTCCCGCCTTGAAAGTCTTCGTTCCAACGGTCAAGCTCTTCACGGCAAATGAATCACAGATCACGTAGGTATGCGGCGCCAGCGGCGCAGGATCCTGAAAAAGGCCGTCATCCACCCCGGCCGAGCTTACGCCGAGCCGGAAGGCATTGGCCTTTGAAAGATCGAGATAGAGGTCTTCTCTTTGATCAAGGTTTTCAAGATGGGCCGGGTCCGCGGGATCCAAAGGGCGTGGATAAATTACATTGCCGGCACCATCGCGGCCGTCGCTTTGGAACCTCGAGTCCGGATGAAATCCCATGAGGTCCCATCCGAGAAGTGCTTCCGTGAGCTTTTGGGTCCCACAGTAGATGTCACCCGTGACCGGGTCCCGCTGATTAGACCGCGGATAATCACCGTGGTCGTTCTTGAATACCAGCAGGGCCATCTCGATTGTGTTGAACTGGGCCTTTTGCCTGGTTTCCTTTGTGAGTTTTCGCACCATTGTCAACGACGGGATAATCAAGCCGACCAGCAGCGAGATTATCGCCAGGACCGTCAGCAACTCGACAAGAGTAAATCCTGTTTTCATATTTTTCACGGCCATCTCCTTTATCAACTCATACCTGTCATCGATGGCGACTAACTTCGATTCACACAGCGTCAAGATATTTATTCCGAACCGTCCGACGAATCGGACTGCATCCACTTCCGGGCAAGTACTGCAAAGTCACGAAACTCGACCACGCCGGATATGTCTGGCTCGTTGGGTTCGTAAAGGTTGGTTCCTCTGCATACGCCGTCCTCCAGCCAGTCGCTGCTCAGGGCGAAAAGCTCATACGGGCCAACCACACCGTCATTATCAAAGTCCAAGGGCTCCAGTTCCACCGGTCCGCAATTAGGATTATCGGCGGGGTCGCACGTGAGCGGGTCGGAGAAGTCGGCGAGGCAGTCATAGTCGGGGTCACTGGGCAGATAATCCATGTCACCGCACAGCCGAACCGAATCCCACCGTGTGCTATACTCGACCCAGGGCGTACCCTCTTTGTTTGCTCGCAGTCCCAATGAAAGTGCGTGTGAATTTCCGTCCTTGTACTTTTCGTCAATAACGTAAAACTGGTCCGGATATTCGCCTCTTACGTCGTCGCTGTCGCTATTGGATTTCCACACGACCTCGTCGTCGATCAGCAGGACGGCGGTTCGCATGTTCGGGTCCCATACGTCGTCATACGTAGTGTCAAGCTGCAGGTCGAAGACGATCTTCTCTGCGTCGGTCAGATAGACCTGCTGCGTGACGGTTGCCGTATCATTAACATCGAAACTGGCCCAATCATACGAATAAATGACAAGGCCATAATCGCCGTCAGTAGACCAGTCGCTCCATATCGAGCCGCCGAACCTGTAATCCGGCAAATCGATGTCGCACCAGCGGTAAGGCGGGTTGTCTTCGATATAGTCAACCGACCGGCCGTTGTATTCGAAACTTCCGTTGACGACAATGCTGACCCCCGCTCTGCCATAACCGCAAAGCAAGACCACAAAAACCGCCGCTGTGATAATTTTTGTCCTTTTCATCATCACTCTCTTGCTTTTCTCAGGTATCTGTTCACTGACGATTAGTTTGAAAAATTGTAGACATCGTCTCTTGTTCCAAATAACCCGTCGTAACCGGCTGACATGAGGATATAGGAATCCTTATTGTAAGGTCGCTTCTGCGGCCTTACCTGCGGGTTCGTTATCGCCTCGTAGAAAAGCTGGATCCCGTTCATCCCGGAAACCGGGTCAACGTAAATCTCCTTGAAGTAATGATCGGTACCGGTTCTTAAAATATGTGGAAGGGCGAATAAGTCCGCATTGTCATGGTAATTATAAATACTGCCAGGCGGGTTGGCGGGGTCAAATATTTGCGATGAGGTATTTGCCTTGAAATAGACGATCGGCGTTCCAACCTTCGCGGTCTTGTCGCTTCCGATCAGTTGCACTCTTTTCGATGTGTAGACATCGGTAAGAACAGGCGCCGGGGCATTCTGGTTCGAGCCGTCGTAAAGATTTTGGGCTCCGGCAGGATAGTATATCTCAGCTAATTGAAAGGCGCTTATGTTTTTCAACTGCAGGTATGGCCCTCTTCGTCTTTCGTTGCTTGCCTGTTGTTCCGGCAGACCGCCTCTTCCATACATATCGTTACGGCTTTCATCGGCGGCGGCATCCCAGGATGACCAGGGGTCGAATCCGAGCAAATCACGTCCAAGCAGGGCTTCGGCAAGGTGATGAGCACCTGTAGTGGTTTTGGCACTGCCCGGAGCCGGCAAGGCGGCGGAACGCGGATAGCCGTCTTCCTCGGCGTTGAACAGCTCGACCGCCTGGCTGATATTGTAGAACTGCGTGTTTTGCCTGACCCTCTTGGCGTACACTTTGGCCAAGTGCAGACCCGGCACCAGAAGGCTTGTGAGGATAATGATGATGCTCATTACCGTCAGAAGTTCGACGATTGTAAATGCCGGTTTTTTTCCACTGAATTTTTTTACGACCCATTTCATTCTTCTACCCTCGATATTTGTTGGCTCCTTTGTTCTTGTCTTGTTTCCTATGCTGAACTTGCCAAGCCGGTGATAACCTGAATCATCGGCAGGAATATTGCCAGAACGATGGTCATAACGATTAGACCGAGCACGATAATCATGACCGGCTCAAGGAGCGACATCAGTGAGGAAACCAGCACGTCGACCTGCTCGTCGTAGTTGTCGGCGACTTTTATGAGCATTTTGTCGAGGTCGCCGGTTTCTTCGCCCACCGAGACCATGTTGGAGACGATTGCGTCGACTGTCTTCGACTGTCGCAGCGGCGTTGCGAACGTGTCGCCCTGCCGGATAGAATTGTGGACGTCGTGGAGCATGTTGGTGTAGACCTCGTTTCCCGCCGTATCGGCCGTTACGTTGATAGCGTCGAGGATGGGCACACCCGCCATAATCAAAGTCCCAAGCGTTCTGGTCCACCGGGTAATCGCCACCTTGCTCGCAAGCTGGCCGACAACGGGGATCTTCAACCTTATCGTGTCCAAAACGAGTCTGCCCGTGCGAAACTGCCTTGTCGTTTTGAGCAGAAATAATATCAAAAACGGCGATGCCACAAGAACCGCCCACCCACCGATCGGAACACCGTATATACGCGGGGCCCACTTCGGACCGTATGCTATCCAATTGCTCACTGCCAGGACAGTTCGAGTTATTACGTGCAGCTCCTGGCCCTCCAACATGTCCGTCAGCACCTCCTGAAACCTCGGAACCACAAAGGTCATCAGCAGCAGCAGGATGGTAAAAGCCGCCACAAGAACGACGACCGGATAAACCATCGCGCTTTTGACCCTGGACTTGAGCTTCTGGGCCTTTTCCATGAATTCGGCGATTCGAGCAAGAATCAGGTCAAGAACACCTCCGGCCTCTCCGGCGGCGATCATGTTCACGAAAAGACGGTCAAAGGCCCGCGGGAACCTAGCCATCGCCTCCGAAAGCGTTGAGCCGCCCTCAATATCATCGGCAACGTAGCCGATTACCCTCTTGAAAGTCCCGGGCTTTTGCTGCTCTTCGAGAATTCGAAGCGACCGCAAAATCGGAAGGCCCGCGTCCTGAAGGGTCGACAGTTGCCTGGCAAACTGGGTGATCGCCTTGACTTTGACCTTGCCGCCAGCGCCCCGCCTGCTCATAGGCCTGCCCACTGGACGGGCCTTTTTCACCGCGCCCCGCGTCCGGACCTTCGTAGGGAAATACCCCATGTTTCGTATCTTGCTTATGGCCTCCTTTTGGCTCAGGGCCTCTATTTCATCCTTTATTTCGACTCCCTGGCCGTCCAGTGCTTCATACTGAAAAACCGGCATTCCAAGCACCTCCTTTAGACAAAGGGCAATTCAACATTCCATTGAACCATCCCTTCTTTAAGCTTCTGAAATAGTCTCCTTCACTACTTCATCGATGGTAGTGACACCTTCGTATATCGCGGCCAGACCTTTATCACGCAGCAGCTTCATGCCGGCCCTTTGACCGGCTTCACGCAGAACCGCCGTCGAGGCATGATTCATAATCAGGCTGCGCAGCTCGTCGTTAAATACCATAATCTCAAAAAGAGCGGTCCTTCCCCGGTAACCCGTCTTGTTGCACTTGCTGCAACCCCGCCCGTAGTAGAACTTTTTGCCCCTGATGTCATCCGGCGTAAGTCCCAGCTCTGACAACTGAAGCTCGTTTGGCTCATATGCAGTTCGGCAGCTCTTGCAGACCTTTCGCACCAGCCGCTGCGCGATGATACCCTCGAGCGTGGCGGTGATCAGGAACGGCTCGACGCCTAGATCCAGCAAACGCGCGATTGAACTTGGCGCATCGTTCGTGTGCAGGGTGGTGAATACCAGATGCCCGGTCAATGAGGCCTGGGCCGCGATTTCGGCTGTTTCGAGGTCTCGAATCTCACCGACCATCACAACGTCGGGGTCCTGTCGCAAAATCGACCGAAGGCACCTGGCGAAGGTCAGGCCAATGTCCGGCTTTATCTGAACCTGAATGACACCATCGAGGTCGTATTCAACAGGGTCTTCGGTCGTAATTATCTTTCGCTCAATGTTGTTAAGCTCGGTAAGCGCCGAATAAAGCGTCGTCGTTTTGCCGCTGCCGGTCGGCCCGGTTACTATCAGAATGCCGTTCGGCTTACGGATCAACTGATGAACGAGTCTGAGCCCGTCCGACCTGAAGCCCAGTTTCCCCAAATCCAGACTGAGCTGGCTTCGGTCAAGCACACGCAGCACCACGCTTTCGCCGAACATCGTGGGCAGAACGCTCACACGCAGATCAATCGGATTACCCTGCACGGTCAAGGAGATTCGCCCATCCTGCGGAAGACGCCTTTCAGCAATGTCCAGTTCCGCCATAACCTTAATTCGCGAGCTAAGGGCAGCGGCGATGTGTTTCGGTGGAGGAATCATCTCGTAAAGAACACCGTCTATGCGATAGCGCATCTTGTACTCGTTCTCGAACGGCTCAAAGTGTATATCGGAGGCCTTGTCGCGGATAGCCTGCAGCAAAACAAGGTTGAGAAGTTTCTTAATCGGGTTGGACTCCGACAGCTCCTTCAGCTCATCCAGGTCAATACTCTGGTTCCTGCCCTCGAATTCGGCGAGAAAGCTGTCGCCCTGAATCTCATCTATCAGATCGCCTATCCCTTCCCGCTCCTCCTCCGCCTTATAGTACTTGGTCAATGCCTCCTCCAACGTCTTCGAGTCCGTTATCTTGGCCTCCACCCGAAAGCCCATCAGCGTGCTCAAATCGTCGGTTGCACGGAAATTCTCCGGACTGTCAAGTACGACCGTCAGCTCGTTTTTGGACGCATTGTACCCAACCGGGACTATGCGATAGGTCTTGGCCATCTGGGCAGGAACCTTCTCGATCACGTCCGGTGGAATCTCAACACCCTCAATCTCGAGATATTCCATACCTCGCTGAGCAGCCAGTGCAACCTGCAGTTGATTCTCATCGATCAGACCCAACTCTAAGAAGATCTGCCCTATCTGCACGGAGCCTTGTCGCTGCTTCTGAATCTTGAGGCATTCATGCACTTTGTCCCTGGTCAATACGCCCATTTTTATGAGAACGCGTCCGATTGTTCGTCCCCGCAACTGGTCTATGGGCGGAAGCGTTCGTGGTATGTTTACGTTTTCCATCGCCTATAATACCTCGACATATCGTCTGCCATTGTTCTTATTATATCACACTAAAACCTTTGGAGCAAACAAATTATATATTGGACACATGGTTTTTGGGACATGTTTTAGGCTGCATTTTTTGCCTCTTGGCGTACGAAAAACGGGCTATTTTTCGTACGCAGCCGGTGAAAAAACTGGCAGATATGACGAAAAATTACCAGCCATGAAAAAAATTTGCCAGCTATGGTCAAAAAAAATGCCGGGTGGCCACGAAAAAAAATTAGTACCGCCCCAAAGTTTGTGTATCAACAACGGGCTCGCAAGGTCGAGCAAAATCGTTCGGGGCGGCCAGAAGTGCAAAATTATGCCAATTGTAATTAATGCCTGCGCCTCATATATTTGAGGCAGCGTGTGGATTCAATAGTTATTGACTCATATCCATCCCAGTTAGTTAGAGCCGATTAGTTACTATTGTCATTCCCGCGAAGGTAAGAATGCAGAATGCTTATTGTTTAATCTGCTAATCGTGGTGTCAAGGGGCGCGTAAAATAGGTCAGTGATGGGCGCTTCAAATTAGGTCATTTTGAAAAGGAAGAATTGCCATGTAGGCGCTGAAGTCCTGAAGATGTCAGGATTTCAGGAGGTCCGTCAT
>Ga0180437_10003238_pt1 | contig 24512 bp, 19 predicted proteins | sample SS_ome_4_FD_132410 | JGI IMG/M metagenome (GOLD analysis project Ga0180437, IMG submission 132410) | Hypersaline lake sediment archaeal communities from the Salton Sea, California, USA - SS_3_D_1 metaG | ecosystem: Environmental > Aquatic > Non-marine Saline and Alkaline > Hypersaline >... | reverse complement strand
GACGAGGGGCGGTTGGTCGGATGGGCCTCCGTGCAGTCGGCCACCAGCCGGTTCAGCGACGGAGGGGCGGCGGGGTTGTAGTGCTCGACAGGGGTGAACTGGCGTGCGTTCTTGAGCGTCACGGGTCGGTCCTTCAGCGGGACGGTCGGCAGGGGCCGGCCGGTCAGCGCCCAGTACAGCGACGCGCCGAAGTTGTACACGTCGGTGCGGGCGTCGACGGGGCGGCGCTGGATCTGCTCGGGCGAGATGAAGTCCGGCGTGCCCTGGATGCGGCTCTTGACGGTCCCGAGCGGGCAGCTCTGGCCGAGGTCGATGAGCTTCACCCCGCCTGCCGCCGAGACGATGATGTTGTTGGGCTTCGTGTCGGCGTGGACGAAGCCCCGGGCGTTCATGTACGCCAGGGCGTCGGCGACGCGGCCGAAGACCCGCAGCGTCAGGTCGATCGACTCGGGGCGGCGCTGCTGGACGGTCTGCCCTTCGCACAGCTCCATCAGCACGTGGACCTCGCGGAGGCGAAGCCAGCGGCGGACCCGCAGGAGGCGGTGGACGCGGCGGACGGCGGGATGGTCCAGTTGCGAGCCGATCTCGTGCTCGTTGACGGCCTGCTCGATGTACCGCGCTTCGGCGGCGTTGCGCTTGACGACGCGCTTGAGGGCGTAGGCCTGCTCGCTGAGGCGGTCGCGGACCTCCCAGATCGTGCTTCGCGCGCCGCTGCCGAGAAACTGCACCACTTCGAACCCGGGTATTGCCAGTGTCGGTGTGCTGCGCATCTCAGCCGTCCGTGGCAAAGCGATCGGACCGCGACGGAGCGGTCGGGCGGACGGGCGGATTCTACCAGCGCGACGGCGGGGGGGTAAGGGGAAAACCCCCGCTCTGCGGCAGCGGGGTTGTGCGGGGCCGGCGGGCCGGTATAATCCGGCCTCTGCGGATCGCGGTACATGAAGAAGACAAACCGAAAAGCGCTGCTGCTGGCGGCCAAGATCGCCGCGGCGGCCGGACTGCTCGCATGGGTGCTCAGTGGAGTCCACTGGCACGACTACGTGCGGGCACGCCGCGGCGGGAAGACGTACACCGTGATCGCCCCGCCGGCGGAGGCCGACGGCCCGCAGACGATCCGCGTTCGTGAGGGGACGCTCTGGTGGGCCCGGGAGCAGACCCGGGCGACGGCCGAGTTCGAGCCCCCGCCGTCGGGAACGGGCATCATCCGCCCGGGCTTCCTGACCAGCCTGGTCGGGCTGAACGTCCCGCTGGCCGTCCTCGCGTCGATGGGCTTCGGCGCGTCGATGGTCCTGATCGCGATTCGCTGGTGGCTGCTGTTGCGGATCCAGGATATCCGCATCGGGCGGTGGGAGGCGATCAAGCTGACCTTCCTCGGCCAGTTCTTCCACGCCGTCGTGCCCGGCACGGTCGGCGGGGACCTGGTGAAGGCCTACTACGTCGCCAGGCAGACCCACAAGAAGGCCGCCGCGCTGGTCAGCATCTTCGTCGATCGCCTCATGGGACTGGCCGAGCTGGCCCTGATGGCCGGCGGGATGCTCCTGGTGGTGCTCGCCGGCGGGCTCGAGCGGTTCGACGACGTCCGCCTGCCCGCCGTGTGCCTGGCGATCATCCTCCTCGCCGTCGCCGGGCTGCTGACGTTCCTGCTCAGCCGCCGGTTCCGGCGGGCCTTCCGCCTGGAGAAGCTCTACCAGCGCCTGCCGATCGCCCACCACATCGCCGCCGCCGGGGTCGCGGCGGAGCTGTACCGCAGGCGGCTGGGCACGCTGGCCAAGACGGTGCTGATCTCCTTCGTCTCGCATCTGGCGTTCGTGGGGTTCATCGCGCTGACCGGTACGAGCCTGTCGCTCCAGACGCCGTGGTACCGCTACTTCGTCTACATCCCGCTGATCTACATCATCGGCGCGATCCCGCTGACGCCCGGCGGCGTGGGGTGGGTGGAAAACTGGTACGTCCGGTTCTTCGAGAGCCCTCTCTGCGGGGCCAGCGCGATCCTGGTCCTGGCGATGCTCGCCCGCCTCGTGCCGCTGCTGTGGGGGCTGCCCGGCGCGGTGGTGGCCGTGACCGGAACCAGGCCCCCGCAGGCCGAGTCGATGCAGGCCGAGCTGGCCGATGGCGGGGCCGACGGCTGAGTGGGAGTAAGCCCGCTTCCTGCTGACGGGAAGCGCACAGCGAATTGGGGATTCCAGTTCAAGCCGCCCTCTGCAATTGACGAAGGGGACTACCGGAGACTCTTCCCTTTGCTGTGCGGCCGACCGGACAGAGGGCTGGATCATGGCGTTCCTTGAAACGGTGTCGGACACGGAGTTCTCACGGGCCCTGGCGTCCCTGGCGGAGGACTGTCTGCCACTGGCCATGACGGTTCGGTACAGGACGCGGTGGGTGACGTTTCGGACGCGTTCGATCGCCCAGCACAAGCAGGTGATCTGGGTGGAGATGCCGGACTCCGATCACCTGCCCAGCCCGTATGTCTTCCGGGTCGGCGAGCAGGTGGGGATGACCTTCAACCTGGGCCATCGCAAGTACGTCTTCGCGGCAAAGGTCGTTCGTATGGAGGCGTACAGCATCGACGACGACACGGAGGCCACTTCGCTGAAGCTCATCTGCTGCGGCGAGAAGCACCGGGTCGAGCGCCGCCTCCACCGGCGCACGGATCTGCCGTCCAGGCAGATCGCGCGGGCCAGGTTCTGGCTCGGCGGCTGCGGGGCCAGGCCGGCCGACGGCAGCAGGACCTTCCCGATCTGGCCCGGGTCGATCCTGAACATGTCGCACGGCGGGATGCTGATCCGGGCGACGTTCGACGCCGTCAAGTGCGTCGAGATCGGCGACGTGGTGGGCATCCACATCACGCTGGGCGGCGAGGAGGCCGCGACGGTCGACGGGCAACTGCGGCACTGTGCGGGCGACGGCGAGATGGCCCTGATCGGCGTGCAGTTCCTCGAGGCCTCGCAGTCGGTGGAGACGGTCGCCAGCCTCGAGCGGATCCGGCAGCGGATGCAAACGCTGCTGAGCGAAGGCTCGGACGAGCAGGCCGAACCGGCCGCCGAGGCCGCGGCGGTCGGCCAGGGCAGAGAGGACGGGAGCCTGGCGGTGCATTGAGCCCCCAAGCGGCTGCGTTGGCAGACAGAAACGGCTGAGGCTATGAAATGGCAGTCCTTCAGCATCTGGGCAATCAGCAGATCGACGAGGTGATCCGGTCCGCCGCCGAGCGGCAGGTGCCGGCGACGGTCACCGTCCGCGGGCAGAAGGGGTGGGTCAACCTCCGCAGCCGCGTCCTTGACATCAGGGAAGGGCACCTGTGGCTGGAGTTCCCCACGTCCGAGAACGGCAGCCCGCCCCACGAGTTCAGCCCCGCCGACAAGGCCGGGGTGAGCTTCAAGCTCAAGCACCACAAGCACGTCTTCACCGGCACGGTGGCGGCCAGCGATCAGACGCAGGCGGAGGACGGCTCGCCGATCGGCGTCCTTCGTGTGTGCTGCCCGACGAAGATGCACCGCCTTCAGCGGCGAGCCTTCATCCGCGTCGACGTGCCGGACAACCGCGTCGTCCGCGCGTCGTACTGGTCGGGCGGCTGTGAGGCCGAGCCGGACCCCCCCTCGGCCCTCCAGCCGATCTGGTTCGGGCGGGTCAGCAACCTCAGCGCCGGCGGGTTCCAGGTCATCGGCGACGAGCAGGCCCTCGCCGTGCTGGACGTCGGCGAGACGGTCGGCGTTCGCATCATCTTCGGCGCCGGCGGGGAGACCGTCTATGCCGACGCGCAGTTCCGCCACGTCCAGCAGACCGAGGGGCAGAAACTCTTGGGCTTCCAGTTCGTCGGGCTGGCCCAGACGACGCCGGGGCGGGAGGCGCTTCAGTTGATCGGCAGCAAGGTCGCCGAGTATCAGCGCGGGGCCGACGGGCGACCCCGCGGCCGCTGAGCCGGCCGCCCGACCGGCAGGATCGTGGGGGCCGATCGTTTGACGTGCCGATGCCGCATCGATAGGATGCGGCCATGCCTGACCGCACGAGCCATCCGCTCAGCTTCTCCGTCTGGCCGACCGCCTGGGGGCCGGTCGGCGGGGTCTGGGGGGCCAAGGGCCTCCAGAGGCTGGTCCTGCCCCACTACCAGGCCGACGACCTGGCCGAGCTGCTGGCCTGGGAGCACGAGGGGGCCGGCCGGGATGAGGCGCCTTTCGAGCGGTTGGCCGCCCTGACGCAGGAGTACTTCAACGGCCGGCCGGTCGAGTTCTCCGAGATTCCCTGCGACCTGCCCGGAAAGCGGGCCTTCGGTGGGCTGGTGCTGCGAGCTTGCCGACAGGTGGGCTATGGGCAGAGATCCACGTACGGGCAACTGGCCAGGCAGATCGGGCGGCCTGAGGCGGCCCGGGCTGTGGCCGGCTCCCTCGGCCGGAACCCCGTTCCCCTGATCGTCCCCTGCCACCGAATTACCTACGCCGACGGATCGCTGGGGGGCTTCTCCGCGCCGGGGGGCGTCGAGGTCAAGCGCCGAATGCTCGCCCTGGAGTCCGCCGGCCGGGGCGGGTAGGGTCGGCCAGCCGACCGGTCGGCGGGTCGCCGGATCGTGCGAGAGCCGCCCGGCGCGGAGCGGCAGAGGGCCATCTGGGGAGCTGAAGAAGGGTTCTTCGCCCCTTTTTTCCCGTCTGGGCTCCTCGCGGCGCTTTGCGTCTGTCGTGTCGGTCCTGGCCGGCCGACTTTTCGTAAGCCGAGCTTACAATGGGAGCAAGCCCGGATCCGCACGTCGCAGCAGCTAAGGTCAATCCCTTACTGCCGAGAGCCACAGCAGTTTATCTGCCTTTTTTTCTCTTTTTGGCCTTGCGTGATTCCGGTACCTTGGGGTAGAATAATCGCCGTTAACTTGTCGTTGCCCCACAGACAAGAGATGAAGTGAGGAAATGGGGCTTTGCGAGTGCCGCGAGACGGCGCTCCTACGAGGCCGCGAAGAACCATTTCGACACTGAGCACTATGACGTGGGCTCAGGTCTTTGGCTCTCCGGCCTGGTAGGACCAGGAAAGGAAGGAGCAGTCGGTTCGAAGCAAGCGAGGCTTCGGATCAGACCGCTAAGAAAGGACGGACCAGCATCTGACGTTGGGCGATGCTGCTGGTCTGTTCCGGTCTGCCAGCGAGGGTTTTGCCTGTCCGTTCAGTCGCTCGGAGTATGCGGCTGGCGGCAGCATGGCGGGCCGGAAGGAGAGGCAAATGCCTGAGCCCATTACTTTAATCGGTGTCGGCGGAGGAATCCTGGGTGTAACGGCCCATCTCGCTCGCCGGTACTTCGAGGCGGCAAAGGAGGTCGCGGACGTGGTCCTGGGCCTTCTGCTCGCCGTGATCGCCCTGCCCGTCGTCGTCTTCTGCGCCATCGTCGTCAGGCTCTCGAGCAGGGGGCCGGTCTTCTTCGTCCAGCAGCGGGTCGGCAGAGACGGCAGGGCCTTCCGCATGTACAAGCTGAGGACGATGTACGTCGACGCCGAGGCCAAGAGCGGGGCCGTCTGGGCCTGCAAGGACGATCCTCGCGTCGTCCGGGGGGCGCAGTGGATCCGCCGCAGCCACCTCGACGAGCTGCCCCAACTGCTCAACGTCATCCGGGGCGAGATGTCCCTCGTCGGCCCGAGGCCGGAGCGGCCGGAAATCCTCGCGGAACTCCAGAAGGTCTACCCCAACGTCGCCAAGCGGCTGACGGTCCGCCCGGGGATCACCGGGCTGGCCCAGGTCCGCAACGGATACGACACGAGCGTCGAGGCCTTTCGCAACAAGCTGGCGGCCGACCTCGAGTACATCGAACGCCGAAAGTGGAGCATGGAGATCTCCATCCTCCTGCGGACGTTCGGCAAGCTGAAGGACAAATCGGCTCACTGAGCCGTACTTTGCACCCACGCGGAGCACGATCATCACGACGCGTAACGAGACAATCTGGACGAACGAAAACCGGTCGGCGAGTTGCCAACCAGTTGCGGCGTTCAGGGCTGGGACGGGCACGGCCGGAGGGGCCGGCAGTGTCCTTGGTGCTGGCCTGAGAGGATCACTGAGTTCGTGCGCCCTGAACGAACGAAAGGAAGGAGGCAAAAGGGGCCGCAACGGCGATCGTCGCCACCGAAGCGATACAGGCTGCCTGCATCGGAAGCCGTCGGAAGTCGGGCCTTGTCTTTCGACAGTCGACCGTGTAGCCGGCCACAGGAGGCGTACGTGTGGTTGTGAGGTTCAGATGGTGCGGACGCGGGCAAACGTTGCCGACCCGCGTGAGAGCAGCCTCGGGGGCTGCCTCTATCCGCCGCAGCAGATCGGCAACACCGACTCGCTCGCCAAAGGGGCGAACAGGTATCGAATGGAAGCCATCATGAAGTCGAATCCGCTTCCAATGGAACACAAGAGAGAAACGAAGTCGAATGTTCCCGACCGAACGTTTGGAGGGAACGGAAAGGTAGGTGCACAGATGAGAGTATTGAAGATTTGCGCGGTCGTCGCGCTGGTCCTGGCCGTCAGCGGCGTGGCGCGAGCGGGCACCACGAGCATCCCGATCATGTGGGACATCATCGACTGGTCGATGGCCAAGACCTACACCGTGCCGGCCGGCCCCCCGACCAATGGGGTCGGCGCGGTGAACGGCCTGGCCCAGATCCCCAACCCGGTCCCCGGGGCGATGGTTGTCAACAAGCCGCATACGCACTCCGGCAACGCCCTGATCGGCCAGTTCGAGGATAGCTGGAGCGTCGTCAAGATCGTCAACATTCTGACGGACCCGGGCGGCGACATCCTCTGGGCCCAGGCGACCGACCCCGTCAACGAGATGGTGGGCCTGGTCTACGGCGGCGTGGACAACTACGTCGGCCTCAACGCGCTGGGTGAGCAGCAGGTCGTCACCGAGGGCATCTTCTATGACGTCTACGTGCAGCCCATCGGCACGTTCGACGACAGGCTGGGCTCCATTGGCCGACTCTCGTTCAGCCAGTACGTTGGCGTCGGGATCGACTACAATGACTTCGGGATCGATGGCCTTCCCGCGACGCTTGATCCCGGCGAAGGCAACGGCATCTACGATGCCGGCGAGCCGACGTTCCCCGTCGGGACATTGGCCGTCGCCGCCGAAAGCTGCGGAGGCAAGCTGCTCGCCGGAGCGGTCGGGCCGATCCACCGTATCGCCACGTTCCAGCCGCAGCCCTTCCCCGTCGGCTCGGGCGACGGGACGGGGTTCGAGTTCATCGACCTGATCGGCGGGACCTGGGCGGCTCCGGGAGTGGGCTATGCCGATGAGGGCGATCCCTTCTACTTCGGCCTCGTGGATCCCCGCTTCGGCTCGTCGCAGCATGCCGACCTGCACGCCAACCAGACGGTCGTGCCGTTCTTCGATCCGGGCAATCCGGCCGACTGGATCATCACCAGTGCCGACCCGGTCAGGACAGCCATCGTTCCGGAGCCGATGACGGTCATCGGCGCGTTCATGGCGCTGAGCACCCTCGGTGCGTACATCCGGAAGCGTCGCACGGCCTAGTGTTGTCTGGCCAGAAGAATCGGACAGCCAGCCGCGCATCGGCATCGGCTGTCTGACGACAGGAGTAATGTCTTCCTCCCGGGCGGACGGCCCAGAACCGCCCGCCCGGGAGGATTGTCGTGCGCTGAAGCAGTGCGCCCTCAGCGCCGGCCGATTCCGTTGGGGTGGGCGCCGTGATCCGGACGCGTCGGGCTGCCTGACGGCGGGGGTTGCTCACAGACCGTTGCCCTCCCCGGTTCGGATGCACCCGCGCGTCCGCCCGCCGGCGACGGGCGTGTCCGACCGGCGCGCAGTGTCCCTGAGATTCCCCGGCGTTTTTCCAGGCGCGGGGGGTGCTTTTTTATTTGCGGGTGGGCTTCATGGGCCCCGACGCTCTGCCGATAAGCCCAGAGAGGACGCGAAGATCGTGGCGGCTGCCGGAGGGGGCCGGCAGCGAGGAGCGACCGACACGGTCTGGCAGAGGCAGGAATAGGCCTTCTCCGCTTCCGTCACGCGTTATATGATGGGAGAGAGGAGGACCGCAGGCAGGGACAGGCAGCAGCATGATGACGAAAGAGAGACGGGCACCCGCGGACCGTCCGCGAGGCGCCGAGTCGGACACGTACCCGGGGGAGGGGAAGATCCGGACGGTCGTACTCGTGAACCCACCGATGCGGCCCGAGCAGGTCTACGGGTCCTTTTCGGAGTGGGGCAGCATCTCCCCGCCGACCGGGATGTGCTACATCGCCGCCGTGCTGCGCCAGGCGGGCTACGAGGTGGCCATCCTCGACGCCGAGGCCCTTCGCATGGGCGTCCGGGAGACGGTCGACGCCGTTGTCGAGCATCGGCCCCAGATCGTCGGCATCGCCTGCAAGACGCTCTGGGTGGTCAACGCCCACAAGGTCGCCAAAGCGCTGAAAGAGAAGATGCCACACGTGCCGATCGTCGCGGGGGGCAACCACGTGACGGCCCTGCCGCAGCGGTCGCTGGAGGATTTCCCCGCGTTCGACGTGGTGGTCGTTGGCGAAGGGGAAAGGACGTTCCTCGAGCTGATCCAGACGCTCAACGCGGGCGGCGAGCTGAGAGCCGTCGCCGGGCTGGGGCTCCGCGAAGGCGATGGGGCGGTCCTGACGGCCCCCCGGGAGCGGATCCGTGATCTCGACGAGCTGCCGATGCCGGCCTACGACCTTCTGCCGGACGTGGCCTCCTACTACCAGCCGCCGCTGAACACCGTCCAGAAGGTCCCCGCCTTCTCCCTGGTGACCAGCCGGGGCTGCCCGTGCCAGTGCGCGTTCTGTGATCGCAGCGTCTTCGGGAGATGCGTGACGACGCACAGCCCGGAGTACACGGTGGAGCTGATCCGGAAGGTCCGCGACGACTACGGCATCCGCTACCTGCTGTTCGACGACGACAACCTGCTGCTGAACAAGAGGCACCTGTTCCGCCTGCTGGACCTGATGGAACAGGCCGGCCTGCACATTCCGTTCAGTTGCCAGAGCCGCGTGGACACGCTGAGTGAAGAGAAGCTGGCCCGCCTGAAAAAGGCCCGCTGCCGCATGATCCTCTTCGGCGTCGAGGCGGGCAGCCAGGCGATGCTCGACGCGATGAAGAAGGGCATCACGACCGACCAGGTCCGCCAGGCGATCGCCATGACGCGGAAGGCGGGGATCAAGGCCTCGGGCTTCTTCATCCTCGGCTACCCGGGCGAGACCGAGCAGACGATGGACGAGACGGTTCAGCTCATCAAGGAGTGCAAGTTCTACGACGTGGGCGTCTTCCTGTTCACGCCCCTGCCGGGCTCCGAGATCTACGCGCACGTGCGGGATTACGGCACGTTCGACGAGGACTGGGAGAAGATGAACGCGATGGACGAGGTCGTCTTCACCCCGACCGGCCTGACGGCCGAGAAGTTGATGGCCTACTCCGACCGGTGCTACAAGGCCTGCTACTCCCGCCCGGGCCAGGTGCTTTCGGCCTTCGGCCGGATCACGTCAATGGCCCACTTCAAGGCCGTGCTGAAGTCCGTCCCGAAGATCCTCCTGCCCAAGGCGTCGTAGGGTCCGGCCGAGGGGGCCGGCGGCGGCGCGGACAGAGATCCCCGCCCCGCGCGTCCGGATGATCCATGGGGGGCTGCCCGTCCGCTCCGCCGCGGCGCGGTCAGAAGTACTGGTTCTTCCTTCCGAAGTCCGCGGCGAAGCCGAACGGGAACTGCCGGAACGGCAGGAATCGGACCTGGACGTCGGCTTGGGCAAACCGCTTCAGCGCCGCCGTCAGCAGTTCCGTCAGTGCCGGGCGCGGCTGTTCGCCCTGGCGCAGTTGCACCTTCAGGACAATCTGCCCGTTCTCTTCGCCGAGCCTGAAGTTGCCGGTCACCTTGCCGGCGACCTCCGGGCTGACATACAGCGCCTCCTTCACCTGCTCCGGATAGACGGCCTGCGGCGCGGTGGCGGGCAGGGGGGCCCACTTTCCCCAGATCACTCCCAACGGCAGACGAGCCGCCGGCAGCCGCGATGCGTGTCCGAAGTCGCCGAGGACCTCCGCCAGCTTGCGGTAGGACAGCAGCTCAACGAAGTCCTTGGTGTTGTAGCGGACCATGGGGGCCTTCAGGCCCGGGTCGAGCATGGTGACGACCAGTTCGCTACGCCCGGCGGGCCCTTCGACGGTCTCGAGGAACGTCTGTCCGGGATAGCACTGCATGAGGTTCGGGCAGATCGTCGTCGGGCGCCCGTATAACGCCTCGCGGAAGCCGGCGTCTTCGTACGCGAGGCGTCGGATGCCCACCGTCTCGGCGGTTTCGGAGAAGATGTTGAGAGACAACTCGGACAGGCCGAAATTGACCAACACCAAGCCGCGCTGCGGCCGATCGAAGTCCAGCCCCAGGAGGCCCGCCAGATAGGTCCGGAAGCCCTCGGCAATGAACTCGGCTCCGGTGACGGCGTGGACGACCAGGTCTTCCCAGCCGATGCCTCTCTCGGCGCCTTCCTCTATGACCTTCTTGAGCACCAGGTGCTCGCCAATCAGGAGGATCTGCTCAAAGTCGTCCTTGAGCTGTTCGACGAGGGCGAGGACCACGTCCGGCCGCACGCTGGTCGCAGCGGCCGGGACGACTCGCGTGGGGATCGTAACGCCCATGGGCAGGCAGTTGATCAGCAGCGTGTGCCGGTCGAGGACCGCAAACCTGTCGTGCAAGGTGAACTCGAGGCCGAGGGCGGTCTTGGCGGCATCGTCGCGGCCCTCGACACCGAAGGAGAAGACGCCGGTGTGCCCCGAGCTCGAGTGGAAACGGAAGGCGTCGTCGAGGCGGCCGCCGACGCAGAGATCCCTCAGCGGATAGGCTGCGAACAGGGCCTGCTTGTCGACGATCGGCACGCGCCGTCTGAACTGCTCGATGGTGGTGATCTCGCCGGGATCCACGCCATGCTCGCGGAGGATCTTCTGGTAGGCCGGGACGAGGCGGGCGGCCCGATGAAACGCCTTGAGGGCTCGCCGGTCACCCGATCGGCGGATCTGCTCGGGGCTGGCCGTGCGGAAGTACCGGTTGATTCGGGCGTATTGCCGTCGCACGAGCCCGTTGCGGATGCGTCGGAGGAGATCGGTCACCTGACTGCCTCGTTCATCCCTCGGTGTTGTCTGCCGCGAGTTGGCGGACCTTCTCCAGGAGCTGCTCGCCGAGGACGTTCCCGGATGGCTGGCGCCCGTTCAGGAGGGCGTCGAAGTTCCGGCTGAATATCCGGGCGAGAACCTGGTCGGGCAGCGCAAGCCCGCGGACGCAGTCCACGAAGTCGCTCATCCGATGGACCTGCCCGGCGTACGGCATGGGGTAGTCCGTTCCGAAGACGATCTTGTCGGCACCGATGCGCGTGACGATGTCAGGCGTGAGGATCTGCTCGATTTCCGTGACGTACGCTGCCGTGTCGATGAAGACGTTCGGGTTCTTCTCGACGACCATGAAGGCCTCGTTGTGCCACAGCGTCCCGAGGTGTGTCAGCAGGATCCGCAGCTCGGGGAACCGAACGGCGACCTCATCGATCAGCAGCGGCGAGGCGTGTGCCAGCCTGCACAGGGGCCCGAACGGGGTCGTGCCGACGTGAAAGACCACGGGGATGTTGAGTTCGACGGCCTTCTCGTAGACGGGGAAGACCCGCTCGTCGTCGGGGGAGAACCGCTGAAGCGGCGGGTGGAGCTTCAGCCCCTTCAACCCCAGCCCGCGAACGGCCTGCTCAAGCCTGGCCGGCGCGCCGGGGTCGGTCGGGTCGACCGACGCGAAGCCGATCAGCCTGTCAGGGAACCGCTCGCAGAGCTCGTGGACGTACTCGTTGGAGGCATAGACGATCGGTGCCTGCACGGCATAAAGGACGGACCTGTCTATGCCGGCTTCGTCCATCTGGGCGATCAGCGTCTTGGGCAGCAACAGGGGCAGCGTGGCGTCGAGCTCCTCGAGGACCGCGATCCCGGGCGGCAAGACAAGGCCCGGCTGCTGCGCCATCATCGCCTCCAGCTCGATCATATGTACATGGGCGTTGATGATCTCCATCGATGGGCTCCTCCCGCTGAACAGGCGCCGCGGTCTGGCCCGACGCTGGCCGCAATACGTACAAACCACTTTACCTATCGGCATTATAGCCCGGCGCCGTTGGCAACGGCGCGTGGTTCCGGCGGAGCCGGCCGGACGAGGCAGTGGTTCCTCGAAGCGTCTCGAATCGGCAAGACCATTGTGGCCAGGCCGCCGGAACGGGAATACAATGACCATCGACGGCCTGGGACGGGCCTGAGAAGCTGAACACATGGTGAACGTGGGCCAAAGGTCATTCTGTGAGCGAGGATGCCCTTCGGCGTCTCGCTGTGTTCGCCGGACAAGGTGGACCCGGGAGACATCGGGCCTGGCCCGTGGAGAACGGAAGCTCGCGTCGAGTTGGGATGCCTCCAATGGAACAGCCGGACGGGTCACACACGTGGTCGGATACGTACGGGCGCATGGTCAACCGGAACCTCGGGCTGCTCGACGAGCGGCAGCAGCAGAGACTCAAGGGTTCCTGCGTTGCGCTGTGCGGGCTGGGGGGAATCGGCGGGCCGATCAGCGAGATCCTGTGCCGCTTGGGAGTCGGCTCGTTCAAGCTCCTGGATCACGGCGCCTTTGAGCCGACCAACGCCAACCGCCAGATCTTCTGCTTCACCGACACCGACGGGAGGATGAAGACCGACGTCACCGAAGAGTATCTCAGGAGGATCAACCCGGAGGTCAGGACGGAGAAGTACGTCGAGATCACCGAGGAGAACGTCGAGCCGTTCCTTGAGGGCGTGGACGTGGCCGTGCTGTCGATCGACTCGGCGATTCCCTGTCTGATCCTCGGGCGGGCCACCCGGCACCGGGGCATCCCGCTGGTGGAAGGCTGGGCGGCGGCCTTCGGGAACGTCCGCGTCTTCACCAGCGACACGCCGAGCCTTGAGGAGGTCTACGGCTTCCCCACGGTCGGAAGAGAGATCTCGAGCGTCTCGGAAGAGGAAGCCGGGCTTCTCATGATGCAATCTCTCCGCACCTTCGCCTCGCAGATCCCGGAGGTCGGCACGTACTACGAGGACTCCGACTGGCAGAGGCTCCAGGAGAAGAACGAGGGCACGACGATCTGCCCCTGCGTGTGGCTGACTTGCGTTCTCATGGCCAATGAGACGATGAAGATCCTGCTGGATTGGGGCAAGCTGGCGCTGGCCCCGACCTTTGCCGTCTACGACCCCTTCGCCCATCAAATCCCGGCGCAGCGAGTTCCGAGAGATGAGGATTCCGAGCATGGCTGACAAGGCATTCCTTGCTTTGCACAGGCTCGGACTGATTCAGCCGTTCGTGAGATACTCCTCCCGCCTGAGGTCGCAGATCCTAGCGGGCGTCAAGTACAACACAGACCTCATCACCAATCAGCTCACCTACATCGACATGGTGACCGACAGCCTCATGCACAGCGTTCTGGGCCGCACGCTGCTCTGCGGCAAAGGCGCGGCCGAGGCCTCGTTCATCACGCTGACGGACACGTTTCGGGAGCGGTTCGGCTACAAGCACGTCTTCCCGATATCCCAAGGCAGGCTCGCCGAATGGGTCCTGGCCAACGCGAGGAAGCGCCGCGCCGCGATCGTCCCGAATAACCTGCTCTTCGTCACGACACGCTGCCACCAGGAATTGGTGGGGTCACGGTTGGCGGAGATTCCCGTGGCCGATGCCTATGACCTCCAGAGCGATTTCCCGTTCAAGGGCAACCTCGACACGGAGAAGCTCCAACAGGTCATCGCCGAGCACGGCGCCGAGAGGATCCCGTATATCTACGTCGAAGCGTGCGTCAACGCGTCGGGGGGGCATCCGGTCTCCATGGCCAACCTGCGCGAAGTGCATCGCATCGCCCGCCAAAGCGGCATCCCGGTCATCATCGACGGCTGCCGCATTCTGGAGAACGCCTGGCTGATCCGAACGCGAGAGCCGGGGTATTCGGGCCGGTCGCTGCGTCAGATCGTGCGGGAGTTCTGCTCGCACAGCGACGGCTGTACCATGAGCGCGACGAAGGACTTCCTTGTCGACACCGGCGGATTCGTCGCTGCCAACGACGATGATCTGCGCTACGAGCTCCAGGACGCGTTGATGGTCGTTGGCGACGGGCTTTCCGTCAGGGCGAAGGCGTTGATGAACCGCGCTGTGGTCAGGGGGTTTCGGCGGGACAGATGGGTCCGCCGCCGCCTCGAGAAGGCCGAGTACCTCTGGACACGGCTGAAGGAGCGCGGCGTTCCCGTCGTTCACCCGCCCGGCGGCCACGCGGTCTTCATCGACGCCGCCGAATTGTGCGAGCAACTGGGACAGCAGAACCATCCGGAGAAGGCCTTCCTGGTACGGCTCTACCTGGATTCGGGGATCCTGGCCGGCGAGAACATGATCACTCCCGCTCAGAAGGAGCGCGGCATTCGCATGATCCGCCTGGCATTGCCCATGCGGCGATACAGCTTCTCCCAGATGGGCTACGTGGCCAGGCACGTCGGGGACGTCTGGGGCAAGCTGGACCGAGTCAGGGGCCTCAGGAAGGTCCACGAGCCGCCCTGCCGAAGCGGGTCTTTCCTGGCCGAATACGAGCTCACATAGCGCAAGGTCTGCCGCCGCCCAAGCAATGGCCGTCTCGGCTGGGTCCGTCAAGGGCGTCCCGGCCGGATGGCCGGCCCTCGAGGTGGGCGCTCAGGCGACGAGGCTTGGTCGCATCAGCTCGACGTTGTCGTCGGCCCAGACGTGCATGTAGACATAGTCCCCCCATCGCCGGCGAACCGCATCTTCCTCTGCGTCGTTGCAGCCTTGCAGAAAGCCGCTGCGAAGGAGGAACAGATCGCGCAGCATCATCGGGTCGCTGAAGATCAACTGGGCGGCGGCGTGCCAGGGCCTGACTTCCCGGTGGTAGGGGTTGCGGGCGAAGTAGAAGTCGTAGAGGAAGGCGTCGTCCGGCCCCATCATGTTGTCGAACTCGCGGACGAAGTCGCCGAAGCCGGGCACGAACACGCGCATTCCCTGGACCTCGTCATCGACCTCGTCGGAGTAGCTTCTCGGCGGTCCGACCGGCTCGAATTGGAAGACATCGTGAAAGAAACGGGCGTGACCCGGAGAGATGGCGATGAACATGTTCCCACAGCCGTGGGCGAGCGCGTGGGCGAAGCAGGCCTGCGTCAATTGCAGGAACACGGGCGTGTTCCGGTACTCCGGCGCGATGGCGAGATTCGTGATCTCGAAGACTTGCCCCGACTCCTGCCGCATCCGATCCAGGTCCCTCCCGAAGACGTGGTCGCTGGGCAGGCCGAGGTCCGTCGAATCGACGCACACGCTGGTGACCGCGGCGACCCGGCCGTCCACGCAGGCGATGAACGTGGCCATCTCCGGGACGGCCTCGAAGACCCGGACGCGCACCCCGCCGTTCTGCTCGTTCATGTAGCCCTTCTCGACGTAGGCGCTGTGAACAAGAGCGTAGGCGGCCTCGAGGTCGTCGACGGTCACCGCTCGCCGCACGGTCGTCCCCAGCCGCTCGATGTCCAGCATCCCGGCCTTTCGCATCCGGGCGATCCTGCGCCGCAGCCGGTCGGCTTCCTTCTGCGTCAACCGGCAGCCGGTCGGCGCGAATCGTTCTGCCCTGTTGCCGATGCCCTTCTCGTCGTGGACGTCGCGTTCCCGTAGGACCATCCTGCTAGTGACCATCTGTGTCTCTCCTACCTTGGCCTCCCCGAGGAACATAGGATGCGATTCCAGCCCGGGCAAAAGACATAGATCCAAGCTGCCGCTGTGTAATGGGCGTCGCCGATGTCGAAGGCGTCTGCACAACCAGCCGGACTCATGCCGTAGTCCTGTGGCTCTGCAACGGCCGCGAGGTCACGGGGGTGGGCAGGTGGCTTGGTCCTTGACTCCGATCTCGAACGTCTTCCGGCAACGCACGGCCTGGAGATCGGGGCGGTGGACGGGACCAGCTCGAGTGGGACATGCCCCCTGCGTGCCAATGTGGCCTCGCCGAGTGGCATGGCGATTCCTCCTGGGGCGGGCATCCTCAAGCAGTTCCTCACTTAAGCGGACCTCACGGCAACGTTGGCGTGAGGTCTCCACACTTCCTGAAGAAGACACACACTGCTGTTGTGAGCCGGATCGGTCGTGTGAGATGCAGCGCACAACGGTTTCAGCTTCGGTCGAAAACAGATGCGGCGGGCCGCCCACACGGCCTGGCCGATTCGCGCCGGTGTCCACACAGACATCAGAGCACAGCAAGCCACTCGAAACGTTGGCTCCATCCAACGAGCATCGGCTCGTACGCGAGCAAGGGGCCTCTGCGCTGCCTGACGACCAGGCACCAGCGGCACTCCGCGGGTTCCACGAGATCCCGCGAACTGCCACACCCTCCCTCCGGGCGTGGCTACGTATCACGAATCTACCGCATCCGTCCCGGTGAGCCCCGATAGGCGGGGCTTCCGAAGCTCTGCAAGGACGAGTGTCCCGGAGAACAAGTGTCCTGTCAGAGATGAATTGATGTATATACTACCGCGCTTCTTTGCCGATGCAAATGGAAAATCGTGCAAAGGGGTACGGGATGAAGAAAAAATACGTCGTGGGCCTGACCGGCCAGCAGCGCGGCGAGCTTGAGAAGATGGTCTCCTGCGGGATCGGGTCGGCCAGAAAGCTGACGCGGGCGCGGATCCTCCTGGAAGCCGACTGCGGCGAGGGGGAAGCCGGCCGGGGGGACCTGGAGATCAGCCGGGCGCTCGACGTGGGGACGGCCACGGTCTATCGGGTGCGTAAGCGATTCTGCGAGAAAGGCTTGAAAGCCGCCCTCAGCAGGAGGCCCACCCGCAGGGCCTACGAGCGGAAGCTCGACGCCCATGGAGAGGCCCAACTGGTGGAGCTCGTCAACCAGCACGTTCCGGCCGGCCACCGGCGATGGACGCTCCGCCTGCTGGCCGAGCAGTTGACGGCCACCAGCGGCGGCCGGGGCGTCTCTCACGAGACGGTCCGGCAGGCCCTGCTGCGTGCCAACGTCCGCCTGTCGCCCGTGGCGGCAGCCGCCGGGCCCGGGGCGGAGGGATAGTCAAGAGGCCGGGGGCGACGATGGCCTGCGGGGACGCCGTCCGGGCCATGCCGCCGCGCGGCGATGGGGTCAGTTTCCTTCGGGCCGGCTGGTGGGCTGGTCGTCGACGATTCGCCCGTCGACAAAGCTGACGATCCGCCCGGCCCGCTCGGCGACGGACTGCTCGTGGGTGACCATCAGGATCGTCACGCCGAGGCGCCGGTTGAGCTCGACGAGCAGCTCGACGATGCCCTCGCCGGTGTGCAGGTCGAGCCGGGCGGTGGGCTCGTCGGCCAGCAGCAGCGACGGCTCGTTGACCAGGGCCCGCGCGATCCCCACGCGCTGCCTCTGCCCGCCGGAAAGCTGGCCGGGCAGGTGGCGCATCCGGTCGCCGAGGCCGACCTGCTCCAGCAGTTCTCGCCCGCGCCGGCGCGCCGACCGGGCGGGCCGGCGGGCGATCCGCGCCGGGAGCATCACGTTCTCCAGCGCCGTCAGGTGGGGCAGCAGGAGGTCGTCCTGGAAGACGAAGCCCAGGTGCCGGTTGCGGAACTGGTTCAGCTCGGCCTCCGCGAGGCGGTGGACGTTGACGTCGCGGATCAGGACGGTCCCGCCGGTCGGCTCGTCGAGCGTGGCGACGATGTTCAGCAGCGTCGTCTTGCCTGCCCCGCTGGGGCCGACCAGGGCGACCATCTCGGACTCTCCGATCCCGAGGTCCACGTCGTGCAGCACGTGGACGGGGACGGCCCCGCCATAGCACTTGTTCAGGTTGTCCACCGATACCAGCATGTCTATCCGCCGAAGATGACTTCCACGGGGCTGAGTCTCGCCGCCCGCCGCCCGCTGCACAGGGCCGAGCAGAGCATCGTCAGCGCCGCCAGCCCGCAGCCAATGGCAAAGGCGTGCGGCTGGGGGTGGGTCGCGAAGGAGCCGATCCCGTACGTCTCGGCCGAGACCTCGTACGGATGGGCCTGCTCGTAGGCCATCACGCCCAGGGCCATAGACGTGCCGATGATCGTGCCGGCCAGCCAGATGAACATCGCCTCGAGGATGAGGATGGCCCGCAGGGAAGCCCTCGATGAGCCGACCGCCCGCATGATGGCCAGCTCCTTCTGCCGATTGTGGACGAACATGAGGAATACGGTGGCCATCCCCACGGAGGCGACCATGGCCACCAGGATGTTGATGAACAGCGTCAGCCGCTCGGTGGTGGCGATCTCGGCAAGGAGGGAGGCGTTGTCGTCCATCCAGTTGCGGATCTTGTTCTGGAAGCACCCGTCCATCCTCCGGCTGACGGCGGCGGCCTGCTGAAGGTCGTCGCACCGGATCGCCAGGGCGGAGATCTCGTTGCCCATCCGGAACAGGCGCTGGGCCGTCCGCAGCGAGACGAAGGCGTGCTTCATGTCCTTGTCGTAGTAGCCGGAGCGGAAGATGGCGCGGACCCGCATCAGGCGGCTTCCCCTGGCCGTCGCGACGTGGAGGTGCTCGCCGGCGTGGATGCCGAGCTTCTCGGCCATGCGGAACCCGATCGCCGCGTCGGAGGGCCCCAGCTCGGGCACGGAGCCCGCGGGGAAGTGCTTGGCGATGTTGACCACGCGGGCGTACTGCTCCGGCTCGATGCCCTCGATGCGGATGCCGAGGCTGATGCGCCCGCGGTTGACGGTTCCGTCTCCCCGGACGACGCTGGCGACCGCCGCGACGCCCTTCACGCCCGCGGCGCGGCGCGCGAGGGCATGGTAGCCGTTCAGGTCCCGGTGGCGGGGGAAGGTCCGGTCGGTCAGGGCCACCTCCGCGTCGGGCCCGTAGTAGGGCCTCACGATCGCGTCGGCGCCCCCGCGCCGCCGCTCGGGCGGCCAGACCGTCACGTGCGCGGAGTTCTGCTCGACGGCCCGGTCGATCAGGTCCCCGTAGAAGCTCGACATGCTGCTGGGGATGTAGATCATCACCAGCACGGCCAGCGCCAGCCCGAGGACCATCGCCAGCGTGTGCCACGGATGGCGCTCGAGGTTGCGCTTCGCCAACAGCAGCTCGTAGGGCAATGCCACCGCCGTCTCCTATCGCAGCAGGCGGACGACCTGGCCGGCCTCGAGGCCGGAGACCACCTCCACCCACTGCACGCCCGCCAGCCCGGTCCGGATCTCGCGAGGCTGGAACGACGCGCCCGAACGGACCCACACGCGCGTCTTGCCCTCCACCTTCTCGATCGCGGCGGCCGGGACGCGGATGACGTTCTTGCGCTCGCCGCCGACGAACGCGATGTCCACCGCCATGCCGTCCATCAATGCCGCGCCTTCGGTGGCCTGGAGATCCAGCAACACGCCGACGGCCCCGCTCTCGGGGTCCACGCGGGGCAGGATCTCGGTGACCTTCGCCGACAGCGGCTTGTCGGGGTAGGCGTCGGTCAGCACGCGGGCGACGTGCCCCGGTCGGACGCCCGCCAACTGCGTCTCCTGCACCTGCGCCCGGACGCGGAGGTCGCTGTTGTTGTCCACCCGAAGCAACACCTGCCCCGGCGAGACGACCTCCCCGACGTTGACGTGCCGGACCGTCACGATCCCGTCGTGCTCGGCGCGGAGGACGTATTTCTCCTGAAGCGCGTTGCAGCGGTTCAGCTCGGCCTTCGCGAACTTGACGTCCGCCTCGGCCCGGTCGATCTGCTCCTGCCGAGGCGTCAGCAGGGCCTGCTGCGCCTTGGCGGCATTCAGTTCGGCCTCGGCGACCTCCTTGCGGCTCTTCGCGAGGTCCAACTGCGACTGCATCTCGTTGCCTTGTTTGACCAGCCTCTCGATCAGCGCGAGCTGCCGCTTGGCGTAGTCGAGCCTGCTGGCCGCCTGATTGACCAGCTCGGCGGCGTGGTCCTTCTCCTCCTGGCGGGGGCTTTTCTCCAGCTCGGCCAGATGGGCCTTCGCGCGATCCAGGTTGGCCTCGGCCTTCCCGCACTCGGCCAGGACCACCGCGGCGTCGAGCTCGACAAGCGAATCGCCCTTCCTGACCACCTGGCCCTCGTCGACGACCAGCTTGTCCAGCAAGGCGACGACCTCCGCCGCGACGGCCGACTTCTGGCGGCTCTCGATCGCGCCGGAGACCGTCACCCCCACGACGATGTCTCCGCGCCCGACGGTGTGCACCTCGACCTGGGCGAGGTGATAGGTGTACCACCACCAGCCGGCCGCGCCCGCCGATGCGAGCACCGCCACCAGCAGCAGGACTTTCACGATCGTTCTCAGCATGGTCAGCTCCCGGCGCCTGACTACATTCTATCATTCGCCGCCGGCAAGGATGGTCTCGATCATCGCGATGGCCTGACCGGGGCCCAACTCGACGACGTCGCCGAGCCCGGCCGTGTACATCCCGTCGGCGTTCGCCGTGCAGTGCTTGAGCGTCGCGCGGAACAGGCGGCACTCGCCGGCGCCGATCTCCTTCAGCCGGACGACCATCTCCTCGCCCGCCTCGACGGGCAGGGGGGCCTTGACGTGAATGCCCAGCCCGCCGGCGGAGACGTTGACCAGCCAGCCCGTGCTGGCCGGCCCGCCCCGCCCGTCCGACAGGGCCTCCGCCTCCCACAGCAGCGCCGCAACGTACCGGGACGGGTCCACCTGGTGGCGGACGCTGCGCCGGCGATTCGACGTCAGCAGCTTCTCCGGCCGGCCGACGACCAGCGAGTCGACGCGATGGCCCGGGCGAAGGGCGAGTTGGCAGTGGTCCACCACTTTCGTCCGCGTCTGCATCCGGTATCCACCGAGCGAGAAAAACAACCCCAGTTCGGTCTCGTTGGCCAGGTGGACCTTGCGGCCGCGGTCGCGGGGGATGTCCATCGCCAGCCGGTCCGGCTCGACGAGGCTCAGCAGGCGGGTGATCAGGCAGCGCAGCCCGGCCTTCCGGGCCGGCCCGACGGTCAGGTCCACCCGCACCCGCCGGGCGATGGCCTCCATGAGCGAGACCTCGGTGAACGATCGTGATTGGCCCGTGTTCATCTGTCCTTCCGGCCCGGGCGCCTGGCCGCCTCGGCGCGGATCGGAGGCGGCTTAGGCGCACTACTCGACTACAGCGCTCAGGGGAATCATCGGCGTTTGGCCGGGGCGACTTGACCCCGTGACCGGCCGGGCCCGACGCCCGCCCGTGCCGGGGCGGAGTTTACTCCGCACGCCGCGTTTTGGTATGCTTGGGGGCGGACTGGACGAGCCGTTGGCAGCCAGACCGGAAGGAACCGCCATGGCGCAGACAGTGGCACAGAAGATCCTCTCGGCCCACCTCGTCAGCGGCCGGATGGCGGCGGGCAGCGAGATCGGCATCCACATCGACCAGACGCTGACGCAGGACGCGACGGGCACGACGGCCTTTCTCCTGCTGGAGGCGATGGACGTCGGGCGTGTCCGCACGGAGCTGTCGGTCAGCTACGTGGACCACAACATGGCCCAGTTCGGGCCGGAGAACCACAACGACCACCTCTACCTCCAGTCGATCGCCCGGAAGGTCGGGGCGCATCATTCGCGCCCGGGCAACGGCATCTGCCACCAGGTGCACCTCGAGCGGTTCGCCCGCCCCGGGCGGACGCTGCTCGGCTCGGACAGCCACACCCCCACCGCCGGCGGGATGGGCATGATCGCCATCGGCGCCGGCGGGCTGGACGTGGCCGTCGCGATGGGCGGCGGGGCGTTCTACACCACCTGCCCGCGGGTGATCGGCGTGGAGCTGGTCGGCGAGCTGCCCGCCTGGGTCGAGCCGAAGGACATCGTCCTTCGGTTGCTGAGCATCCTGACCACTCGGGGCAACGTCGGGTGCGTGGTGGAGTACTTCGGCGACGGGCTGGCCTCGCTGACCGTCCCCGACCGCGCCACCTGCACCAACATGGGCGCCGAACTGGGCGTGACCACGAGCGTCTTCCCGGCCGACGAGCAGACGAGGCGTTTCCTGGCCGCCCAGGGGCGGGAAGACCAGTACGAGCCGCTGGCCTCCGAGGAGTCAGCGGCCTACGATCGGATCACGAAGGCCCTGCACGTCGAGCGGGACGCGGCCACCATCGAGGCCATCCGTTCGCACTGCGGAGACGTGGCGGTCGGCCCGCCCGACGCGGAGGGGATCGCCGAGGTCAGCTTCGCTGGGGTGACGATCGACCTGTCGCAGCTCGAGCCGCTGGCCGCCGGAACGCCGAGCCCGGACAACGTCGTCCGCGTGGCCGACCTGGCCGGGACGAAGGTCGACCAGGTCGCCATCGGCTCGTGCACGAACTCCAGCTTCCGGGACCTGACCCGCGTGGCGAGGCTGCTGAAGGGCCGGACCGTCCACGCCGGCGTGGAGCTGGCCGTCACGCCCGGCAGCCGGCAGGTGCTCAGCATGCTCGCCGAATCCGGCGGGCTGGCCGACATGGTCGAGGCCGGCGCGCGGATCCTCGAGTGCGGCTGCGGGCCCTGCATCGGGCTGGGTTTCTCGCCCGCCGAGGGGGCCGTCAGCCTGAGGACGTTCAACCGCAACTTCGCCGGGCGGTCCGGCACGCCGGGCGACACGGTGTGGCTGGTCTCGCCGGCGACGGCGGTGGCCGCCGCCCTGACCGGCGAGGTGACCGACCCGCGGGCGCTGGGGGACAAGCTGGGCGTCGAGTATCCCCCGGTGGCCTCTCCGGAGTCGTTCCGCATCGACGACGCGATGATCCAGCACCCGCTGCCCGAGGCCGAGGCCGACGACGCGCCGATCGTCCGAGGCTCGACCATCGTCAAGCCCCCTCGAGGCCAGGTCTTTCCCGACCGGCTCGCCGGCGAGGTGCTGATCAAGGTCGGCGACAAGGTGACGACCGACCACATCATGCCCGCCGGGCCGCTGCTGAAGCTCCGCTCCAACGTGCCCGAGTACGCCATGTACGTCTTCAACTGCTACAGCGAGGCGGGGCAGCCCTCGTTCGCCGAGCGGGCCCTGGCCGCCATGGACGGCGGGCACGACGGGATCATCGTCGCCGGCGACAGCTACGGGCAGGGCTCCAGCCGCGAGCACGCCGCCCTGTGCCCGATGTACCTCGGCGTCCGCGTCGTCATCGCCAAGGCCGTCGAGCGAATCCACCAGGCGAACCTCGTCAACTTCGGCATCCTGCCTCTGACGTTCGCCGACCCGGTCGACTACAGCCGCATCGAGGCGGGCGACAAGCTGCGGATCGCCGACGTGACCGCCGCGGTCGAGTCGGGCCGGACCGTGACGGTCTACAACAAGACGCTTGACTTCGAGTTCACCTGTCACGTGCCGCTGGCGCCGCGGCAGCGGAGGATCCTCGCCGCCGGCGGGCTGCTGAACTACACTCACGACGGCGGGCAGTGACGCGGGTGCGGGCGGCGGCCGCGCCGACGGCGCCTGCGGCCGGGCGCCGGTCGCCTCCGCCCGCCGGCCTGCTTCGGGGCCTACTGTGTTCCGCCCCGAGCTTGCCCGCCAAAGCCGCTGTAGTACAATGAACGAGGCGGCCGATGAGGTATCGGCTGACCGCCGCGTGAGTGGCTGCCGGCGTCCGCGAGGTGCGATCATCCGAACCATCGTGCGAACAACCTGGGCCGTGGGGCTGGCGGCCTGTGCGGCGTTTGCGGCCGGGCCGACGGCCGGACCGGGGGCCCGCGGACGGCGCGGCGCCCGGCCGGGCTCGCTGCTGGACCGACGGGCCGTGCCGATCACCAACCCGAAGGGGCTGCCCAAGCCCAAGCCGCCCGTCAAGGTACCCGTCGAGGGCAGGATGGTGATCGACCGCTCCTGCCGACTGGTCCCCGGCGCGGGGGGCGGGTGGACGGTCCTGACGTTCGAGCCCGTCGCGGGCCGGGCGGCGGTGGCCGACCTTCGCGCCCTGCCGTGCCGGCTGCTCGAGCGGATGGAGGACCTCGCCGCCGCTTCGCCGGCCGTGCGGTTCCGTGTCTCCGGGGAGACGACCGTCTTCGAGCAGAAGGGCTACCTCCTGCCGCGGAAGGTCACCGTGCTCGAGCCGGCCTCCCGGGCGGCGAAGCCGGGGGCGGGACCTTCGGCTGCCGTCCAGCCGGTGGCGCCGACGACCGCCCCGAAGGGCTCGCGTCCGACGACGAAGCCGGCCTCGGCGACGACCCGCCCGGCCGGCGGGGCCGAGCCGACCTCCGACGACGTGCTGAAGGGCCTGCTGAACGAGAAGGTGGGCCGGCCCCTGACGACGCCCCTCGAGCGCCCGGAGCCGGTGGCGGCGCCCTCGGTGGCGCCGGCGAGCGGCCGACCGTTGACCGGCGGGGTCGGCGGGATGGTCGTCGACCGGCTGGTCCGCATCGTGCCGGAGGCGACGGACGGCTGGTGGGTGGCGAGGTTCGAGTCGGACAACACGCTGCGGGAGCCGCCGATCCGGCTGCTGCCTTGCGGGTTCCTGGCCCGGGCCCGGCGGCTGACCCCGGCGCGCCGGTCGCTGTCGGGGCCCGTCGTGCGGATCACCGGCGAGGTGACGGAGTATCGGCGGCGGCGGTATCTGCTGCTGCGCAAGGTTCTCCGCGAGAGGCGGCTGAATCGGTTCTAG
>Ga0180437_10003237_pt1 | contig 24514 bp, 19 predicted proteins | sample SS_ome_4_FD_132410 | JGI IMG/M metagenome (GOLD analysis project Ga0180437, IMG submission 132410) | Hypersaline lake sediment archaeal communities from the Salton Sea, California, USA - SS_3_D_1 metaG | ecosystem: Environmental > Aquatic > Non-marine Saline and Alkaline > Hypersaline >... | reverse complement strand
GCGAAGCGCAGGTGAAACATGGGGACGCTACCCGGGTTTCTGGAAAAATGGGAAGCGTCCCTATGTTTTCCTTCAAGGCCAACCCACAGATCAAGCCCGACGCCCTCCCCCCAGGCTGGCGCCCTGGAAACATGGGAAGCGTCCCTATGTTTTCCTTCAAGGCCAACCCACAGCTCAAACCCGACGCCCTCCCCCGCGGGCTGGCGCCCTGACAAGGCGGGCCCGTTTCCCCACCCGGCGCCGAGACGCGGCCGCAAGAAGGGGACCGGCTCCGCAGCGAAGCGCAGGTGAAACATGGGGACGCTACCCGGGTTTCTGGAAACAAGGGAAGCGTCCCTGTGTTTTTTTTTGGAATGCACTTCGCGGGAATCGACCCACAGATTCTGCGAAAGAGCCAAGGAAGTAGCCTGCCCCCTTTTCGGGCTCTTGTCCCAATTCGTTGCCGTCTTGCTTGGGGGCTCCGCCCCCAAACCCTCTGGATTTATCGCTTTACAGCCAATCGGCAAGCGCGGCTATTGCGGCTGACCCACTCGAGGAGGCTGACGAGCCAGGTCGCTGAGCAGAGGACCGTTTGAGGCATCCACATCGCTGCTCTAACCTTGCCGATTGGCCTCAATGTGACAAATCCCGGCCTCTGGGGCAGAGCCCCAGGGCCGATGATCTGTGCCAACGGATTGGGAGAAGAACCCTTTTTCGCGCGGCAAGCGCGCTACTCCGTCGGCGGGCGGGGTCTGGCATCGCCGGCTTCCTTGGCGTTGGCCAGCCGCTCCATCCGGTCCGCTGCCTGGCGCGCGGCGGGGGCCTTCGCGTGCTCCTTGATGACGCGGCCGTAAAGCTTCCTCGCGCGGACGATCCGGCCCTGCTTCTCGTGGCAGAAGGCGAGCCAGAACATCGTCTCGGCCGCCCGTTTCGTGTCGCCGGTCGCCTCGTACCACGCGAGGACCTTGGCGAACTGGGCTTCGGCCTCGGCGTAGCGGAGATCCGAGGCCAGCGCGACGCCCTTGTCGAAGGCGTTGCGGTCCGGCATCTCGACCAGGACGCTCGGCTGGCGCTGCCGGGCGCCCATCATCATCCCGGCCAGCGGGGACATGTCCATTCCACACCCCCCCATCGCGGCGAGCATGCCCGTCCGCAGCGCGGCGGCAGTGATGTGACGGACCCTAGATCGCATCGTCGGTTCCTATCAGGATGAGCTTGGCCTCCATCAGCCAGGCCCGCATCTGGTCCGTGCCGTCGGTCGCGGCGAGGGCCTGCTCGATCTGGCCGGTCAGTCCGCTGCCCTCCAGCAGCCTGGAGAAGGCCGTCTGGGCCCCCGCCCGCTCGGTGTCGAGCAACTCGAGGCGGGTCAGCACGACCTCGAGCTTCTCCAGCAGCCGCCGATTCGCCTCGTCGCCGGCGCGGCGGTACAGCAGCGCGCATCGCTCGACCATCCGGCGGGCCCTCGCCGCCGTCTTGCGCGCCCGCAGGCCGTCCTCGCCCGGCGCGTTGGCCGCCAGGTACGTCCGCTGGAAGGCCGCGAAGATCCCCGCCTGCCGGGCCCGTACCAGCGCCAGCTCCCGCTGGGCCGCCGCGTGGGCCGCCCGGGCCGATTCGTGCAGTTCGCCGACCCGCTCCAACTCCGCAGCCGCCGTCTGAAGCCGCTTCTCCATCGCCGCCAACTGCGCCTCGACCTGCGGCAACTGCGACGCCGCCTTCCGAAGCGAATCCCGCTGCTTCTCCAACGCCGCGATCCGCCGGTCCGAGCCGGCCACCTTGTCGGCCAGCTCCCGGTTCGCCTTCTCCCGCGCCGCGACCTCCGCCGCCAGCTTGCCCTCCGCCGTCCGGTGACGGGCCTGCTCCGCGCTCCACTGCGTGCGGAGTTGCTCCAGCTTCTCCGGCAGCGGCGCCAGCGACGCCAACTGCCCGTCGCTGTCCGCCAGACGCCGCGTCAGTTCCGCCACCTGCCCCTTCAGGCGGGCCAGGCGTCCGCTGTCCGGCTGCGTCGCCGCCGGCGGCGCGTGGGAGACGGGCCGATCGGCATCCCGCCGCAGCCGTTGGGCCTCGACGTAGAGCCCACCCGCCGCGATCAGCAGCACGGCCGCCGCCGCCAGCGGGGCCCACCGGCGTACCCCGGTCTGCGCGCCGCCCGGCGGAGCGGCGGGCACGGGCGGGGCGGGGGCGACCGGCGCGGCGCCGGCGGCCTGCTCGGCGCCCCATTGGCGCAAGAGCGTCTCCAGCCGGTCGCTCGAGTTGTCCGGGTTGTCCGTCATTGCTCCGGTCCGTATGTCTATATCCTCGGCCCGACCCGCCCGCGCAGGCCAGCGGCACTACTCCAGCACGCCTTTCGATCGAAGACACTCCCGCAGCTTCGCGCGGGCCTCGCCCAGCCGAAGCCGAACCGTCGCCTCCGCGATGCCCGTCTCCGCGGCGATCCCGCGTGTGGTTCGGCCGTCGACGTACCGCAAGTGGACGACGTGGCGGAGCGTCTCGGACAGGCGCCCGATGCACTCTCGCAGCGCGTCGATCTCCTCCTGCTCGGCCGCCGCCCTGCCGGGGTTGTCGGCCACCCCGAGCGTCTCCTCGGCCAGCTCCGGGTCGAAGTGCTCCGGCTGGGGGCGGCGGCTCCACTGCTTGCGGGCCACGTTCCGCGCGATCGTCGACAGCCACGGCCGGAACGTCCCGCGCGACGGATCGAAGGTTTTCAGCGACCGGAAGGCCCGCGCGAACGTCTCCTGGAGCAGGTCGGCCGAGTCGGCGCGGGAGAATCCGCTGCGCAGGAAGTAGGCCGCGATCCGCCCGGCGTGGGCGGCGTGCAGGGCCTCGTACGCGGCGGCCTCCCCCGCCAGCGCGCGGGCGATCGTCTCTGTCTCCGGCCGATCCACTCGTGCCCCTTCCCTGATGCCGCCTAGATAGATGCGCCCCGCCCGCCGTGCCGTCAACGCGCCGCCGTTTTTTCTGCGCACCGCGGGCAGGCCGGAATACGGCATGGTGATCGGCATCGAGAGCAAAGGAGACGATCGATGAGAACTGCCGCCTCTGCCATCCTCGTCGCAGCCGTCGCCGCCGCCGTGGGCGGCTGTGCGTCCCACCACGCGATGGTCGAGCCCGTGGCCGATCTGCTCCGCGCGGGCGTGGCGAGCGACCCCGAGCAGGCCGAGCAACTGGAGAAGGCGATGACCGACCCGGACATCGCCAACCTGCTCGACGCTCGCGTCCGTGCCAAGCTGCCCACGTCCGTCGCCTTCGCGAAACTCAAGAGCTACTGTTCGGGCCACCAGCCTTACCTCGCGACGATCGACGCCGAGGAGATCCAGGCCTGGGAGAAGGCGCTGGAGGGCCAGGCGATGGTCCGCGGCGCCCGGCCGGTCTCGCCGCTGGCCCACACCGCCGAGAGGCCCACGATCCACTCCCTCCGCGTCGCCGCCGCCCGCATGCAGTGCGAACTGCTGCTGGTGTACCTCCAGTCCGACAGCACGGTGGACAACTACAACGACGCGGCCGTGCTGTACTGGACCCTCCTCGGGCTGTGGACCGTGCCGGGCAACGTCATGGAGCACAAGACGGTGATGCAGGCGGCCCTGGTGGACTGCCGCACCGGCGCGATCCTGGGCACGGCCACCGGCGACAGCCACATGAAGCGAACGTATCCCGCCGCCTTCGCCAAGCAGCGTCGCGCGGCCCTCGAGGCCGACGTGCCGGCCGCCGCGATGGCCGACCTCCAGACCGGCTGCCGGCGCCTGATGAAGCAGGTCGTCGAGACGGCGATGGCTTCCCGCTGAGACCGACGGGACGGCAGCTCAGCGCCGAAGCTGCTTCCCGATCGCCCCCCGGCTCCAAGACAGGCCGGGGGGTTTGCTATCGACACGCCGCTACTTCGCGAAGTACGCCGCCTTGAACTCCGCCAGCAGCTTCCGCAGCTCGGCCGCGTGGGCCGGGTCGGTCGTCTGCTTGCACTTCATCGCGCCGACGAGCATGCGATGCAGCAGCGTCAGCTTCGTGACGTACTTCTTGTGGGAGGCCGCCCTGGACGCGTCGGCGGGCTTGACGCGCTGCGTCATGAAGTACTGCGCCACGATGTGCTGGATCTCGTCGGCGTGCTTTTCCTTGTTGCCGACCCAGCGGACGAGTTGATTGGCGTTGACCGGCTGGGCCCGCGACAGCTCGGTGATCTGCTTCATCGACTTCTCGATCGTGCCGATGTGCTCGGCGATCTGGGCGATCCGCGCCTCGTCGCCGTAGATGCCGCACGGAATCTCGCAGTGCGAGTACAGCGGACCGACCCACACCAGCGGACTGGCCAACACGACGGCGGCCAACGTTGCTCGCTTCATGAGGAGTCTCCTTCTCTGCCGACCTCTGCCCCGCGCTCCCGATGGCGGTGGCTTCCCCATTCTAGGCACGCACGCGAGCAGGAACCGCCCGACAGGACGAGGCCCGCACTACGCCTCCCCGATCACCTCGCGGATCGTCGACTCGTCGACCGGGTCGATCACGCCGCGATCGGTGACCAGCGCGGTGATCAGCTCGGCCGGCGTCACGTCGAAGGCCGGACAGTACGTCTTCACGCCGTGCGGGGCCGTCCGGCGGCCGAAGCCCTCGACGATCTCCTCGGCCCCGCGCTGCTCGATGGGGATGTTCTCGCCGCACGCGAGGGCCAGGTCGAACGTGCTGTACGGGGCGGCCACGTAGAACGGCACGCCGTGCCGCGCCGCCAGAATCGCCACACCGTAGGTCCCGATCTTGTTGGCCGCGTCCCCGTTGGCGGCGATCCGGTCGGCCCCGGTGATCACCATCTGCACCCGCCGTTCGCGCATCACCTGGGCGGCCATGTTGTCGGTGATCACCACCGCGTCGATGCCCGCCTCCATCAGCTCCCACGCCGTCAGCCGGCTGCCCTGGAGCAGCGGGCGGGTCTCGTCGCAGTAGACCGTGAACCGCTGCCCCGACGCGTGGGCCACGTACATCCCCGCCGTCGCCGTCCCGATCCCCGCCGTCGCCAACGCCCCCGCGTTGCAGTGGGTCAGCACGCCCGAGCAGCCGGCGATCAGCTCCGCCGTGTGCCCGCCGATCGCCGCGCACAGCCGCTCGTCCTCCGCGTGGATCTGCCTCGCCTCGTCCAGCAGGGCCGCGCGGATCTCGTCGGCGCCCTCGCCGCACGCCCGCCGGGCCCGCTCGAGGACGCGCCGGATCGCCCAGGCGAGATTGACGGCCGTGGGCCTGGACGAGTTCAGATACTCCCCGGCCGCCTCGAGCCCCGCGAGGAAGCCTTCACCGGCCTCGACGGCTTGTGAGGCGACGACCATCCCGTAGCCGGCCGCCACGCCGATCGCCGGGGCGCCCCGAACGACCAGGCGCCGGATCGCGTCCCAGACGGCCTCGGCGTCGGGGCAGTCCAGGAAGGCCGTCTCCGTCGGCAGCTTCGTCTGGTCCAGCAGGCGGAGGCGGCCGTCGGTCGCGTCGCCGACCCACTCGACCACCTTCACCGGCGGGCGGATCTCGTCGTGCTTGCTGTTCATGCCGTCACGGTAGCAGAACCCCCGCGCCACGACAAGCGGCCCCGGAGAAGCGGCCCTTTCCTCCGGGCCGACCGGCGCGGAAGAAAAGACTTGCCGAAACACTTCTCACATTGCCCGGCGTTTTAGCCGATATATACCATGCCTGTTACGCCGGACCGGCCGCTGCATCCTCGGCGGGTCCATGAACGTGCGTACGTGCGGCATGGGTTGCCGCCGGCGACTCCAGGGAAGGAGCCGCGGATGCTGGTGCTTTCCAGACAACGGGACGAGACGATCATGATCGGCGACGACGTCGAGATCACGGTCGTCGACATCCGGGGCGAGAAGGTCCGGCTCGGCATCAACGCCCCGCCGCACGTCCCGGTCCACCGCAAGGAAGTCTACGACGCCATCAAGCGCGAGAAGGAAGCCCAGGGCGACGCCAACGGCGGCTCGACGAAGGTCGAATCCCTCGCCAACCGAAGGAACCACCACCCTCCGGAGAAGGCCGGCTGACGCCCCGACCCCCTGACGCCTTGACGCAGCGTCAGGCCCCCGCGGCCAGGCGCATTCCGAGCTTGCTCCCGCCGATCGCCTCCTCCAGGGCCGGCATGTTCATCACCTCCCCCAGCGCCTCGACGCAGCGGGAATCGAAGCCGGACGGCGAGCATCGCCGCAGCTCGCGCATCGCCGCCAGCGGGGTCATCGCCCCGCGGTGCGGGCGGTCGTGCGTCATCGCGTCGTAGGCGTCGGCCACGGCCAGGATCCTCCCGGCCAGCGGGATCTGCTCGCCCTTCAGCCCCGCCGGATACCCCGTGCCGTTGATCCGCTCGTGGTGGTGGCGGATCGCGGGCAGGACCTCCGCGAGCATCTCCAGCGGCCGGAGCACCTCGTACGACGCCTCGCTGTGCTTCTGCACCGACTGATACTCCTCCACGCCGAAACGGGAGAAGCCCTTGACCACCGATTCCGGCACGGCCAGCAGGCCGATGTCGTGTAGCTGCCCCGCCAGCTCGAGCAGCGAGCAGGTCTGCTTCGGCAGGCCCATCTGACGGGCGATCCGGCGGGCGAGCCGGCCCACGTTCTCGCTGTGGCCGCGCCAGTACTTGTCCCTGGCCTCGACGTAGCTGATGATCCGGCGGAGGACCTGGACGTAATGTCGTTCGGCCTCGGCGGCGCCGAGGCGTGCCCGCCTGGACTCCTGTCCCAGCGCGGCGACGGCCTTGCGCACCTCGAAGACCAACAGCGCGGCGACGGCGGCGACCAACCCCCCCGCCGCCATGCCCAGCACGGAGAAGCCCAACGCAGCCATCCCCCCCGCCAGGACCCCGATCGCCACGACGAACAGCGACACCGGCCGGACGACCTCGCGGGCCTCCCAGACAAACCTGATCCGCTTCACCACAGACGAAGACCTCCCTGCGCCGCCTTGCTACGGCACGGCACTGTAAGGGAAAGGTACGATCCGCGGACGGCGCGGGCGAACGCGGCCCCGGAATCGCCGCCTCTTTGCAGCGCCCGTTCACGCGCGCGGCAGATGAACGGGACCCTCCGCCGGGCTGTTTTCCCCCAACCCCGCCGCCCGCCCCGTCCGATAAGGACCACAGCATGGCAGAGACCGCCGCCCGGCGAAAACCCGTCCAGATCGGCTGCCCGCACTACCGTCGCCTGGTCCGCGGCAACTACGAATGCGACGAGGCGGGCCGATTCCGGCTCGGCCCCGGCGGGGAGTTCCTGCTCCACCTGGCCCGCTGCGGCCAGCACGGCGGGCGATGCCCGCAGACCCTCTGCGCCCTGCACCGCTACAACCGCCGCGCCCGAGGCTCCTGGTACCCCACGGGCATCTGGGCCATGCGCCAACCGCCGCAGGGGCGATCGGCCGAGCCGGCGGCATCCACGCCCGACGCGTGGTACGGATAGCTCGCCGACGGGCCCCGACGGGCACGGCGGGGGGCTCCGCCCGCAAGTTGCCGCCGATTGCCGCAATCGCCGCCTGCCGCAAGGACAGCCACATATCGCGGCGCAAAAAGGCCGGCCACCGCGTCGCGCGACGGCCGGCGTGGAATGTCTGGTTGGAGCCGGGCCGCCCTTTACCGCCCCGAGCCGGCGCCCTCGAGGATCAGGTCCTTGACCATCTCGCTGGGCAGGCTCAGTGCCCCGAGGATCTGGGCCGCGGAGGTCCGCACCTCGCCGCTGCCCTTGCCGACGATCTCGACGATCGCCTGGGCCTGCTTGTCCGTCAGCGAGTTGCCGAACCGCCGGACCGACTCGCCGAGCGCGTCGAACGCCGAGATGCGGATCTTCTCGTCGGCCGACGAGTCGATCGCCACATCCGCGATCGCCTGCTGGGCCTCCGGGCCCGCCATCGTCCCCAGCGCCTCCGCGGCGGCCACCTTGACCTCCGCCCGCTCGTCGGCCAGCGCCGCGATCAGCGCGCGCCGCGCGCGGACAATGTCGTAGACCGCGTTGTTCGTCAGCCCGAGCTTGCGGATGGCCTTGGCGGACCGGACGGCCCACGCGGCGGCGGCCTCCGGCGTCAGGGGCACGCCGGCGGCAACCTTGACCGCATCGGCGACGGCCGTGCCGATCTCCTCCTTGCTCGCCGACGGGCTCACCAGCCGAACGCGACTGTCCGTCTTCGCCAGCGCCTGGAACCGCTCGGTCTGGGCGGTGATCACCACCGGCAGGGAGACGAGGAACGGGTCGCGACGGATCATCCCCGCGCCGACCATCGGATCGGGGTCGTTGGAGAGGACGACGACGTCGACCCCACCGGCGGCCCGGACGGCCGACAGGCCCTTGGCGGGATCGTCGGAGTCCATCACCTCGTAGCCGAGCGCCCGCACGGCGTCTTTCAGGACATTGCGGCGTTCCTGGGTGGCCGCGACGACCAGGGCCGTCCGCTTGCCGGTCTGACCCAGCGACTTCGCCAGGATCGGGATCACCAGCTCGCTGCCGGTGAACCGCTTCTTCGGCAGCGCGGTGGCCAGCGAGATGGCCGCCCAGTACCGCACGACGCGGTTGGAGCTGCTCAGCGCCTCGACCAGCGGCTGGGCGCCGCCGGCGACGGGCTCGACGAGGCTGCCCGCCCCCGCCGTCTTGCCCAGCGCCTCGATCACCGCGACCGCCACCGGCCAGTCATGGTCCTTCAACGCCCGCGCCAGGATGTCCTGCTGATACTTCGCCCCGCCGGCCAGCAGGAAGAACCGCGCTGCCGGATCGCTGTCTTGACTCGTCGGGTCGGCCGCGTCCTTCGGCAGGTCGATCTCACGCTTCACGTTCGCCGCCAGCCATAGCGAGACCGCCGGGTAGTAGCTCGGCTGGTGCTTCAACGCCAGGCGGGACATCCGCATCGCGTAGATGTCGCAGAAGATCGCGCGCGGCACGGGCTTGTACTTCAGCGCGCTCAGCTCGGCGTCCCAGAACCAGACGTTGGCCGTCTCGCTGCGGGGATCGGGCACGATCGACTCGGCCCGGTAGTAGAACTTGACCGCCAGCGCGTAGAACAACTGGGCGAGGGGCTTGTTCAGCACGGCCTCGTCGCCGCCCGCACACAGCACGATCGCGGCACGGAAAATCCGCTGCGTCTCCTTCTGAAGGCCCTTCTGCTCGTAGGCCTCCTTCAGCCGCGGGATCGCGTGCGGGTATTCGATCAGCCCCAGCGTGTTGGCGATGATCTGCCGAAGCTGCGGGCTCTTCGTCTGGAGCGCCGCCGTCAGCGGAAGCACCGCCTCCTTGCCGAGCTGTGGCAGGACGGTCATGATCTTCTCGCGGAGGGCGTTGCTGATCTCCGGTTCCTCCAGCTTCCGAAGCAACTGCGGGATCGCGTACTCCCCGCTGACCACCAGCCGGTCGCGCCCCCGGCGATACGCACGCATCGTCCCGCCCAGCAGCTCGATCGCCTTGCGGATCTGCTCCGGGTCGCTCCGCTCCGTCTTGTAGCCCTGCTCGATGATCTTGAGCAACTGGTCGGTGATCTCCTTCATGCCCTTCAACTGCCGCCCGCGCACCAGCGCCGCCAGCGAGCCCGGTGTCCGGGCCGACAGGTAGTAGATCTCGCTCGGCGTCGCGCCGGCGGCCAGCAACGCCTTGCCGTGGCTCAACGCCGCCTGCTCCTGGGCGATCCGAATGTAGTGGATCAGGTTCTCCCACGTCTGCGCGAGCTTCTCGTCGGCCGCCTTCTCGCCTGCCGCCGGGGCCGGCGCGGCCGCGTCCTGCGCCACGGCCGCCCCCGTCACCCAACACAGCGCCAGCGCCGTCAGCGCCGCCGCCAGGAGTCGCTTGTTCTGCGTCACCATGACATCTCCCACATTCGCTGGAACAGAAGACCTCTCGTGTAAGCGGCCCGGGGGCCCTGCGCCCGCAGTTGATGGAGTCACCGTGCATCCATGCGCCGCAAACCCGCGGACGACCGCCTGAGATTATAGGTGGCGCTTCGGGAGTGTCAACAAAATCAGAAAAAGCCGCCACCCGCGCCGCCGGTCGACCCGCCGCGCCACGCGGTACGGGCCGCCCGCGCCCGTTCGGTCTGCGGCAGGAGCCCCGACGCGGACCCCTCAGCGCCGGCGGGCCTTGAAGACGATGTCGTAGACCTTGCCCGCCTCCAACGGGCCCGGCTCGGCCAGCAGGATGAAGTTGTCCGTGATGACCGGAGCGAACTGCTTGCCCTTGATGAGCTTAGCGTCGGCGATGCGGTGCGGGAGGATCTGGGCCAGCGGCTTGCGGGGCCTGCCCTCTTTGCGGCTGGTGATGCGGAGTGTGTACCGCCCGCCGCTCTCGGTCAGCTCGGTCGTCCACGGCAGGTCCCGGCGGGCCAGACGCGCCTCCCAGGCCGGGTCGCCGTACAACGCCACCGTGTCCCGGTCCCACAGCAGCCCGAGGTGCTCGCGGAGGCTCTTCTCGCCCCCCCTGTAGCCGAGCTTCGCGCTCATCCTGCGCAGAAGGGAGCGGTCCTTGTGCAGGTCCCACGCGTCGAACTGCGCCCCGCCCGTCTTCGGATAGTCGGTCGCCAGCCGCAGGACGACGTGCTGGTTGGCGAAGTAAAACGCCTCCGTCACACTATGCCGCCCGGGCAGCTCGAGCAGCCAGTCCTTCGTCCCCCACCCCATCGCGCCGTACCACGTGACCGCCGTGTAGCCGACGAACTGGTTCGCCCCGCCGCTGCCCAGCCACGCCAACGCCATCGACTGGCGGTCCTTCACGTGCCCGATCAGGCAGTTGCCCGCGCCGAGGAAGACCTTCGCCCCGGGCGAGTCGATCGCGTGCTCCTTACGCTTCGTGTCCCGCCCGTAGAGCTTGCCGTCACGGCAGCGGAGCTGCCCGTTGCGATATGAGTAGCCGATCTGCCAGTCGCGCTCGGTGGCGTGACCCGACGTGATGAAAAGCTGCGGCTGCTCGTCGTTGAGGAAGTCGACGATCGCCTTCGTGCTGTCGGCCGGGCCCGTCTTCTTCTCGCTCCGGCCGCCGGGGGCCTTCTGACAGTACAGCCCCGCCTTGCCCTCGCTGAACCACTTGCCGGCGTCGAACAGGTCGAGGTTCAGACCCGTGCCCGCCCCGGCGGTTCGGATGACCAGCGGCCCGCGCGCGGAGGCGATCCGCATCGCGTCGTTGGCGTCGTAGGCGGTGAGGATGCCCCACAGCACGTCGGTGTAGAGGTCCTCGTCGAGCTTCCGCGTCAGGCGGTGGACGTCGGCGACGAACTTCCGGCCGGCCTCCTCGGGCCGGGCAACGAAGCACGCGTACTTCGGGAACCGCCGCCTCAACTCGCCCAGGCACCCGGCCACCTCCCCGTCATGGACGATCGTCGCGCCGGCGTGTTTGCTCACGAGCGCCCGGACGACCTTTCCCCACGCCGGGTCCTTGGCGGTCGCCTCCGAGACGACCACGGCGTAGCCCCAGCCCTCCGCGGCGCCCCGCGCCTCGCCCCCCGCCAACCCCACCACCACCGCCACGGCAACGACACGACACGGCCGGAACTGCATTCACGACTCCTTCACGTCTTCCGCTCAAGGCCAGACGGCCATTCTACCGAGCATCATGGGTCAGGGCCAACGACCCGGGCATCGACCCGCAGGCCGTCGGCCTGTCAGCTCCCACGGGGCAATGGTCAGGGCGGATCGCTTTGGGCCGGTGTGAGGAACACCGGCGCCAGCGGGCGCAGCGGGACGGTCACGCTCCCGGCCGCCGGCCTCAGCGTCCGACGGCCGCCCATCAGGTCCGTCAGCGCCATCTCCCGGTCGGCGGGCACGGCGACGCTGCGCGGCTCGTCGGCGGACCACAGGACCGTCACCGGCTGCGTGCCGCGGGCGTCGGCGAGGCGGCAGGCGATCACACCCTCGCCGAGCTTCAGCGCCTTCGCCACGCGCCGGCCCTTCAGCATCGACGTGACGGTCGCCAGCGCGCGGTAGGCGGGTTTCGGCCGGAAGTCACGCGTCATCACGCCGAGGTTGTGCTCGAAGTTGAACGGGTCGGTCCCGTCGTTGCGGAAGTCGTACCACGAGACGTTCGGCGCGGCGCCGCAGGCGATCGCGTCGATGTAGGTCCTCGCCAGCAGCTTGGCCTGCTCCCGCTGCGTCGTGGCGTCGAAACCGGCCTGCGAGCCGTTGTGCATCGTGTGGGTCGCCCACCCCATCTCCGTGATCCACACCTCGCGATCGGTCCCGTCCGGCCGGCGGACCAGCGCGGCGGCCGATTGGAGCTCGGCGATGAACTTCCGATCGTCCAGGTACCGCCGGTACGGGTGGATCGTCAGCACGTCGAACGGCGCGCCGAGCTCCATCGTGCGGCGGATGAACTCGCGGTCGATGCCCGCCGTCGAGCAGCCCAGCACGATCGCGTCGGGATTGGCCTTCTTGATCGCGGCGTAAGCGCGCTTCAGCAGCTCCGCGTACATGTCGCGCGGGCCCTGCCAGAAGAAGATATTCGGCTCGTTCCATACTTCCCAGTGGCGGATCCGCCCGCGGTACCGCGCCGCGGCGGCCGCGGCGTAGCGGCAGTAGTCGGCCATGCCCTCCTTCGTGTAGGGCTTCGTCCACGCCGACCAGTACGACAGGAGCCCGTAGACGCTGATGCCGTTGCGATGGGCCGTGTCCACCACCGTGTCGTGGAACGACCAGTCCCACTTGCCCCGCGCCGGCTGGATCCGCGCCCAGCCGAACTCCTCTCGTGACCACTTGACCCCCGCGTCGCGCGCCAGCCCGGCCGCCCGGGCCATCTCCTTCAGGCCCGCCGCGTGCGACGGATAGCGGTACAGGTACAGCCCCATGCCGAACGGGCTGGACGGGTCCGGATCGTCGCTGCCGCGCGGCTGGATCGGCGCGACGTGATACGCCTGGGCGGGCGGGGTGAGCTGTCCCCGCGCGTGCAGGATGAACTCGCACTCGAACATCTCGCCGCCGCCCGACGGAACGGGCACGGCGACCTCGGCGGCCCCGGCCCCCGCGGAGACCCTCACGTCACTGCACCCGGCGCCCACGACCTTGCCCGACCAGTCGCGGATGGTGTGCGTCACCGACCCGATGATCGGCTGGGGATCGACGCTCCGGACCGTCGCGACGAACACCGGGCCGATCATCGCGGCGCGGCGCAGATCGGCCGTCATCACACAACGCCGCTCCGGCGGGCAGGCCGTCTTCACGCGGATCTCGAGCAGCTCGAGTTCGGCCACGTCCTTCCGCCCGCCGGCGTCGAAGTGGAACCCCCGCAGCCGCAATGGGCCATGGAGCTTGCCGTCGTTCTCCCCGCCGAACCACCGCCATCCCTCCCCCGGCGGGGCGGGGATCACCACCTCGCCGCCCTTGCCGCCCGGCCCGCCGTCCAGCGGCGCGACGGTCTTCTCGAACGTCATGAAGTGCGTCGCCAGCCGAACGCGGACCGGGTGGCCCGGCGCGGCCCCGCGATAGCGCAGGCGGATCTCCTGCGGCACGCCCAGCAGCGACCGATCCGGCGGCACGACGCCGATGCTGGCCGCGCCGCGCGTGAAGTCCAGCCGCAGCTTCCGATCCGCCATCTTCGTCCCGCCGCGGGGTCCGGCGACGCGGCAGCCCCAGCCCTCCGCGGCCGCGAACCGCGCGACGGCGTACTGGAAGTTGACCATGCCCGCTCCCTTTCCCGCCTTGCCCTCCACCAGCCGCACGTCGTCGAACGCCAACTCCCCCCTCGCCCGCGCCGTGTTCTCGACCAGGATCGCGATCCGCGTCGGCGGACCGTGCACCTCCCCGTCGTTCGCGCCGCCCCAGTGGCCCGTCCACCCGCTCATCGGGATTCGCACGTCCGCCCACCGCCCGTCCGGCGCCCAGAAGCCCCGCTGGAGCGTCTGGCCCGTGCGGTCGGTATAGCGGAAGGTCAGTCGATGACCGGGCGGCTTTCTGACCCACGCCCGCACGGCCGCGACGTCCGGGGCGGCCTTCAGCGGCAGGATCGCCGCGACGTAGCTGCCCCCCCCGGAGAAGTCGAAGCTCAGCCGCCCGCCCCACTGCCCGTTCTTCGCGGCGGCCTTTGCCCTGCCGAAGCTCCCCTTCGCCCCGGGGAACTCCCCCCCGTCGGAGAACCGCCACCGCCCGGCCCGCCACGTCGCGTCGAAGTCCGCCACGGTCCGCTCCGCCGCCGCGGCCGCCGCAAGACCCGACAGCAGACACAGGGCCACGCCCGTCGAAGGCCCGCCTCTTGTCACGATCATCTCCCGCCTCTCCGTCGCCGCCCCGCCGCCCGGCCGATCAGTTGACCACAGCGGCCCGACAAGATCAACGCCGCCCGCCTCGCGCTTGTGCCCGCCGGCCGGGCGACGATAATGGCCGCGAACCGAACGCGCGACAGTGGCCCGACGCCGGCGATCCGGCACGGGGCTGCCGGGCGCAAGCCCGCGAAACCCGAAACCGCCCCCACACAAGACGCCCCTACAGAGGACACACATGCCCGAGACGTTTCGCACCGAGGACTGGGAAAGCTACCGGATGGACTACGCCCACCCGCACCGCGAACTCGAGCCGCTCGAGCGGGAGGTCGCCGTCGTCGACGAGGCCCTCGCGGTGCTGCGGGACGCGGGCGTGCTGGGCGGCGTGGACTACGACCGCCAAAAGCTGCTCGCCCACCGCCGCGCGGTCGCCGAGCTGTTCGAGATCCCCTGGACGGCCATCACGCCCCGCATGCAGCGGCTGCTGTACGCCGTCAACGCCATCGCCCGCCCGGCGAACATGATCGCCGCGGGGATCTTCTGCGGCAACACGTTCATCTCGAACGCCGGCGCCGCGGTCGGGCCCGGCGCGTGCTACCGGGCCGAGCAGCTCATCGGCGTGGAGATCGACGAGCAGAAGGCCGACCTCGCCGAGCGCAACGTCCGCCGCATCGACCCGACCGGCGTGGCGAGAATCGTCGCCGACGACGCCGTGAACGTCGCGGCCGCGTTCGACGCGGACATCGGCCTGCTCTACCTCGATGCCGACGGCACGCCGGAGCAGGGAAAGGGGGTCTATCTCGACATCCTCCGGGCGGCGATGGACCGCGTCCCGCCGGGCGGGATCGTCCTGGCCCACAACAGCGTCAACGCCGCCGGGCGGCTGAGGCACTATCTCGAATTCGTCCGCGACACCGCCCACTTCGCCGCCAGCGTCAACGTCATCCTCGACCCGGAAGGGCTGGAAGTGTCGGTCAGATGACGCGACGCGGGCCCCGCCGGCGGAGCGGGGCTCACTTGGGCATCTCGACGACCACGCGAAAGCCGATGAAGTCGGTCGCGAACTCCTCCCGCAATCCGTCACGGGCCGCCGAACGGGCCGACGAGGCCGGCTCGCACCACGAGCCGCCACGGTGGATGCGAAACCTGCTGCTCCGCCCCCCTCGAGGATCGACCACCGGCCGCGTCGGGTAGCCCCCCCGCCCGTCGATGCACCACTCCCGCACGTTGCCGTGCATGTCGTAGACGCCCCACGCGTTGGGCTTGTACTTCCGCGCCGGCGCGGTGTGGTTGTGGCCGTCGCGGCGGTCCTTGTCGCGCCAGGGCACGTTCAGCGAACCGTCCGCGTAGTTGCCGTGCTTGTGGAGGTCCCCCTCGGATTCGCCGAAGCCGAACCGCGAGGCCGTCCCGGCGCGGCAGACGTACTCCCACTCGGCCTCGGTCGGCAGGCGGACCTTGCGGCCGGTCTTTCGGCTCATCCAGGCGCAGAACACCGTCGCGTCGCGCCAACTGACGCCCACCACCGGGCAATCGTCCCTCTGCCCGAAGCCGGGCTTCTCCCAGTGGGCGCCCCTCCGGACCCCCAACTGCGGCAGCGCCGACCGCTTGTACTGGATCGCCCCGAGCCTTTCCGCGTCCGTCCGGAACTTGTTCGCCTTCCGGGCGAAGACCCAGAACTGCTTCCGCGTGATCTCCTGCCGCCCGATGTAGAACGGGCGGGTGAGCATCACCCGGTGTTCGATCTCGTCGGGCTTGCGGCCCTCCTCGCCGGACGGCGAGCCCATCGTGAACCGGCCGGACGGCACCCAGATCAGCTCCACCTTCTGCCGCTCGCCGATGTCCAGCGTCAGCTTCATCTTGTCGCGGGCCTCGTCCAGGGCCCGCCTGGCCGAGCCGCTGGTGGGCTTGAGCTTCAGCGCCTCTTCCGCCTTCGCGACGGCCTGACGGTATTTTCCCTCTTCCGTCAGCTTCTTCGCCTCGTTGACCAGGCGGGTCTTCTCGGCCTCGATATTGCCGGTCTGCGCGGCACGGCCGGCCTTCGACAGGTTCTCGCGGGCCTGGCGGTACAGGACGACCGCCTCTTCCGGCCGGCCGGTCCGCTCGGCTTCTTTCGCCTTCCGCAGGGCCGACTCCGCGTCCCGCCACGCCTTGCCCCCGTGCGCCTTCAGCCGCGACGCGTCGTGACGGCCCAGCGCCTTGTCGTACGCCTCCCTCTCCCGCCGCGCCTCCTCGCCCAGCCGCTGCTTCGCCTTCTCCAGCGCGCCTCGCCACCCGTCGGTGGCCTCGAGGTATCGGCCGGCCTCGAAGGCCGACCCCGCCGCCTCCGAAGCCTTGCGCCACGGAGAGTTGCGATTGCCCTTCACTCCGACGCTCGCCAGCGCGCGCTCGGCCGCCTTCGCCTCCTCCCGCGCCTCGGCGGCAGACCGTTGCAGCGAGGCCAGCATCTTCAGCTCGCCGCAGAGGCTCAGCAACTTCTCGTAGGGCACCTTCGCCGCCCCGTAGGCCCGCTGGGCGTAGTACTCCTCCGCGTTGGCCCAGAGCGTGCCCGCCTCCTCGAGCTTCTTCGCGGCCCCGCCGCCGGCCTGGAGGTCCCGGACGCTTTTCCAGGCCGTCTCCGCCTGCCGGCGAAGAGGGACGATGTCCGTGATCGTCGTCGTGTCGCGAGTGTAGAGCCCCTCGATCATTCGGCTGGGCTGCCAGCCGTCTCGATACGCGCGGGCCTTCAGGACCATTCCCGGCTCGACGGGCACGGGGCCGGCGTACAGGCGCGAGGCCTCCGTCGGCTCGCTCCCGTCGGTCGTGTAGCGGACCCGGGCCGATTCCGTGTCGCACCCGATCGTCACGTCCGCGATCTCGCCGATCGTGCGCGGCGAGGGCGTGAACCAGGGGTCCGCCACCCTCTGCCCCGACGGGTCGGGCCCTCCGGGCGTCGGCCCGCCATCCCCGCCGCCGCGGCCCCATACGGCCCAGCCGCCCACCGCCGCCGCGGCCAGCACAACCGCCACGATGCCCGCAACGGCGATCGTCCGCCCGCGCGAGACCGCCGGGGCCGCCGTCGGAATCTCCGGCCGCGCCCTGACCTCCTCCAACTCAGGCGTCTCCAGCCCCGTCACCTGGAAGTACGCCTGCCGCAGATCCTCCAGCAGCTCCTTGTACGTCGCGTGCCGGTCTTCGGGATTCGTCTGGAGCATCCGCGCCACCACGCCGCCCGTCTTCGGGTGCAGCGTCGGCCGGGCCGCCAACAACGCCGGCGCCGGCCGCTCCAGACGGGCGTTGACGACCTGCTCCATCGTCGTCCCCGGGAACGCCGGCCGGCCCGCCAGGGCGTGGTACAGCGTCGCGCCCAGGCTGTACATGTCCGCCCGGCGATCAACCGCCTCCTTCCGCACCTGCTCGGGGGCCACGTAGTACGGCGTGCCGACCAGCCCCTCCCCGCCCGACTGCGCCCCGCCGAACCGCGCGATGCCGAAGTCCACCAGCTTCGGCTGGCCCTTCTCGTCGAGCATGATGTTCGCCGGCTTCACGTCGCCGTGGACCAGCCCGATCTCGTCGGCCGCCTCCAACGCCCGCGCCACCCCGATCGCGATCGCCAGCGCCCGGTCCTCCGCCATGCGATGGTCGGCCGAGAACGCCTTGTCCATCGAGCCGCCCCTGATCAGCTCCATGACGATGTACGGCTGCTGCTTCTCCTGCCCGACCGAATAGAGCCTCACCGCGTTGGGGTGCTCCAGCGCCGCCACCGCCCGCGCCTCGGCGAGGAAGTCCTCCACCCGCCGCTGGTCGGCGCCGAGCGAGCGGCGCATGACCTTCACCGCGACGTTGCGCCCGAGCCCCTTCTCGTAGGCCTTGTACGTCGCCCCCATCTCCCCCTGGCCCAGCCGCCGCAGCAGCACAAGCTTGCCCAGCCGCCCGGGCGCGGCGAACTTCGCCCGGCACTGCGGGCACTGCACGATGGAAAACGGCGCCGCCCCCTCCAGCTCAACCACCTGCCCGCACTGCGGGCAGCCCGTCTTCGCCACCGCATCCGCCTGGATGTCCGTCTCAGCCCTCTGGCCCATCTTCACTGCACCCTCGCCGCCGGCCCGGTCACTGCCGGCCGCTGGAGAAGGTCACGTCGTCCTTCGTGCCGTCCTCCCCGTCGGCGCCGGCCGACCAGATGCGGAACTTGTCGGCGCCGGAGGCGAGGCGCTCGTACCTCAGGGGTCTGTTCCAGGCGTCCTCGGGCAGCTTCCCGCCGCCGAGGTACGGCCCGGCCCACACGCGTGCGTCCTCCCGAGAGGCGGGTGGTCTGACCAGTACGTCCAACCCCTCGGCCGTGGTGGGGTACCGCCCCACCGACGCGCGGAACAGCTCCACCGCGGAGGCCGCCAACCTGATCTGCGCCAGCGTGACCGTTCGGTAGGCCTTCTTGGGGCTGACAACGGGCCTGTTGCAGCCGGCGAGCAAGGCGGCCGCGCACGCGACGGCCGCCGCGAATCGGCAAGGGGGTCTCATCCCCGCCTCCGGATGATGAACAGCGTCAGCGCCATCGTCTGGAGCGCCACCGACACCAGCGCCCAGAGGATCGCGTGCTGGATGTTCTCGGTGAGCATCTTGACGAAGACGATCGCCAGCGACAGCAGGGCCAGCATCTGCACGATCGCCCCGGCCAGCTTGGTGAAGCTGAACTCCTCGACGTGCTGGCCCCGCGCGAGCTGGCGGACGTGGCGGAGGATCTCGAGGCGGACATCGTGGTCGGCAGTGGGCTCGGCCTCTTCGCCCGCCTCGGAGGTCGCAGCCGGAACGGCCGCCGCGCCCACCTCCTTGGCCACCGGCTGGCGGTCGGCCATCACCGCCGCCGCCGTCGCCCGCGCCGACGGGGGCTGCGCGCCGGGCCGGGCCGCCGCGGCGGGCCGGCGAGGCGAGCGGAGGATCACCCGCGCGGCGTCGACGAGGTTGCGGACGGTGTGGTCGGCCTGGACGTCCTCGTCGTCCTCGTCGCCCGGCGGGGCGTGGTGGGTCGGGCGGCTGCGGACGCGGACGGTGCGGCACCCGGCCCGCTGGCCCGCCTCGATGTCGCGGGCGCTGTCGCCCACCATCCAACTCGCCGCGAGGTCGATCTCCTGCTCCTCGGCCGCCTTCAGCAGCATGCCCGGCTTGGGCTTGCGCAGGTCGGAGTCGACCGCGTACTGCTCGACGGTGGCCTCGGGGTGGTAGGGGCAGTAGTACAGCGCGTCGTAGCCCGCCCCGTGCTCGGCGAGCTGCCGGGCCAGCTCCTCGTGGATCTTCTCGAGGGCCTCCTCCGTCAACAGGCCGCGCGCGATGCCCGACTGGTTGGTGACCACCACCAGCTTGTACCCCGCCTGGGCCAGCGACTTCATCGCCAGCTCCACCCCGGGCAGCAGCTTGACCGCCGACGGGTCGCTCAGGTAGCCCGGGTCCTCGATCAGCGTGTTGTCGCGATCCAGAAAAACGGCCTTCTTCGCCATGACCGACCTTCCCTGCCCCGCCGCGGCACACCGGGCGGCGCGGGCCTACGAGGCGTTATCCGTGCTGACGATTCGATCGATGATCTCTGTCGTGCTCAGTCCGTCCACCAGCTCCAGCGTGAGCACCCGCCCGCCGTAGCCCTCCACCAGCTCGCGCCCGACCACCACCGGCGTCGTGCCCCCCTTCGCGAGGATCTCCGGGCGAAGCAGCTCCAGCAGCGGGATCGGCGTGTCCTCCTCGAACACCGTCACGTAGTCGACGCACTCCAGCGAGCCGAGCATCTCCGCCCGCTCGCCGGCACCGATGATCGGGCGAGTCGGGCCCTTCAGACGCTTGACGGACTCGTCGCTGTTGATCGCCACGATCAGGCACGACCCGAGCTGCCTGGCCTGCTGAAGGTAGCGGACGTGACCCATGTGCAGCAGATCGAAACAGCCGTTCGTGAAGACGATCAGCTCGCCGTCGCCCCGCCGGCGCGACACTTCCCCCGCCAGGGCCTCGCGGCCGACAACCTTGTTGCCGCGAAGGCCGATCAGGTGACGCAGCCGCTCGGCGATCTCGCCGCGCGTGACCGCGATCACGCCGAACCGCTCGACCTCGAGCCCCGCGGCCACGTTCGCCAGCGCCACCGCGTCGTCGTAGGGCAGCTTCTCGGCGATCGCGACGGCGAGGGCGGCGACCAACTCGTCGCCGGCGCCGGTGACGTCGTAGACGGCCCGCGGGCTGCTGGTGGGGATCCGCCTTCCCTCGCCGCCTCGCTCCAGCAGGTAGCTGCCCTCCTTGTCGAGCGTGATCAGCACGGCCTCGGCGTCGGCGACCGCGAGGATCTTCTCGCCGGCGGCGCGGAGCGAATCGTCGCCGTCGATCGCCACGCCGCTGGCCAGCGCCGCCTCGTAGCGGTTCGGGGTCAGCAGCGTCGCGCCGCGGTACCGGCGGTTGTCGTCGATCAGCGCCGGGTCCACCATCACCGAGCAGCCGGCCCGGCGCGTCTCGGCGATGATCCCCGGCGTCGTCTCGTCGGTCAGCACGCCCTTGTTGTAGTCCTCGACGATGAGCACGCCGCAGCCGCGCGCCTCCGCCGCCACCGCGCCGCGGAGCGTCGCCCACACGTTGTCGGGGATCGCCTCGCTCGTCTCGCTGTCGACCCGCAGGATCTGCTGCGCCCGCCGGTGCTGCGCGAGCCCGACGTAGCGGACCTTCACGCCCGTCCGGCGGTTCGGCAGGCGGACCAGGTGCGACGTCTCCGCGCCGTTGGAGTTCAGCAGCGTCCCCAGCTCCGCCGCCGCCGCGTCCTGGCCCAACACGCCGATGCAGGTGACCTTCCCCCCCAGCGCCAGCACGCCGGCCGCCACGTTCGCCGCGCCGCCCGGGCGGACCTCCTCCTCCACCACGTTCAGCACCGGGACCGGGGCCTCCGGGCTGATCCGCTCCACGTCGCCGTAGACGTACCGGTCGAGAAGAAAGTCGCCCAGCAATGCGATCCGCGGCGAGCCGATACGCTCGAGGTGTTCGATCAGACGGTGCATGCTCGCGTTATTCTACCGCCCCCCTGACCCCGACGCAATTCCGCCGCAACGGATACGCTCCCCCCCCGTCCGGTCCGTCCGCTCCCCGCGCAAGCCGCTTGCGGCTTCGCGAGGCCCGTCGCACAACGCGCCGACCTCGCGCAAAACGCTCGACCGTCGTCTCTCTCCTTCTTCCCTCCCGTCTTGCTCCCTGCCGCCGACGTTCCGCCTGTCGCTTTCGCGAGAACCTCGCCCGTTCCCGGTCGGGAAGCTCCCCTCGGTGGGTCCTGCCGCCCCTTCGGGGCTCGTTTCCATAGGGGCTCCCATACCGGGGGCTTGCGCCCCCGGCTATTCCCTGCCGCCCCTTCGGGGCTGTCCCGACGACTGCCGGCCGACGCCACGCCAAGCGAAGCTCTTGCCGCCAATCGTCCTCGTCGTCGTCCTCGGCTGTTCCCTGCATTCAGCATTCAGCATTCAGCATTCGGCATCGGGCGGCGGGCGAAGCCCGCGGCGCGTTGCCTCTGCCTCCGCACAGACGGCTGCCAGCTTTCGCCCCAACTGCTCGGCGCCCTCGACGAGCTCCATCGTCACCGCCAACTGCCACACCCTTCCGGCCGCCCCGGCCGCCCCGGCCGCCGCGATCTTCACGTAGTCCTTCTGCGTCGTGACCATCGCCTCGGCACCGGCCGCTTCCGCCTCGGCCGCCAGATCCGCCAGCAGCTCCCGCGTGTACGCCGCGTGGTCCGCCAACGCCCGCTCGGCCACGACCTCCGCGCCGAGCGACCGCACGGCGGCGAAGAAATGCCCCGGCGCGCCGAGCCCGCAGAACGCCAACACCGTCCGCCCGGCCAGCGCATCCAGCGGCCGCTCGGCGCCGCGATCGTCGATCAGAAACGTCGGCCGATGCGCCGCCGCATGCACGCTCGCCCGCGGCGCGAGCTCCGCGATGTGCCGCCGCAACGGCCCCAGCCGCTCCGGCGAGACCTCGTTGCTGTGCGTGATCACGACCGCATCGGCGTCGGCCAGCGCCGCCGGCGGCTCGCGAAGCAGCCCCCGCGGCAGGCAGTGCCCATAGCCGAACGGCTCGGCCGCGTCGATCAGCACGATGTCCACGTCCCGCCGCAGCCGCCGATGCTGATACCCGTCGTCCATCACGAGCACGTCGGCCCCGCTCGCGACGGCCTTTGCCGCCCCCGCCACGCGATCGCCGTCGACGACGACCTCCACGCCCGTCAGCCGCCGCAGCAGCGCCGCCTCGTCGGACCCGCCGGCCGCCGCGTCGGCCCTGTAGCCCCGCGTGAGGACCGCCGGCCGCCGCCCGGCCTGCTTGAGCCGCTCGACGACCCAGACGGCCATCGGCGTCTTGCCCGTCCCGCCGGTGGTCAGGTTGCCCACGCAGATCACCGGCACCTCGGCGCGGTGGGACGGAAGCACCCCCCGCCGGTACGCCCACCGCCGCACGCGCATCGCCGCCGCGTACGGCCCGCTCGCCAGCCACAACCCGCACCGCAACAGCGCAGCGCCCGCCCCGCCCCGCCGCCCGCTCAGTATGTCCCGTATCCTCTGCTCGTCCATCTCAGGGCGGTATCGTACCTTTCGGGCCCCTATCGCGCCTTGACCAAAACGGTGACGCCGTGCCCCATCCGGAGTGTCCGCGAGCGGGGCAGTTCGGCGGCCCCCGCGCCGGTGAGTGTGACTCTGCGAAGCCGCACGCGCCCGCCGAGGACCGACAGCGTCACGCGGATGCCGCTTCGCAGCCGCTTCTGCTCGACGACGCCCCACGCCCGCCCGGTCGACCAGAACCACTTCGCGCCGCGCTGCCCGGCGGGGGCGAACGTCATCGACGCACGGGCGCCGCTGTAGTGGAAGCCCGTCAGCGTCAGCAAAGCCGCCCAGCTCGCCATCGCGCGGGCGTAGTGATGGCCGCACTCGGCCTCGTCGAAAGGGCTTCGCTTGCGCCCGTCGTAGCGGTCGCGGATCGCGCGGATGCACTCGAGCCCCTCGTCGGTCAGCCCCTCCTGGAGCATGCCGACCGCGGCGGTGTACTCGAAGCCGGTCATCACCTCGGTCTCGTAGGGGAACGGCTGCCTCGGCCGCCGGCCGCGCGGATAGCTCGCCATCAGCAGGCCCCGCTCGTCGCCCAGCATGAAGCTCCGCCGATGGTTGAAGTGGCCCCAGACGCCCCGCCGCAGGTTGTGCTTCAGGATGCTCCGCAGCGTCTGGCGGACGTGGGCGGGCTTCAGCAGGTAGCCCAATCCGCAGACGTGGGCGAAGTACTGGCCCACGAGCTGATCGACCAGACAGCCGGCGCCGAGCTGAAGCTCCGGCTCGCTCAGGTCCCGGGCGCCCATCGACGCGTGGCGGAGCCCGTCGGCCACCGTCTCCGCCCCGCCCGGCGGGCGGATCTCGTGCTCGTAGTACTCCCCGTTGAACAGGTGCTCGTCCATCCACCGGCTGCCGCTGTCGAACAGGCGGTGGCAGGTGTCGGCGAAGTCGGCCTCGCCCAGATGCCGCGCCATCTCCTCACACGCCCGCAGCGCCCCGAGGTACCACGTGCCCATCTGCGGGTTCGGCCCGTAATACTCCACGTCCATCGTGTTGTGCTGACAGCCCTCCATCACCCCGTCGCGGTCGGCGTCCCAGCCGCCCTCGACCCAGCAGAACTCCATCGCCCGACGCGCCGCCGGCCAGAGACGCCGAAGCAGACCCTCATCGCCCGATAGCTGCCAGTCCCGGTAGAGCTTCATCAGGCAGCCCATCTGCCCGTCGGCGGCGGCCACCTTCCAGCCGCGAGCCCGACTCAGCGGCAGGTCCACGCGGAAGCTCATGTGCCCGCTCGGCCCCGTCGCCGCCTCGAACTCCACCTCGCGCATCGACGCCGCCAGCTCCCCGAACAGGTGCGCCGTCGCCTGCTCGTAGTTCCACACGTGCGTGCACGAGCCGTGGCAGCAGCCGCACGTGTCGCAGCAGCCCTCCCACCCGAAGAACCGCCCGTCCGCCGTGCGGAAGCTCGTCTGTGTCCGCAAGGCCGTCAGGTTCACCAACGCCGCCTCCGCCACTTCCGTCGGCAGGCCCGACTCGCAGACCGCCCGGACGAACGCCACGGTCCGCCGCTCCAGTTGCCCCAGCCGCCGCGCCGTCCGCACGGCGACGTCCCACGCGTCGGCGTATTGTCTCGCGTAGTGGTTGCCCACCCGGTCGGCGTCGGTCGCCCGCTTCGCCGGCGTCCACGTGCGGCGATTCGGAAAGTGCCACGCCAGCAGGAACGTCACCGCCTTCTGCCCGCGCGGCGGGACCGTCACGCTCGCCGCCAGCGAGGCCGTCGGCGGATCGGCCGTCTCGCCGGCCGGCTCGTCGAGACGCCCGTCGGCGGCGAAGTCCTCCCAGAACTCCAG
>Ga0180437_10003236_pt1 | contig 24517 bp, 19 predicted proteins | sample SS_ome_4_FD_132410 | JGI IMG/M metagenome (GOLD analysis project Ga0180437, IMG submission 132410) | Hypersaline lake sediment archaeal communities from the Salton Sea, California, USA - SS_3_D_1 metaG | ecosystem: Environmental > Aquatic > Non-marine Saline and Alkaline > Hypersaline >... | reverse complement strand
GGCGAAACGCCCCAGCCATGGGGTCGGGGTACTTTTGCAGGCCGCGCCGCAGCACGTCCTGCACGGCTTCGGCCACCGCGGGCGGGCAAGGATACGGGTTCTCGTTCGTGTTGAGCTTCACGAACGCACCGTCCTGCGGCTGCTCGCCGGGGACGTAGCCGGCCACGGCGTCGATCTGGGGGCGGAAGTAGGACATAGTCGAGGGATTAGGGGGTAGGGATTAGGGATTGGGGGGAACGGGGAGCAACGACTGACCGGAGCTACCGGTTGCGCAAAGCAGTGTCAATGTGGACATGCAGTCGTTTCAGGAGATCACGTTCCTCATCGGGCAGCTCGCGCGCCGCGTAGGTGTGCTTGATCGCCGCATTCAGTTCATGCCATCCGTCTGTGAGGCCATTGTTGCCAAGCCAAGCTGGTAGTAGGCTTGCCAGTGCCCCAAGCTCTCGTCGATCACACCATCGGTCGACCAGTTCACGGATCACTTCGTTCGGGTCCAGCTCCACGGTCGGTGCTCCCCGGTGTTAAGTTCATGGCGAAGCGTTTGCATGGCAGAATTCGGCGCGAGTCGTCGGCATGCACGCGACTTCATCCTCCATCATTCAACCTTCATCCTTATCTCCACACTCGCCCGGTGCGCGGTAAGGCCTTCGGCGGTGGCTAGGACTTGGACGTCGCGGGCGAGGTCCAACATCCCCTCGCGCCCGAAGTGGATCACGCTGCCGGCCCGGAGGAAGTCGTTGGCCGAGAGCCCGCTGGCGAACCGGGCGGTGCCGCTGGTCGGCAGCACGTGCGAGGGCCCGGCCGCGTAGTCGCCCAGGGCCACGGGCGTGTAGTTGCCCAGGAACACGGCCCCGGCGCAGCGGATCTTCTCGGCCAGGCGCGAGGCGTTTTCTGTGGCGATGTGCAAGTGCTCCGGGGCGATCTCGTCGGTCAGGCGGCAGGCCTCGTCGGCGTCGCGGGCGAGGATCACGGCACCGAACTCCTCGAGGCTCTCGCGGGCGAGCCGGCCTCGTTCGAGGTTGGCCAACTGCCCGGCCAGCGCGGCCACCGCGGCCCGGAGCACCGGCTCCTCCCAGCCCACCAACAGGCTGGCGCCCGGGGCGTGCTCGGCCTGGGCGATCAGGTCGCTGGCCGTGAACTCGGGGTTGGTCGAGTGGTCGACGATCACCACGACCTCGCTGGGTCCGGCGATCGAGTCGATGTCCACCTCGCCGTACACTCGCTTCTTGGCCAGGGCCACGAAGAGGTTGCCCGGGCCCACGATCTTATCGACCCGGGGGATGCCCTCGACGCCGTAGGCCAGCGCGGCCACGGCCTGGGCCCCGCCCAGGCGGTAGACCTCGTCGATCTCCAGCTCGTGGCAAGTGGCCAGCACCGCGGTGTTGTACGCCCCGAACTCGGTCGGGGGGGCCACCACGGCCAGCTCGTCGACCCCGGCCACCTGGGCGGGCACGGCGGTCATCAGCACGGTTGACGGGTAGGCCGCCGCCCCGCCCGGCACGCAAATCCCCACGCGCCGCAGCGGCCGGTACCGCTCGATGAGATACCCGTCGGGCCGGTCGACCTCCACGTCCTGGTGCAGGATGGCGTGCTGGAAGTAGTCGATGTTGTGGCGGACCCGCCGGACCGCCGTGAGAAGCTGCGGATCGGCCTCGGCGTGTGCCCGGGCCAGCTCCTCGCGAGGCACGCGGATCGTCTCGGCCGAAAGCTCGGCACGGTCGATCCGCCGGGAGTAGTCGAGCACGGCTTCGAGGCGCCGCTCCTCCACGTCGCGGCAGATACGCTCGACCACGTCGACCGGCGCGAGCGGCTCGCCGAAGACCTCGACCGTGCGCTGGCGCCCGGCCTCGCTGACCACGTCGCCCCGCGGGCTGAGCCGGCGGCGCAGCTCGGCCATGGCCTGGCCGATGTCGTCCTGCCGGCTGTCGATCCAGCGGAGGTTCATCGGGGCGGTATTCATCGTGGGTGCCTCCCGGCGGTGGCAGCTCGTCGTCGGCAGTTCGTCGGTGGCCATGGGCATCGGCCCACGTCCCATCCCTATTTTGCCGGCCGCGGCCGGATCGCGGTAGGGGGCCCAGGGGTGTCCCGAGGGCGTCGGCGAGGGTATGCTGTGGTAAGAGACACTTTCAATAGAGGTGAGGGTTCGGACATGAGTCAGTCAGTCGTGCCAGCCGTCCGGCGCGTCGTGCTGCGGGACTACAAGAGCATTCGCGAGTGCGACGTCTCGCTCGGCCCCCTGGCGATCCTGGTCGGGCCGAACGGGTCAGGGAAGAGCAACTTCTTGGACGCGCTGCGGTTCGTTTCCGACTCCCTTCGGACGAGTGTCAACACTGCGGTCGCAGATCGCGGCGAAGTTCTCGAGCTCCTGCGCCGAACCCGTGAGCGAGCCACCACGTTCTCGATCGAGCTGTCCCTCGCCGTTCCTGAAGGCGAAGCCCAATATCAACTGACCATCGGCGAAGTTTACCGCCTATTTGTCATCGAAACGGAGGCGTGCTGGGTGTCCACGCGCGGGGCGGGCCGTGAGGGTTATCGTGTTCGCAACGGCAGGATAGAGGAAGCCACGATCCAGAATCCTCCTCCAGCGTCGGACCACGAGCTTTACCTAAGAAGCGTTGCCACGTATCCCCAATTCCAAGCCGTTCGCGACTTACTCCACGGCATGCGGTTCTACCACATCGACCCGGCGAAGGTCCGGATCGACGCTTCGCAGGGCCAGCCCGCCCGAGAGTTGGCCTCCGACGGTCAGGGGAGCCTGTTCGCCTACCATCGGCTCCAGGCCAATCCCGAAGCGAAACAACGGTTGGAGGCTTACCTCCGCGCGATACTGCCCTCGCTTCGCGAGATCAAGGTGGCCACGGATCGGATGGACGTCGGCTTGCTTCACGGCACGAGTATCCGGAAGGGAACGCAACCGGCGGAACGTGAGGAGCCGACGTCATTGACGTTTGTGATCAATGACGACGGACATCGGCTGGCATTCCGCCCGCGGAGTATCTCGGATGGCACGTTACGGGCTTTCGGGGTTTTGCTCGCGCTGTTTCAGAGTCACGGGCGGGGTCCGTCGGAGCCGATTTCCCTGGTGGGCATTGAGGAACCGGAGTTGACGCTGCACCCGGCGGCGGCGGGCGTGCTGTTCGACGCGCTCACGGAGGCATCCCAGCTTACCCAGATCTTGGTTACCACCCATAGCGCGGAGCTGCTGGATATCAAGGAACTGGACCCCGACGCGCTGCTGGTGGTCGACGCGCCGCAGGGCGAAACACGGATCGGGCCGGCGGACGACGCGAGCTTGTCGGCCATGCGAAACCGGATGTACACCGCCGGTGAACTGATGGAAATGAACCAACTTCTCCCTCAGCCAAGGCCGACCGGCGGATCGCCGGCGCCCGCGGCCGGCGCCCCCTGAACGCGCAGATCATGATCGTCCACGTCGGTTGCGTCGTCGAAGGCCACGGGGAGGTCGCCGCGCTGCCGGTCCTGTTGCGGCGAATCCAGCAGGCCGTCGCCCCTTCGCTGGCGCTTCAGATTCCGCGCCCCGTGAGGGCCCCGAAAACGAAACTCATTCGCGCCGGCGGCCTGGAAAACGCCCTGCAGCTCGCGGCCATGAAGTGTCCCCGCCCGTGCGCCCTGCTGGCGTTGCTCGACGCGGACGACGACTGCCCCGCGGTGCTCGGTCCGCAACTGCTGGCTCGCGCGGAGGCCACGCGGCCGGACATCCCCACCGGCGTCGTGCTGGCCAAGCGGGAGTTCGAGGGCTGGGTCCTCGCCGGGCTCGGACCCATGGCCGGCAAACGCGGGCTCCCCGAGAGTCTTCTTCCCGTGACGGACCCCGAGTCGATCCGCGACGCCAAGGGCGTCTTGACCGGACTCATGCCTGCCGGCCGGGCGTATTCGCCTACTGCCGACCAGCCGGCCTTTGCCGCGGGCTTTAGTCTGGAAGCCGCCCGGGCCGAGTCCGACTCTTTTGACAAGTGCTGGCGCGAGGTGACGCGTCTGCTCGCCGCAATCGCCGGCTAGAACCCCCGCCGGACGAGGAACGTGGCCGAGGCGGTTGCTGACATATCCCCCGCCGCGACGTACAATAGCAAAGGGTCGGCGGTCGGGTGTGCTGGGCAGTTTCCTCTCTTCGCGGCCATCGGAACGGTGGATAAGGCGCTGTTTACCATTTCCTGTACCACGTGCCGGGCCCGGCTGAAGGTCCGGAGCGAGGAGGCCCTTGGGGCTATCCTCGAATGCCCCAAATGTGGGAGTATGGTCCAGGTCGTGCCCCCGCCCGGCTGGAAGCCCCCACAACCCGCACCACCCGAAACTCCGGCGAACCAGCCTGCCGCCGGGTCAGCAGCGTGGACAGACCCGGTGGAGACTTCGCCCGAGCGGGACGAAAAGGCGAAGACGGGCACCACAGCCGGCACGAGGGCGGGCGCAGCGGCCGGAGGCGCCGTCCTGGCCAAGGGAGCCGCGCAGGCCGCTGAACCCGCGGCAGGGGCCGAGTTGAACGTTCCTTCGACGGGCCCGTCCGGCTCAGCCGCCTCGGGATCGAAGCCACCGCCGCTCCCCTCTTCGTCGGCTTCGGCGACGCCGCCCGGCACTTTGGCCTCGCCGACTGAGCTGCTGTGGCGGAAGCTGCTGCTGACGGCGGCCGTTCCGCTGGCGGCCGTGGTGATCGGGATCGGAGCCTGGGCGGTCTTCTTCTCGGGCGATCCGGCGCCGATGCCGCCCGATCAACGCGACCAAACGCCCTCGGAAGACCCCGCCGACCCTTCGGGCAAAGTCGCCAAAGACGGGCGTCCGCTGCCGACCCCGTGGAATCGGCGCTGGCTGCCCGACGAAACCGTGCTCTTGGTCCGTTGCCACCCCTCGCAATGGGCCGACCATCCCGCCGCGGCCAAGGCCATGGCCCAGGGGCGGGAGCTTTGGCAGCCCACCGTCGGCCGGCTGATGCGCGGGCTGGGCCTGAAGCTGGACGGGATACGCCGGCTGACCTGGGCCGTCACGGACCTGGCGGCCTGGTCCGATCGGTGCGTGGTGGTCGTCGAGCTGGAGGAGGGCCACGACGCCACGCTGCTGGGCGGCGGCGAGCCGATCGACATCACGCTCGACGGGGCCGAGTGCCGCCGGCTGCACAACCCCCATTGGCCGCACCCCTTTGCCGTGGTCGGCCCGCAGACCATCGTCACGGGCGAAGCCGCGTTGCTCGGCGACTTGGCCGGCCGCTCTGAGCCGTCGCTGCAAAGCCCGGCGGTAAGGCGGCTGCTCTCGGCCGTTCCGCTCGAGGCCGACGCCATGCTGATCGTCGATCTGGCGGCCGCGCGCCAGGCCGGTTGGCGCCTGCCCGCGGCCCTGTTTGACGTCTGGCCGGCGGCAAAGGGGCCGTGGCACGTGGTGTGGGAGGTGCCCGCCGGGCTGGGCGTTTCCCTGCGCCATGGCGATCGGCTCGAGGGGCGCCTGGCCCTGGTGTGCGAGGGCCCCACTGCCGTTGCGGACGTCAAGGCCGCGGTCGACGAGCTGCTGCCGGCGGCCCGAGAGGCCCTCGGCGCGCGCCTCGAGAGCCTGCCCGGGAGTCTCCGGGCGGGCGAGATCACCGCGGCGGCCGCGACGCAATACGAGGTGGTGCTGGCGGACGGGCTGGCCGCGGCCGAGGCGGCCCGTTGCGAAGTGGCGGACGAAATCGTGCTGGTCCACGTGCCCGGTGGCCGGGACCCGGCCGCGCTGGCCGCGGCCGCCCTGGACTGCCGGGAGACGGTCCACACGGACTGGCTCGCCGCTGCCCGGCGAGTCGACGAAGCGAACCACGGCCGGCTGATCGCGGGGCTTGGCGGCTATGCCAAGGCCGAGGGTCGATTTCCGTCGGGCGTGGCGGGGGGGGCACTCCTGGCCCCCGAGACCCGCCTGAGCTGGGTCGCCACGATGCTGCCCTACCTGGACCACTCCGACTGGCATCGGCAGCTCGAGTTCGGCTACCCCTGGAACGGCCCGCAGAACCGCGAAATCGCCCGCCAGGAGCTGCCTGAGGTGGTCAATCCCGCCGTCGGCCCCCAGCAAAGCGAGGCCGGCTACCCGGCAACCCATTACGTGGGCTTAGCGGGCGTGGGACCCGATGCCGGACAGTTGCCGCCGAACGACCCCCGCGCCGGAGTGTTCGGCTACCGGCGGAGCGCCCGGCCCGAGGAAGTCGCCGACGGGGCCTCGAACACGATCGCCGTCCTCGGAGTGACCGGCAGGCCGGGCCCCTGGGCGGCGGGCGGCGAGGCCACGGTCCGGGCGCTGACGCGCCCGCCCTACGTCAACGGCCCGGACGGATTCGGCAGCGGCCAGCCCGACGGGATGCTCGCCGCCATGGCCGACGGTTCGGTCCGTTTCATCTCGAAGGACATCGACCCCCGGGTGGTCGAGCAGCTTGCCACCATTGCCGGTGGCGAGGCGACGACCGTTGTGGCACTCGACGTGCGCCCGAGAATCCCCCTGCCCGCCGTTGGTCCCAAACCGCCAGGGGATGCGGAACCCGAGCCGGTGCCGCCCAAACCCGTGCCACCGGGAGGGGATGCCGAACCGGGTGCCGATCCGGCCCGCGGCCCCGCACCGGAGCTGGTCGACGTCCGCCCGCGCCTGACTATGCGGATTCCGCAGATCGAGCTGCCGTCGATGCCGCTGGGCGAAGCGGTTGACGTGGTCTCGAACATTGCCGGGGTTCCGGTCAGCTTCGACCCGCAGGCCATGGCCGAGCTGGACGTCTCGCTCCGCGACGAGGTCCAGGTCGATCTGAGCGGGGCGAGCGTCGAGGAGATCTTCCGCGCGGTGTCCGGCCAGCGCGGCCTCGTGCCCGTGGTCGAGGAGGGTCTGGTGCTCTTGACCTCCCCGGCCGAGCACCGCCAGCGGATCTACGCGGTCAAGTACACCGTCTCGGACCTGGCCGGCGACGACCCCGGGCAGTTGGCCGAGCTGGGCGAGCTGCTGCAGGAGCTGGTGGTGCCGGAGAGCTGGCGTCCGGCGGGCGGGCCGGGCGTCGTCGAGCCGGCCGGTGCCGCGCTTCGCGTCCACCAGACCGCGCCGGTACACCGCCAGGTGCTCATCTTTTGCGAAAAGCTCCGCGTGGCGCGGGATCAGTCGCCGCGTAGCAGGCACGACCCCGAGCTGTTCCGGCTCGCGAGCCGGCGGAGCCGGGCCCGGGCCGCGCTGGGGCGCCCGGCAACGGCCAACTTCCACGACCCCGTGCCGCTGGCCGAAATCGTCTCGCACGTGGGCCGGGCGGCCGGCGTGGACATCTTCATCGACCGCGTGGCCCTGCACGCGGCGGGGCTTTCCGCCGAGGCCCCCGCTACGCTCACCACGCAAAAGGAGCCGCTCTCCGCCGCGTTGGACCGGCTGGCCGCGTCGGTCGGCGTGGCCTGGCGGGTCGTCGACGCCCAGACGCTCCAGATCACCAGCCCCAAGGCGCTCCGGGCCCAACTGGAGCTGGAGTTCTACCCGATCAAGTCCTTGCTCGGCCCGGGACGGTCCGGCCCCGGGCTGGCCGAGACGCTCCAGACTCGGGTGGAGCCGGGCACGTGGGGCGACGGGGGCGGGCCGGGCCTGGTCCACTTCGACGGACCCTCCGGCTGCCTGATCGTACTCCAGTCGCAGCCCGTCCAGGCGGCCGTCGAGCGGCTGCTCGGTGAGATGGCCGACGCGGCGAAGTAGGGTGCGTGCTCGCACGCACGCAGAGTGGCCGCAGACTCCGGGCCGTGCTTTCGTGCTCGGGGGGCCTGACGCCCTTTCTCCCGCGTGCATCCGAGCACGCACCCCACGGCTACAAGCCGGGCCACGCCCGTTTTGCCGATTTTCCCACTTGCCTTTTCCCGGCAATATGTCAAAATACCAGGGAAGACGAAAGTGCGTCGCCCGCCGGCGACGATGAGGGGAACATGAGCCGCAGCTACGCCACCTATTTTTGGTTCTTCTTTGGCCCGCGTGGTCGCGGGGCAGGAGGTGGTTTGTAGATTCGCCGGCTCACCCGAAGCAAACCCAAGCCCCGAGGCCACGAAAGGCCCCGGGGCTTTTTTTGTCGAACGTCCCAACCGTTGCCAGGAGCTAACGCCATGATCGTCGTCATGAAACGCGGAGCGACCCAAGAGCAGATCGACCACATGGTCGCGCGGGTCGAGGAGCTGGGGCTTCGGTCCCATGTAATCTACGGGGAGGAGCGGACCGTGATCGCGGCCATCGGCGACAAGCGGGACGAGCACCGCACGGCCCTGGAGAGCGGGCCCGGCGTGGCCGAGGTCATGCCCATCCTCGCCCCCTACAAGGTGGCCAGCCGCGAGGTGAAGCCCGAGCCCACGATCGTCCGGGCCGGGTCGCTGGCCGTGGGCAATTGCCACTTGGGCATGATCGCCGGCCCCTGCTCAGTCGAGAGCGAAGAACAGACGCTCACCACTGCCCGGGCCGTCAAGGCCGCCGGGGCCACGGCGCTTCGGGGCGGGGCGTTCAAGCCGCGTACCAGCCCCTACAGCTTCCAGGGGCTCAAGGAAGAGGGCCTGCGGATCCTCGCCGCGGCGCGGGACGAAACGGGGCTCGCCGTGGTGACCGAAGTGTTGGCCGCCACCGAGGTAGCCCTCGTGGCCCGCTACGCCGACGTCTTGCAGATCGGTGCCCGCAACATGCAGAACTACCGTCTGCTCGAAGCGGCCGGCAAGGAGGGCAAGCCGGTGCTGCTGAAGCGCGGCCCCTCGGCCACCATGGACGAGCTGCTCCTGGCCGCCGAGTACGTCTTAAACGCCGGCAACCCGAACGTGATGCTCTGCGAGCGGGGCATCCGCACGTTCGAGACGCACGTCCGCTTCACGCTCAACCTCTCCTCGGTCCCCTACCTGCACGAGCGCACGCACCTGCCCGTGGTCGTCGACCCCAGCCACGGCACGGGCCACACCAGCCTGGTCACGCGCATGGCTGCCGCCGCCGTGGCTGCCGGGGCCGACGGCCTGGTGGTCGAGGTCCACCCCAGCCCGGAAACCGCGCTCTCCGACGGCTACCAGTCGCTCACCTTCGAGCAGTTCGAGGAGCTGATGACGCTCTGCCGCCGGGTGGCCGAGGCAGTGGGGAAGAAGATCGTGCCGAACGAGGAGTGCGCGACGGCCGGGGTGTAGCGAGCGAACGACAAAAGCCCTGGTTCCCATGCTCCACATGGGAACGAGGATGCACAGGGGGGCTTACGGCCGCGGAATCCCCAGTTGATCGCAAATCGTCCGAGCCGTCGTCTCCTTGATCTCACGATGCCTCGGGACCGCACCGCACCTTCCATTGGCCGGGTTGCGGTAAATGGAATGGTTCGCGCCTTCAAGGTCGAGCGAGCAACCGTGGTTCTCCAGATGCCGAATCAGGTCGCGGCGCTTCATGGAACCGGCACTTCCACAGAAACCGTTTCCCACATGGCATTTCCGGGCGCGTCTTTCGCCGCGTTCTCCCGGTACGCCTCAAGCACCAGTTCGATCGCCTCCTTAATATTTGCGCGGGCCTCCTTCATATCCCGCCCTTGAGTGACGGCGCCCGGCAACTCCGGCACGGTAGCCATGATCCATCCGTCCTCGACGGTCGTGTACACCACGTGATAGTCATGCCGCATTGGAGTACCCCCTTTAGCCCGCCCATGTTGGAGTACAGCCTTCAGGCTGCAAAGAACAGGCTGAAGGCTGTACTCCAACGTCCGAACTCCCGGACAACCTCACTCAGGACAGTATACGGCGCCGAGGGCCGAGCGGCAATCCATCTAACGGCCCGGGCGACGCTTCCCTCCGCCCGCGTGCGCCGCTACAATCCCCCTCATGGTATCCCGTAGATGGCTATTGCCGACACTGCTCATCCTTGCGCCCTCGGCAGTCGCGCCCGCCCGCGCCTGCTTCACCGTGATCGTGGGCCGGGACGCCTCGGCTGACGGTTCGGTGCTGATGGGACACAACGAGCAGAACGGCGGGCGCCAGGCGCTCCACTTCCGTCGCGTGCCCAGGCGGCAGTTCGACGAGGACGCCGTAATGCGGCTGCGCCGCGGCGGTACGCTCGAACAGGTCCCAGAGACGTTCGCCTTTCTCTGGAGCGAGCTGCCGGGCCAGGAGTTCAGCGATTCGTATCTGAACGAGCACGGCGTGGCCATTGTCAGCAACGCCTGTCCCACGCGGGAGGACGACTACGAGAAGCTGGTCGCCCGCGGCGAAATCCGCGACCGCGGCATCGGCTATATGCTCCGCCGGCTGGTGGCCGAGCGGGCCCGCTCGGCACGCGAGGGGGTCGAGCTGGCCGGGCGACTCGTGGAGCGGTTCGGCTACGTCCACTCGGGCCGGACGTACGCGATCGCCGACCCGCGCGAGGCGTGGCTCTTCGCCGTGGTTGCAGGGCGCCGTTGGGTGGCCCGGCGCGTGCCCGACGACGCCGTGGTCGTGTTGCCGAATATCCACATCATCGGGCAGGTGGACCTCGATGACACGCGCAACTTCCTCGCCTCGCCCGACCTGATCGGCTACGCGGTGAAGCGCGGCTGGCACGACCCGCAGGCCGGCGAGCCCTTTTCGTTCCGCAAGGTCTACCGCGGCGACCGCTCCGACAAGCCCGACCCCCGCCGGCTCCGCGGCCGGGAGCTGGTGCTCGGCCATAAGGAGCCCCTTCGCGCCCACCCGGCACCGATTGGGGCAACGCCGCCGCGCAAACTCACCGTTGCCGACGTGGCAGTGATCCTCCGCGACCGGGCCGGCCGGCCGCCGCTCTCGACGCCCACGACCCAGGAGGCGAGCGTGTTCCAGCTCCGCGCCGGCGTGCCGCCGGAGATCGGCTGCGTCTGGTGGCGGACCACCGCCGAGCCGGCTGTCAGTGTGTTCACCCCTTGGTATCTCGGAGTGCTCACGGTCCCGGAGCAGTACGATTCGCCCGGCGACCTGGAGGCGAAGCTCACGCTCGACCACCACTTCAACCCGCCCGAGGGCACGTTCGACCGGCACGCCCCCGCCGCGTGGCGGACGTTCCGGCGGCTTCAAGGCGTCGCGTACGCCGGCGGCGAGGCCGGCATCCGCAAGTTGCACGACGAGTGGACGGCCTTCGAGCGCAAGATCTTTGCCACGCAGCCGGAGCTGGAGACCAAAGCGACCGAGACTTGGGAAAAGGACCCCACCGAGGCCCGGCGGTTGCTGACCGAACGATGTCACGACATTGCGGCCGACGCCCAGCGCGCCGCCCGGAAGTGGTTGGATGCCCGCTAAGCGTTCTTGGAGTGCGGCGATTCATCGCCGCTTTCGAAACCGCCAACCACCCAAACCCGGGGCAGTCGATTATCGGGCGAGTTGCGGCCCAGATCGGTTTGCGTGAGAATACCCAGAAAGCGGCGATAAATCGCCGCACTCCAAGTATGAGGAGAAACAAGATGCGTACGATCCTTGCTGCCGTCTCCGTGACGGTCCTGTGGATGTCGTCGAACACGACACTCGCGGCTGGCGGTCAGCCGCGCGTCGAGCTCGGCGAGCGGCTCGACTGCGGCGTCATCGCCCGGCCTATGGGCGAGGGCAAAGTCTACATCGGCTGGCGCTTGCTGCGGTCCGACGCGGAGGGCGCGGCATTCAACGTGGTCCGCCGCGTCGAGGACGGACAGCCCGTGCGGCTCAACGAGCAGCCGATTCGCCGGACAACCGATTTCGTCGACAACGCAGTGCCGAAGGGAAAACGCTGCGTCTGGTCGGTCGTCCCGATCACGGCCGAAGGAGAAGGGACGGCCGCGGACAGTCCGAGGCTCGATCCCGGCACGCCGGCCCGCCAGTACGTCTCCATCAAGCTCCAGGGCGACTACACCTTCCAGAAGGTGGGCATCGCCGACCTCGACGGCGACGCCCGCTACGACTTCGTCATTAAGCAGCCCAACGCTAACATCGACCCCTACGAAAAGTACTGGAAACCCAGCCCGGATACCTACAAGCTTGAGGCCTACCGCAGCAACGGCGAGTTCCTCTGGCGCTACGACCTCGGCTGGTCCATCGAGCGGGGGATATGGTATTCACCCTACGTGGTCTACGACCTTGACGGCGACGGCAAGGCCGAGGTGGCCCTGAAGACCGGCGAGGGCGACCCCCGCGACGAGGACGGGCGCGTGCAGACCGGGCCCGAGCACCTCACGATCCTCGACGGGCTGACGGGCAAGCCGATCACGCAGATCGCCTGGCCGCCGCGGGAACTGTTCAAAGACACCCACCGGCCCTACAACTACGCCTCGCGCAATCAACTCGGCATCGCCTACCTGGATGGCGAAACGCCCCACCTGATCGTCGAGCGCGGCACGTACAACGTGATCGTGGTGATCGCTTACGGGCTGCGAGACGGCAAGCTCGACGAGGTCTGGCGATGGGACAATCGAACGCTGGGGCGCGAGTACCAGGGCCAGGGCTCCCACTGGATGCACGCCGCCGACGTCGACGCCGACGGAAAGCAGGAGGTCGTGATCGGCTCGGCCGTGATCGACCACGACGGCACCGCGCTCTGGACCACCGGCCTGGGCCACCCCGACCACTGCTACGTGGGCGACATCGACCCGGCCCGCCCGGGGCTCGAAATCTACTACGGCATGGAGACGCGACAGAAGGAACGTGACGGCATGTGCTTGGTCGACGCGGCCACTGGTCGTATCCTCTGGGGCCACGAGGGATTCACCCGGCACGTCCACGGCCGCGGGCTGTGCAGCGACATCGACGGCCGCCACCCCGGCTGGGAGTGCTACAGCGCCGACACCGACGAGCGGAAGCACTTCGCCTGGTCGCGGCTGCGCACGTGCAAGGGTGAAGTCATCAGCGAGGAGAACCTCGGCGGCTTCGGCCCCCTGGCGGCCTATTGGGACGCCGACCTCCAGCGGGAGATCGTCGACCGCGGCAGCGTGTTCGACTACCGGGGGCCCACGCTGCTTGAGCCGATCGAGGGCAAGGCGGTGGTGGCCGTGGCCGACGTGCTGGGCGATTGGCGCGAGGAGCTGATCGTCACCGATCCCGGCGAGCTGCGGATTTACACCACCGCGACCCCGGCCGAGGACCGCCGCGTGTGCCTGATGCAGGACCCGATCTACCGCACCGACGTGGCCCACGCCGCGATGGGCTACTGGAAGGTCCCGATGCTCAGCTACGATCCGGCGTCGCCGAAGGATCGGTAGCCGGCACCGTGAGCGAGAACAAGCTCTCCGGCGAAGCACACTCCGGCTCGGCCCGCTCGGGCTCGTCGGTCGTGGTCCGCACGATCCATCGCGGCCGCGCGCGGACTTCGTCGTAGATCCGTGCCAGGTACTCGCCGATCACGCCCAGCGCGATCAACTGGACCGACCCCAGAAACAGCATTGCCAGCACTCCGGGCGAAAACCACCAACCCGCGGCGGGCCACAACAGCCGGGCACCCAGCGAGACACCGGCAGCCACCAGCGTGCCCATCAGCACGGCCGCACCCGCGTACGCCGGAAACCGCAGCGGCAGCTTGGAGAAGGACAACAGCCCGTCCAGGGCAAAGCGGAGCATCTCGCGCAGCGGGTATTTCGTCTTTCCCGCCGCCCGGCCACGGCGCGTAAACGGCACGCCCGCGTGCTTGAACCCCGTCCAGCAGCGCAGACCCCGCCAGAACAGGGCGTGCTCGCGCGAGGCGACGAGCTGGTGCACCACCCGGGCGTCCAAGAGCGCGAAGTCGCCCGCGTCGTGCGGAATCCGTATCTCGCACAGCTTATCGAAGACGCGGTGGAAGAGCGACGCGGTGATGCGCTTCAACGCCGAGATGCCCTGCTGCGCGGTGCGCCGGCCGTAGACCACGTCGTAGCCCTCGCGCCACTTGGCGATGAGCCGCCCGATCAGCTCGGGCGGGTCCTGCAAGTCGGCGTCGATCACCACCACGGCGTCGCCCCGAGCGGCTTGAAGGCCCGCGCCCACCGCCGCCTGATGGCCGAAGTTGCGCGAGAGCTGAAGCCCTCGCACCCGATCGTCGCAGGCCGAAAGCCACTGGATGATCGGCCAGGTCTCGTCGGTCGAGCCGTCGTCGACGAAGATGAGTTCGGCCGGCTCGTCCCATCCGACCGCGGCGTCGGCCAACGCCCGATACGTCGTTCGGAGCACCTCGGCTTCGTTGTAGCAGGGAACCACGACCGAGATCATGGCGCGTCTCCTAACGTCGCGTTGGCAACGAAAGAGGGACCTGGCTTATTTTGCCGGAACGGCCCGAAGGGTGCTTCGCACAAAATAGACCAGGTCCCTTCTTCGTTCTTCGAAACAGCGTCAGCCGGCCGCGGCCCGCCAGGTACCAGCGGCGGTTGGGGCACTGGTCGAGGACTTCCAGGCGTCCCAAGCCGGCCCGGGCACGGCCCGTCTCTTCCCCGGCGAGCAAGTAGACGTCGCCACCGCCCGGCCCCACCCGCGCGGCGAGCTGCCCCGGGTCGTCGACGCGAACGAGCGGCGGCTTCAGATAGTAGTAAACCTGGTTCTCGTAGAGATCAACGAGATACAGCGGCTCGCCATCGGGCACCAGCGCATCCACGCGGCGGGCGAACTGCGTCTCCTCGCGGTACGAATCGTGGTGCGGCATCACGAAGCCCAGCACGCCCACGGCCACCAGCCAGACCGTGGCGAACGTGCCCGCCAAATGGGCCGCGGGCGAGTGGAAGTGCTCCAGGCAGAGGGTCGCAAGGAGGCCCGCGCCGAGCAGGCCCGTGACCCACGCCAGCTCGACGTAGCCCGGGGGCGTTAGCACCATCACGGCGGCGAGCCCGGCCGCGCATCCCGCCACGATCCCCCCCGCCCCGAGGGCGAACTCACGCCGGGCGCGGTGCCTCGGGCGATGGGCGAATGCCACCAGCCCCACGGCGCCCGCGACCGAAAGGGGCGGCATGAGCGGGGCCAGGTAATGGTCGCGCTTGAACACACTTAGGCACAAGACCGCCAGCCCCGGCACGATCCAGCAGGCGGCCAGGCGCCAGAACGCGCAAAAGGGGACTGGATAACCCTTCAGCCACGTGGCGAATCGCCTTGTACGACGGCCTTCCAAGGCCGTCGCTGTAGTGACTAGTCCTTCGACGGCCTTGGAAGGCCGTTGTACTCCCTTTTCGGTTGCCCGCCGGCGCAATCCCACGACCAGCCCGCCTACCACGAACGGCGTCCAGGGCAAAAGGACTAGCGGTATCGAGTAGAAGTAGAAGAACGGGTCGCGCGCCCCGCCTTGCTCGCCCCGCATCCGGCCGAAGTGGTGCAGAATCTGGTCGTCGAGGTACGCCGGGCAGCGGAGAAACGCCGGCACGGCCCAGCCCAGCACCGGCAGCAGGAACAGGCCCATGCCGATCGGGCTGGCCAGGAATCGCATCGGGCGCCCGTCCCGCTCGCGCACCATGGCCCACGCCGCGTACAGCCCACACGCCCCGAAAACAAACACCGGCCCCACCAGCCCCTTGACCAGAAACGACAGCCCGGCCAGCAAGTAGAACAACCAGGGCAGCCACCGTGCCCGCGAGCGTGCGCCCGGGCTTTCCACCGCCCCGGCCGCGAAACAGGCCGTGGCCGCGCAGACCAGGGCGGTGAGCACGATGTCGGCCTCGGCCACGCGCGAAAGGCGCAGGGCGTAGTAGGTCGTGGCTTGTACGAGCCCCGCGACCACTCCCACGCGGCGCCCGAAGAACCGCGCGCCCAGCCAGGCGACCAGCACCGCCGCGGCCACGCCGGCCAGCGCCGTGGGCAGGCGCACCACGACCTCGCAATCGCTGCCGGTGGCGGCCATAGCCAGGGCCACCAGCCAATTGAGCCCCGGCGGCTTGTGCGTGCAGGGCACGCCCAGGTTCGTCGGCACCAGCCAGTCGCCCGAGGCCAGCATCTCCCGGGCCGGCTGGGCGAACATCACCTCGTGGTGCGTCAGGGCCCGGTCCGGGTGCAGGGCGAAGCTGATGCTCAACATGCTCGCCGCGTAGAGCGCCACCAGACCCGCCGCGCCGGCGGAGAGGCGGTACGCATCGGGCGGGCTTCCCTCGACGGGAAAGGGATCCGGCGCCGTTTGGGTCGATCGCGGCGGCATCGAGCGACGTCCTTGTCGTCTCGCGCGGGGCCGACGTGCCGTCGGCCGCTAAACAACACGGGGTGCGCCGACGTGGCGTCGGCCGTTACACAACGCGGAGTGCGGGGCAGCAGAATAGCCCATTTTGCCCCGGCGGTCCAGTTCACTCGCCTGCTAGCACTGCTGGCAGCGGCGGAGGGACGCTATCCGCGAAAGTCTTCCCGCGGCGGGCAGAAGCACTCGATCACCCGCATCCGCTGCGGCCCGACCTTCACCTGGTGCGGCACGCCGCCGGGCAAGCGCCAGAGCTGCCCGGCCACCACGTGGTGCGGCGTGCCGTCGATCACGAACTCCGCCTCCCCCTCGACCATGTAGCCCATCTGCTCGTGCGGATGGCTGTGCTCGGGCAGCACCGTGCCCGGCTCGTAGTCCATCACCGTCAGCGTCATGCGCTCGGCCTCGGTGGCGAAGATCGTCACGCCCTCGGCCGGGTTCAAGCGGACACAGTCGTCTGGCCAGAACACGTGTTGGTACATGGTTGGGGTCTCGGGGCTGGGGTTGCAGTTGGGGATCACGCCCGCGGGTGGAACTTGCGGTGCACCCGCTTCAGACGCGAGTGGTCCACGTGCGTGTAGATCTGCGTGGTGGCGATGCTGGCGTGGCCGAGCATCTCCTGGACTTGGCGCAGGTCGGCCCCGCCGGCCAGCATGTGGGTGGCGAAGCTGTGGCGCAGCGTGTGCGGGCTGACCTCGGCCGGGGCCCCGGCCCGCCGGGCGTAGCGTTTCAGCAGCTCCCAGATCCGCTCGCGCCGCAGACGCCGCCCGCGGGCGGAGAGCAGCACCCAGTCGACCGGCCCGGCCGCCCTGGCTGCGAGCCGGGGGCGTTCGTGCTCGAGGTACTCGTGCACCGCGTCGGCGGCCCGGCGCCCCAGCGGCACGAGCCGCTCCTTGCTCCCCTTACCCCGGCAGCGGCAGAAGCCCTCGGAGAGCCGCATGTCGCGCATCGCCAGGCCCGAAATTTCCGAGGCTCGGCAGCCCGTGGCGTAGAGCAGCTCGAGCATCGCCCGGTCGCGGCGCCAGCAGGCGTCGTAGCGGTTCGGGGCGGCAAACAGCCGATCGACCTGCTCGGGGCTGAGGACCTGGGGCACGCGCTGCCAGAGCTTTTGGCTGCCCAACAGCTCGGCCAGGTTATCCTTAAGCACCCCCTCGAGCTGCAAGTAGCGGAAGAAGACCCGTAGCGACACGATGTGCCGGGCGACCGAGGCCGGGGCCAGCCCCTGCTCGTGCAGCCAGCCGGTGAAGTCGGCCAGGTCGCGGATCGAGAGCTTCGTGGGGTTGCGCCCCTGGAGCCAGGCCACGAACCGCCGAAGGTCCCGGCGATAGGCCGCCACCGTGTTCTCGGCCAGATGGCACTCGCCGGCCGCGTAATCGACGAACCCGTCCACCCAAGTCTCGGCCAACGGGCGTGCCCGGGTCGGCTTGGGGTGGGTCGGTTTGCGGCGGCTAGCGGGCATCGGAGTTGAGAGCGGGGAGTTGAGAGTTGAGAGTTGAGCGTTGAGCGTTGCGACGATGGTAGCCGCGGGCGGCAGCCCGCGGGGGCGGTGGCGCTTGCCGCCCCCTACATCGAGGGGGGAAGCGTTCAGTGATATCACCTGCTCATCCCTTCGGGCCGCCGCGCCACCATTCTTCAGCCGATCCACCGGGCTGCACGTCGCCCCCCGACCCGGTACAATCGATGGCCCTGGGAAACTGAAGTACGACAGCCTTCCAAGGCCGTCGCCGCCGCGTCCGAGTGCTCGATGGCCTTGGAAGGCCGTCGTACGAGGTCCCTTTCCAAGAACGTCCCGGAGTCTCGCCCATGCCCCGCAACCCCGCGATCGTCCCGCTGGCCGAGCTGGCCGACGGCCAGGAGGGCGACTTCTTCGCCCAGCTCACGGCCCGGGAGCAGCTCACCACGAAGACGGGCAAGCCCTACTTCAAGGTCACGTTCCGCGACGCGGGCCGGGAGGTGAGCTTCCCGATCTGGGCCGATTCGCCCTGGGCGGTCGAGTGCCGCGACGGCTGGAGCCCGGGCAGCTTCTACAAACTCCGGGCGGTCTATCGCGAGACGCGGTTTGGCCCGCAGTTGGACATCCTCAAGATCCGCGCGGCGACCGAGGCCGATCGCTCGGACGGCTTCGACCCGGGCGAGTGCCGCCCCCAGTCGCGGTTCGACCCGGCCGCCATGTTCGACGAGCTGCTGGCGATCGTCGGCGAGCGGATCGCCGGGCGCCCGCTTCGCGAGCTGGTCGAGTCGATCCTCACCTCGAACCGCGAGGCCCTGCTGAGCTGCCCGGCGGCCCGGCGCAATCACCACGCGTTTTCCGGCGGGCTGTTGGAGCACACGTTGAGCGTCACGCGCACGTGCGTCTACTTGGCCGATAAGTACGCGGAGTATTACCCGGACATGGAGCCGCCGTTGAGCAAAGACCTGGTCGTCGCCGGGGCGGTGCTGCACGACGTCGGCAAGCTCCGCGAGCTGGCCGAAGGGCCCGAGGGGACCTACTACACGGCCGAGGGGGCGATGATCGGCCACCTCCTGCAAGGCCGCGACATGGTGCGCGAGGCGGCGGCCGGAGGGAAGCTCGACCCGGAGACGCTCCTGCGCCTGGAGCACCTGCTCATTGCCCACCAGCGCCTACCCGAGTGGGGCTCGCCCAAGCCGCCCATGACGCCCGAGGCCCTGATCGTCCACTACGCCGACGACTTAGACGCCAAGTTCCACATGATGCAGTCCATCCTCCACGACGACCGCAACCCGGGCCCGGTCACCTCGAAGAAGAACGTGCTGATGCAGCACGTGTTTCGGGGGCTGGAGTAACGCACGACATGTAGCGTGGGCCGAGCGAAGCGAGTCCCACCAACGCGCCACCGGGGCATCGGTCTTCCCCTGATTCCGACTAACGATCGCCGCAGGAGGTTTTACCTGTTGAAGAGGTCCAGCGTTCCGATCATTCCCCATATGAAGCTCGCCGCCAGAAACGGAGCCCCTTCAATGGGAAATCGCTTTGCCGCTGCCGTCGTATGTTCAAACCCGATTTTCACGCACGCAACGCCGACGAGAACAGTAACCAACAACACCAAGGCGCCAATGCCATGTAGCCGCGCGTTGTGCGGCTTGCTTGTGCCTTCGAGCCAGCAGCGTTCCGGACGTTGGGGATCGAATCGAATACCGATGGAAATGGGCGGCCGTTTTCCAATCAATTCGCCCTGGAGGCCGTCCGGAAACGCAGTATGTGGTCGCACGAATGTCGCTCGATGGCGCCGCCCGGCCGTGTCCGAGAACTCACATTCGAGCCGCCGAATCGTCGCACCGCCAACCCAGTCACTTCCCAGTGATGCGACCACGATTTCTCCGTCGTCGGCTAACACGGAGCGGGCAAAAGCGCGCCGTTCGGTGAAGTAGTCTTCAGCGGTTATTGCCAGATCGAAGCCAATTCCCAGGGCGAAGCTAAGCCAAATCAGCGTCTTGAGCCGGGAAGGCAACGGTCCTCGGGCTGAAAGACCACAGAGATAGTAGAGATACCAAAACAGGGCTATCGCCTCAGACATCCAGAACACCGGTATGCGCCACCACTCCATACGACTGTGCTCCGCCTGTATCCAAGCGGAGCCACCCCAAATTCCGAGACAGAAGACAACGAGGGGGACAAAAGGGAGGAAGCGTTTGACCCTTGCCTCCCAGCGAGCATGCCAATCGGAGTCTGCTTCGATATTCGTCACTAATCGGAAGCCGTTGGATCAGGTGGACGACGGCCCGTTTCGGTGTGCAGCCCGTGGCTGGCGTTTTCTTGCAGATCGCGTCCGGCGTCTACCGGACATTGTAGGCTCCCGCTACGGACGGCGCGAAGCCCCGCCGCCGCTCAATCCCCGCGCCCAGCGCGGCGAGCTTCCGATCGAGGCGCTCGTAGCCGCGGTCGAGGTGGTGGATTTGGTGGACCGTGGTGGTGCCGCGGGCGGACAGGGCGGCCAGCACCAGGGCGGCGCTGGCGCGGAGGTCGGAGGCGGTTACGGGGGCGCCGGTTAGGTGGTTTACCCCTTCAATCTCCACGCCCGCGCCGCGGCGGTCGATTTGGGCGCCGAGCCGGGCCAGCTCGGGCACGTGCAGAAACCGCTCGGGGAAGACCGTGTCGCGGACCGTGCTGGTGCCCGGGGCCAGGCAGCAAAGCGCGGTGAGCTGGGCCTGCACGTCGGTGGGCACGCCCGGATAGGGCTCGGCCGTGACCTGCACCGGGCGGAGCGGGCGCGGGGCCGAGAGCGAAACCGAGCCGTCGCCCACGTCGAGGTGCAGGCCGGCCGCTTCGAGCACGTCGAGCACGGCGGTGAGCTGCCCGGGGACCACGCCGGTGACCGTGGCCCGGCCGCGGGTGATTGCGGCGGCGATTAAGAGCGTGGCCGCCTCGATCCGGTCGGGGATGATCTCATGGGCGGCCCCGCCGAGCTGATCCACGCCGCGGATGTGCAAGGTCGAGGTGCCCAGCCCGTCGATCCGGGCACCCATGCGAGTGAGCAGCCGGCCGAGGTCGACGATCTCCGGCTCGCGCGCGGCGCCGGTGATGACGGTTTCACCCCGGGCGAGCACCGCGGCCGACAGCACGTTGGCCGTGCCGGTCACCGTGGGGCCGCGCGGACCGGCCAGCTCGATCCTCGCGCCCTGGAGGCGCTTGGAGCCTATCCGAAAAGGGGTCAGACCCCCTTGGCTTAAGGGGTCAGACCCCTTTTCGGATAGGCTCTTCGCCTCGGCCACGACGTATCCCCGCTTAAGGCGCAGGTCGGCCCCCAGCGCAGCCAGGCCCTTCAGATGCAAATCGACGGGCCGGTGTCCGATGTGGCACCCGCCGGGCAGCGAGACCACGGCCCTGCCCCGCCGGGCCAAGAGCGGGCCGAGCACGCAGAACCCGGCCCGCATCTGGCGCAGCAAGCGGTACGGGGCGAGCACGGGCGCCGGATCGACGGGCGTTAGGTCGAGCGCCCCGTCGCCGGTTCGGGCCACGTCGACCCCCAAACGCCCAAGCAGGCGCGACATCGTGCGAACGTCGGTAAGGCGCGGCACCCGCACAAGGTGCAGAGGTTCCTCGGCCAGCAGCGCGGCGGCCATCATCGGCAAGGCGGCGTTCTTCGAGCCGCTGGCGCGCACGGTGCCGGAGAGGGGAAGGCGGCCGGTGATGGCGAAGTGCGGCATCTGTTTCCCTCGGCCCCCCCGCACGCAGTGCGGGGGCTTTTCACTCCCCACTCCCCACCCCCCACTTCCCACTCCCCACTTCATTGCTTGCGCGCGACGAGCACGCGGGGCTGGCGCGCGAGGTCCTTGATGGTGTCGCACAGTTCGAGGCGCGGCTCGGATTGCAGTACTTGGCGGGCGGCGGCGTGGATCGTGGGGCCGATCTCGATCAGCAGGTATCCGCCGGGGCGGAGGCGCTCGGCGGCCTGGGGCACGAGGCGCTCGATCACCTCGGTGCCGCGGGGGCCGGCCAGGAGCGCCTCGCGGGGCTCGAAACGCCGCACTTCCTCGGCGAGCCGGTCGAACTCGCCCTCGGCCACGTAGGGCGGGTTGCTCACCACGAAATCGAACGTCGCCCGGCCGTCGACCGACGCGAAGAGGTCGCTCTGGATGAAGTCGATCCGGTCGGCCACGCCGTGGTCGGCCGCGTTCTGCCGGGCCACTGCGAGGGCGGCGGGGCCAGTGTCGATCGCGGTCACGCGGCAGCCGGGCAGGTGCCTGGCCGCGCACACGGCGATCACCCCGCTGCCGGTCCCCACGTCGGCCACCGCGCACGGCCCGGCGTCTTCGCGTGCCCGGGCCAGGTCCAACAGCGCGATCACCAGGTGCTCGGTCTCCGGCCGGGGGATGAGCACGGCCGGGGTGACGCGGAAGCTGAGCGAATAGAACTCCCGGCGCCCGACCAGGTAGGCCACCGGCTCGCCGGCCGCCCGGCGGCGGACCAGCTCGCGGAAGGCCGCGCGCGGGCCGTCGCCGGGCTGCTCCTCGAAGCGGGTGTAGAGCTCGATCCGCCGGCAGCCGAGGGCTTCGGCCAGCAGCACCTCAGCGTCGAGCCGCGCGGTTTCGGAACCGTGGTCCTTCAGGTAGTCGGCCGTCCAGGCGAGCAGCCGGCCGACGGTCCACGGTTCGGATGGCGGCATGGGCTCACTCCAGCGGCCCGAACGCGGCCCGCTGCTCTTGGCGCTCGTACTCCAACAGCGCGTCGATCACCGGGTCCAGCTCGCCGGCCATGATGGCGTCGAGCTTGTAGAGCGTCAAGTTGATGCGGTGGTCGGTCACCCGGTTCTGCGGGAAGTTGTAGGTGCGGATCCGCTGGCTGCGGTCGCCCGAGCCGATCTTCGACTTGCGTTCCGATGCCCGCTTCTTGTCTTCTTCTTCGCGCTTGCGTTCGTAGAGCCGGGTCTTGAGCACGCGCAGGGCCTTGGCCCGGTTCTTGTGCTGGCTTTTTTCGTCCTGGATGCTCACGACCAGCCCGGTCTCGAAGTGGGTCAAGCGGATGGCCGAGGCGGTCTTGTTGACGTGCTGGCCGCCGGGTCCGCTGGCGTGGAAGACGTCCTCGCGGTAGTCGTCGGGCTTCAGATCGATTTCGACGTCCTCGGGCTCGGCCATCACGGCCACGGTGGCGGCCGAGGTGTGGATGCGGCCCTGGGCCTCGGTCTCGGGCACGCGCTGGACCCGGTGGCCGCCGCTCTCGTACTGCAGGCGCTGGAAAACTCCCTCCCCCTCCAGCTCGAGGATGATCTCCTTGAACCCGCCCAGCTCGGTCGGGTTGGCGTCCATCACCTCGACCTTCCAGCGCCGGTCCTCGGCGTAGCGCTTGTACATTTCGTACAGGTCGCGGGCGAACAGGGCCGCCTCCTCGCCGCCGGTGCCGGCGCGGATCTCCATGACGCAACGGGTGCGGTTGGCGTCCTCGCCGCCCACGGTCATGTCCAACAGCTCGTTCCAGTACTCCTCGCGCTCGCTGCGCAGCTCGGGCAGCTCGGCCTCGGCCAGCTCGCGCATTTCGGGGTCGGGTCCCCGGGCAAGCTCTCGGGCCTCGGTGATCTGGGTATTGAGCTTCCGGAAGCGGCGGTACTTCGTGGCCAGCTTGGCCAGCGAGCCGTGTTCCCGGGCCACGGCCGAGAGCCGCGCGGGGTTCGAGAGCACCTCGGAGTCGACGAGCTGCTTCTCAAGCTCCTCGAAACGCTGCAACTTCTCTTCCAGTAGGTCGCGCATGGCGATGAAACCGAAGCGAGGAAAGGCCGACCAAGGGCCGTCAATACACCCCGATTGTAGGACGGACTTCCAGTCCGTCGTACGGGGGGTGACGGACTGGAAGTCCGTCCTACACCAGCCGCGGAGCGCGCAGACCGCTCGCGCCGCGGACAAGCTATCCAAGGGGCTACGATTCGGCCTCGGCCGGGGGCTCTTCGGCAGGCGCCTCTTCGGCGGGCGGCGGGGCCGGCTGCTTCTTGCCCCGCTTCAGGCTGGCGTAGCCGGCCGCGGCGAATTTCCGCTGGAACTTCTCGATCCGGCCCGCCGTGTCGACGTACTTCAGCTTGCCGGTGTAGAAGGGGTGGCAGACGTTGCAGATGTCGACTTTCAGCTCCGGCTGGGTGCTCCGCGTCTGGAAGGTGTTTCCGCAGCCGCAGGTGACCTGCGTCACGACGTATCTCGGATGGATCCCCTCTTTCATAACCGGTCCCTCGTTGGGCGATGGTTCGCGATAATCCGCTCGGCGGGGCCTTTGTGCCCCCTCCCATGGGGAGCCCGACCGCCGGTTGCTCTCATACCAGATTGAGGCGCTCCGCGACGCCTGGGTTCACCACCCCGCGCGCCGGAGCCCCCGTGCAAACTCCCGATTCTACCCCTCGGGCGGCAGCAACGCAAGCCCCACCGTGGAACGTCAGGGCACTTGAAGAGATGCCGCTTGCGGCTGCGTGCGTGCTATCCGTCGCTCTCTTTCGGCGGCACAGGCTCAGGTTCCCCTGGTGGGGTCTCGGTTTCGCCCGGCGGCGGTGGGGCCGACTCATCCGGGGCGGGCTCGGCTTCGTCCACCGAGCCGGGAATGGGAACTGTGGAAGGCACCGACGGCACGTCATCCTCACCCGGAAGCCCCGGGATCGGCGCCATCGGCGGGACCTCGCCTTCGCCGGGAAGCCCCGGAACCGGCTCGGGCGGCGGCATCTCGCCCTCGCCGGGCAGGCTCGGCAGGCCCGGCGTCGGCTCGATGAGCGGGGGCACCGCGCCGGGCAGCTCGACGGCCGGCCCGCCGGGCGTCGGCGCCACCGGCTTCGGTTCGGGGGCGACCGGCTCGGGGGCCTCGGGTTCGGGCTCAACCGGCTCGCCAGGCTCCGTTTCGCCGGGCTCGGGTTCGCCGGGGGGTGGGGCGGACGTTGCCACCAGTTCCCGCAGCCACCGGGCCCGCAGGAAGCTGCCCATGTGGCCCGGCGCGCTGCTATCGACGATGTACTGCTCGATGGCGTCGTCG
>Ga0180437_10003235_pt1 | contig 24526 bp, 19 predicted proteins | sample SS_ome_4_FD_132410 | JGI IMG/M metagenome (GOLD analysis project Ga0180437, IMG submission 132410) | Hypersaline lake sediment archaeal communities from the Salton Sea, California, USA - SS_3_D_1 metaG | ecosystem: Environmental > Aquatic > Non-marine Saline and Alkaline > Hypersaline >... | reverse complement strand
ACATATTTCGGTCAGTTATCATTTGCAAAATCTTTTGGGTATCTGACTCGGATACAACTTTTGCCCTACAAGCCTCTCTAGCCACCGGTTTGGGAGCATTAAATTCAAGGTCAATTTTCATTGCGTCTTCTAAGTATCTTTTCAGGTATTTCCAGAAAAGATCGGTTGTGAATTCGAATCTCTGTATCATTGAATCACGAAGAGTGCGATAAAGGCTCTCAGGTTGGATGACATCAACCTGCTGTGCAATCTCATCAACTTTTCCAAAATTATCAACTGCTTCTTTTAAGCTTGCCAAAGCTAACAAGAATTGATTATTTCCAAATCTTTCTTTCTCTTGATTAAGTTCCATAATAATTTTAGAATATACATTTTACTCGAAACATCAAATATTATCTCAATAATGAGGAGTAGTATTATGCAAATTACTCAGTTTTTTGCAGTTTTTTTTATATGTATAGTAAGCATACAAGTTGTCCTACCCCAAGAAGCACCTCAAAATCAATTAGAACGACAAATCTTATACGCTCCTGCAAGAGAAGCTTATAATAAAAAAATTGGAATCCAAAAAAAAGAAAAGAAAAAAGGCTGCATCTTTTGCCATCAATTACAAGAAAAAAATGATAAAAAAAATATTTTATTAGCACGATTTAAACATACCGCTGTGTGGCTCAATCTCTATCCATACAACAAGGGCCACCTTTTAATTATGCCAAAACAGCATGTAAAAGATCTTGATGCTTTGAGCAAACAGGAGAAGACTGAGCTCTTTGAGATTATTATAAAAACACCCAATATTTTAAAAGATGTCTTAGGAGCAGAAGGCACAAATATAGGAATAAATCTGGGTAAAATTGGTGGGGCAAGTAAGCCAGACCACCTTCATATTCATGCTATTCCCCGATATTCCCACACTCATCCTAATCGCCTACAGATAGGATTTATCCATACTGTAGGAGAAACCCAGGTAGTACAATGGAGTATGGAAAAGTTGTATGCGTTACTTAAAGCAAAATATGACCTTCTCAAGCAACAAATAAATCTTGAATAAGATCAGCAGCCTCATCAATAAGCCGTTCAACATCTTCCGGTGGTTCTGAAAAGTTCTGAAGAACATAATCGCCAACCATAGCTTTAATAGACGGTCTTCCTATGCCAAAACGTAATCGCACAAAATCTTTTCCACAAAATTGGATAATAGATCGCAGGCCATTGTGTCCTCGTGCACTACCACCCTCTCGTATTTTTATTTTTCCAAATGGAAACTCAAGCTCATCATGGACCACGAGAATATGTTCTGCCTTAATTCCTTTTTTTTGCAGAAATGGAATAACCTCTCCGGAAAGATTCATGAAGGTTTGAGGCTTTAGCAAAAAAACATTTTTCCCATTGATGTTGATAGTAGTTATCTCCATCTTTTGTTTTACTTCCCATACACCACCAAACCGTTCAGCAAGTTTATCTACTATCTGAAACCCTATATTGTGACGATTGTAATAATATTTTGGCCCCGGATTTCCTAAGCCAATTATTGCCTTAATATCAAAATCGTGCGATTCCTTCATTAAAAATCCTATTATCCAGATTAAAAAAATAATAGCTGATATAATAATACTTTTTTTATAAGACATTATACTTATAAATATTTTACGTAATCAACCAAAGCGTCGCTTATATCAAATGTTTCTATTTTATCAATCTTTTTATCATCAGACAATCCAATGGAGTTTGAGACATAGATTTTTTCAAATACACTCGACTCAAGTGCATTGGGGGCATTAGCAGATAATACAGGGTGTACAAAATAACCGTACACATGAGATACCTCTTTTGAAACCAGAATATCGGCAACTTTCATCGCTGTGCTCCCTGTATCGATAATATCATCAATAATAATTGCTCTTTTACCCAAACAGTCGCCAGTTACCCCTACAATTTCTACTTTATTTATATCATATCTTTTTTTACTAAAAAAGACGGTCGGCAGATGTAACATTGAGGCTATAGCACGAACACGCTCCTTTGCCCCGTCATCCGGAGCAACAAGACATAACGTTTCTCGATCTTCAAACCTATTTCTTATATGGGAAGCAATAAGACTATGGAGGCTGATATTACAAAATGGAATCGAGAAGAACGCAGCTAGTTTTTTATTGTGGGCTTCAACAACCGTAACAGAATCAGCTCCTGCAGTCTCAACTAGTTTTGCAATAATACCGGCGTTACCAGGCTTACCTGTCTTTTTATTTATACATTGCCGAGAATATCCAAAATAAGGAATAATAAGATGAACTTTTTTAGCCCCTCTTTTTTTTAAAAGATCTATGAGAAATAGAAGCTGCATTATATGCTCATCTACAGGCTCACAAGTAGAATGTATAACAAAGGCTAATTTACCTTTTACATTCAGATCTTCTTTCAACCGCACCTCAATTTCACTATCGGCAAACTGTACAATGTCTGCAATATAAAGATCTTTTTTAAATCTTTTGGCTACATCAGCAGCCAGTGCAAACGCTTTATTTAAAGAAAAAAACTCAAATTTATTTTTCATATCCAGCCAAAAAATAAACAATTATTAACAATTACAACAAAAATGGCTGGTAAATATTTGTATATTTACCAGCCAAAAAATTTTAACAAAAAGAAACATTACGCAGCGGTAGAAGCCTTTGAAGCATTAGTTGCTGGACTCTTTTTGTCATATGCTGTATTCATATTCTGTACAATGGAAGATGTGCTACTAATTTTATCAGGATTGATAATAAAGACTCTTCCTGTTGCAACATCAACCATGACGTCTTTACCTTCTTTGCGTCCTTGCTCATACACAGCATCGGAAAGCTCTTTAAACAATTTTTCTTGTGTATGACGAATTACAAGATTTAGGTCTTCTTCATATCCTTTTGCTTTATTTTCAATGTCCCGCTTCATCTTAATGATCTCTTTTTCTGCGGCTTCTCTTGCAGCTACAGAGAGAGTTGAAGCTTTTGCAGGATCTTGTAAATCTCTTACCTTTGCTGAATATACGGCCTCTGAAGATTTAAATTCCTGTGCATATTCATTACGTTTTTTTTCTATTGCTCCAAACGATTCTTTACCAGCCTTGGACTCACTTATGGCAAGTGCAGAATTGAAATAGCCAGCTTTTACATTTTCATCAGAAGCAACAACGTTTGCAGCAGTTACTTTTTTGGCAGCATCCGGTTTGCTATTTTTTTCAGCAAATGCAACGCCACAGATAACAAGAGAAACAACGAGGGAGAGTAATAGGTTTTTCTTATACATAATCTAACCTCTTAGGCTTAGAAAAATGGGGTTAAAAAAATGAGACATCTTGAACTCTAATCTACACTTTTTCAAAAAATAGTCAACCAGAACAGCAGGTGAAATATGTCTTACATCTGGTATGCTATAGCTATCGCATTGAAAAAACCTACTGTAAAAAAGAAAATCAATAACAAAAAGGAAAAATAATGCTCAAAAAACTTACTCTTGTTTTTTCATTTGTAATTTTAGTTTTTTGCTTCTATCCCCTAGAAACGCTTTGCATGAAAAAATCAACACGACGAGTACTATGTGATACGTCTGAGAAGTTCCGCGCTGCAGATCGATATGACCTCACTATTGCACCCTATAAAGGATCTCCCACAGAGTTTTCAGTCAAAGATCGGCATACCAATAGAAATAACAAGATGAACGGAAGCAATGGATACCAAATAACAGCTTGTATAATTGACCAAGGGTATGCCTTTTGCGTGGAAAATAGAAATACCGTATTGATATGGGATTTAGAAAAAGAAAAAAAAATATGTGGTTTGAGATGGCCTCTTTATTTTTATTACGTTTTTGGCATATACCCCGAACAAAGGATATCATGCTCATTTGAGATTAATACTATTATCTTAAGCCCAAATTACAAAAATCTACTAGGAGTAGAAAGAGGGACTCAAAAACAAAAACCGATATGTCGCTTGCCGCACAACATATATAAGAAATTCCAGAAGAGTAGCATAATACATAGGTACAGTAATTAATCTATTTTTGCAATCGTCTGACAAGTAATTTTCTTATCTCCTCAATAAAGAAAATTGAAGAAGAAACGAGAAATATCAGTCCCCATTCAGACGCAGAAATCGGCTTAGTCCCAAAGATACGCTGCATAATTGGATTGTGAAGTACAAAATATTGTAAGCCCAAGACAACAGCTATGGCAACAAGCAGCCATTTATTGGTAAAAAGTCCCAATTGAAATACAGATTTTGTTTCTGACCGGCAATTCCAAGCATTAAACCATTGGAACATAGCCATGGTAATCAGGGTCATGGAACGCGCATGAACCATATCCTGTTTATAATAAAGAGAGAATATATAGATAGAACCTACTCCCATTGGCAAAGCCATATAAAACGTCTTGAGAAGAAGGGTTTTGTCGATAAGTCGAAGCCGTCCCTTTTGGATAAGATTTTTTTTCAGTATACCTTCTTCCGGCTTTTCGGTTGCCAGTGCTGTATCTAAAAAACCGTCGGTAACAAGATTTAACCATAAAATTTGTGCCGCTGATATAGGTAAGGGAAGCCCTAATATAACCGCAAAGAGAATAACCAATACTTCTCCCATATTGGTCGCAAAAAAGTAGAGAACAACACGGCGTAGTGTATAAAAAATATAGCGACCGTACTCGATAGCAAACACAATATTTGCAAATGAATCATCTAATAAAACCAAATCGGATGCCTGCTTTGCAACCTCCGTACCTATACCCCCCATAGCAATACCAAGATCAGCAGCCATTAAAGAAGGTGCATCATTTATTCCATCCCCGGTCATAGCCACAATTTTTCCTTTTTTTCTGAAAGCTGCAACAATCCTTAGTTTTTGATCAGGCGCAACACGTGCATAGACTGTAATTTTGTCCAATTTTTCCGCGAGCTCTTTATCTGACATCAAACGCAACTGAGCTCCATCAATGACATAGTCGCCCGATTGATAGATGCCCACTTTTTTTGCAACATACAGTGCTGTTTCTTTATGGTCTCCCGTAACCATTATCACGTTAATACCTGCTTCTTTTGTTTCTTTAATAAGCTTAGGAACTTCTGACCTAATAGAATCAGTAATACCAAATAAACCAAGATAGTATAAATGTGATTGTATAAGATGATTAAAAAATGCTTCCTTTGCATCATTACTTGAGAAATTATCGGGTACATCGTTCAGACTAAATTCTTTTATTGCAATAGCAACAATTCGCAAACCTTGAGAGAGTAATTTTTTAAAGCTATTTCTTGCTTCTGGCGTCATATTGTAAGATCGATCCATTATTACTTCAGGAGAACCTGAAATAAATACTATGCCTTTTCCATCTTTTTCATAAAATGCAGCATGATATTGCAAAATAGAACTAAACGGAATTTCATATAATAACCGATACTCTTTTTCAAGCTCACCTCTTTCAAGCCCCATTTTTTGAGATAATACAAACATCGAAGCTTCAGTAGGATCCCCTTTAATTTCAAATGTATTTGTTTGCGAAACAAAATGAATTTCTGCCCGATTTAGTAAGCATCCTGCCGTGCCTATAAGCAAAAGATTTTTGTTCTGTTTAGGATTAACGACTACCCCATCTTGGTACAAATCCCCTTTACGAAAGTAACCTTCTCCCGAAACATCAAATGTTTGACCATCAGCCACTACTTTTGAGACCATCAGCTCGTTCCGTGTCAATGTTCCTGTTTTATCGATAAGAATCACATCTGCCTGACCCAAAGCTTCTACAGCCTGCATACGCTTTACCAATACATTTAGCTTAGCCAATTTGTAGGCGCCCATAACCAACACAATAGTTAATACAACAGGAAGCCCTTCGGGTATAACACAGATAAATAATGCAGTAAGCATGACCAAAAGCTCGCGCATTGGTTTGCCGGTCGCTATTCCTATAGCAAAAATTATTACACACATCGTTAAAATAAAAAGAACGATCCAGCGAGAAAGATTATTAAGCTCTCTTCGCAACGGCATGTCAGATTCAATAAATTCGGTTACTCTATGAATCTTTCCTATTTCAGTTTTGGAACCAGTAGCCGTTACCACAGCCTTACCAGAACCAGATAATACATAGGTCCCTTTAAAGGCCATATTAGTTTGATCGTGTACCGGAAGGTCACCCTCAAGCGAATCCACTATCTTTTTAACCGGTGTAGATTCACCTGTTAAGACTGCCTCATCTATTTTTAAATTATGAGACTCTATAATTCGTGCATCCGCAGGAACTCGTTCACCCTCTAATAATAAAATAATATCTCCGGGAACAAGTGCCGAGTCGTCGACAAATAGTTTTTCCCCATCACGGATTACAACTGATTCTGATTTTATAAATCTCCTGAGGCTTTCTAAAATATTTCTAGCTCTTCCCTCTTGAATTGTTCCAACTAACGCATTAAAAAATAAAACCCCGGCAATGATAAATGCATCTAACCTATCATGACCTACAAAAAAAATTATCATGGCAGCAATCAACAGTATGTATATCAGAGGACTCTTAAACTGTCGTACAAAAACCTTTGGCCATGAATCTCTTACAACTTCAGGCAATACATTATGCCCATACTGTATAAACCGCTTTTGTATTTGGGATGCTGATAAGCCAAGTCGCGCATTTGTATGAAACTCTTTAATAACCTGCTCTTTAGAAAGACGATATGGCTGCTTCATTTTTTTCCTGATTCAAAACAAGATTAAAAAATACGCGGGGAAATATCTGCTTGGAATGCCCTAAATGAATCGCTTCACCCCACTCTCCCTTCATACATATTTCCCAGCGTATTAGGCTTTTTGTAAACCTATAATCATTTTATATAATTGAGAAAATCAAATTCAATATTATATTAAAAGCAATAAAAAAGGGCCCTAAAAAGGGCCCCTTTTAAAAAGGAGTCAAAATGAAAAAAACAATTTTTAATGAGATACCGCTATTTCTATGATAGGGCAAATACCTCTACTTCTTTTGAAACAATACGCCACTTTTAAATACTTTAGATATAATCTTATCTTTTTGATCACAACTATTACCAAGTAGAGCAGCTGCCAAAACCGATCTACCTAATCTATCTCTCGCATCTACTTTTATTGCAAAATTCAATACCATGTTTAAGTCATTATCGTTAAAAAATCTATGATTAAAAGATATTTCTTTATAATAAACTAACAGTTTCTCTACTGGTATTTGATTAGAAACATATCTATAATACCTCAATAGTTTGGCCAACGCAGACTGTTTTGCACAAATAGGAACTGCTGCATTTAACATTAACTTATCCATTTCCTCTACTGAGACTTCTGCAATTGGCAATACGTTGTATTTCTGGCTTTTTAAACTTTTTTCTTCAATTCTTTCTCTACAAACTGGGCAACTGCTCTTTTTTTGTCTTATCCACTTTAATATGCACGGTGAATGATAGAGGTGGCCACACGGAGTTACAGATACGTCATCTGTATCCTCAAACTTGTCGACACATATACAACATGCTTCTTCTTCGGACTCCACTTTAACTCGAGGTTTATTGTCACGCTGATTAATAAGAATTTTCATTACCCGGTTGTTATTTCTTTTGCGTGCTATACTCAAAACTGTGTTCCCCTCGTGATCTTTGGCATTTATATCTGCTCCCTTTGCAAGCAATAGCTTTACCACCTCTACCCTATCATACGAGCATGCATACATCAAAGGAGTCATACCATTAGGTCTAGTATTTACATCCACATCATTTTCAATTAAAAACTTTACCACCTCCAAATTTCCACGCCTACAGGCCCACATCAAAGGATTCAGGCCGTCTTTATTCTTCTTGTTTATATCCGCTTCATACTTAATTAAAAGTTGTACCATTTCTAGATTGTCTTCCTTACATGCTGCTATTAAAGGGGTGTTACATCCTGGTAGTTCTATACTATTTACATCTGCTCCCTGAGTAAGTAGAAATTCTAACATATCCACATAACCATATTCGATTGAAACTACCAAAAGATTCAAGCCATTACTCAGCGCAACATTCAGCCTCATTTTTTCGTTACATAAGAGCTTTGCTAATGCAATATTGTTAGCCAAAACTGCAAAGGTCAAGGGAGGACTACCATACTTATTAGTGTCGTTCACATCTGCTCCTTTTTCAATCAGAAGCCGCGCTATCTCTATATTGTTTTTCATACAAGCTGTTATTAAAGGAGTATTAGTCACTCGATTCTTACCATTTATGTTTGCCCCCTGATCAAGCAGAAGTTTTACCTTTTCTAGATTTTTCTCTTCAATCGCCCTACATAACAATTCACTCTTGTCTACTTCATCCTGCTTCATAGCGTACAAACCAGAACTTACACCGCAGACAAAAATTACAAACATTAATAAGAGGTTCTTTTTTGCTGTTTTCATATTAGTTCTCCATTTAATAGCATTTATTTAATTATTTAGATAATCAATTAATCACTGAAAATTTTTGATAAAAAGATTCCATTTGGTGGAGGCGATGGGAATCGAACCCATGTCCGCACTGCCTTTAACCCCAAGCAACTACATGCTTAGCCTTTACTTATACTCATTCTGCCACTCTAAAGACGCAAGTAAAGCAGATGAGCCAGTTTAGTGATACTAACCAGAATACAAAACTAAAAACTCTTTTCTGGCAGTCCTACCTTGTTATTATACGAGTCAGATCAGCTGATAGACACGCCTTCTGACAAGAGCTTTCGCTAATTAAGCGTAAGCTAGACCTGTATTTTGGTCTGCATTTATTATTCTGCCTGTTTGTTTAACGAGCACCTCAGACAAAGCTCGGCATGCTCTCAAAGCTATAAACAACACGTCGAAGCCAGTACGCCCCCGAAAATTTCAATTACTTATTTTTATAATAACCCAAATTTCATTTTTGTCAAGCAAATGTGCCCGTTTTTAAAGCCTTTTAACCGGTTGACAACTGATATATAAACTTTACAATAAAAAACAATTAAAATCTAATATAACGAGCTTCCCTTTTAACAAAACTATAAGGACTAAAAAATGAAAAAAGTGTTCTATTTGTTGCCCCTATTGTGCTCCTCATTGACTTTTGCTCATTGCTCTCGACTTATTTTAAGCTCTTTTCAACGTAAGCCACAAACATCAAAACCAAAAATTCGCAAAAAAAATGTTGAAAAAAAAGGGGAAAAAAGAGAGAAGAAAAAAGTAGTACCAAATAACCAAATTCCATTTTATTTGAGATGTCCCTAAGCTATTCGAAATACCATCAGTAGCGATATTTGCCTCGTAGTTCTCGCTCAGTCTCTCGCCTAATGTCTCGCTCTTTAAGAGCTTTTTTCTTATCTGGGGCCTTTTTATGCTTACAAATACCAAGCTCAACCTTAACTTTATTTTTTTTATTAAAATAGATCTTGAGCGGAACTATAGTCACTCCTTTTTTTGAAACATCTCCAATAAGGCGATTAAGCTCTTTCCTGTGCAGTAATAACTTCCTACTTCTTGTTGCCTGATCTTCTGCCTTTTCATACGCATACTGATACAGGGATATGTTGCAGTTAAGGAGATATAACTCACCCTCTTTTATAACAGCATAGGAACCGATTAAAGAACATCTACCAGCACGCAAAGATTTTACCTCGTCGCCTGTTAGAACAATCCCAGCCTCTAATGTATCGAGGATAGTATAATCATGATATGCTTTTTTGTTTTTGGCTATAATCTTCATTTATATTCACTTTGCCAGATTTCTTTGTATATATTTGGCGAGAAATACGCTTAAACACTACGGTTACTACAGGATACAGTATAACACTTATAACCAATCCAAGCAAGTTTCCTCCTATCATGAACGACCAGAAAGATAATCCGGAAAGCCCCGTATACTTAGCCATCAAATTATTTATAGAACCCATCCATGAAGGATTTAAGGCTAATGGATCTAATCCAAAAAACTTTAAAAGCCAATCACCAAATATGTAGTTGGTTGAATAAACGGGAATCATGGTCCAAGGATTATTGACCAGCCAGGTTGAAGCCAAACAAACAGCAAGATTCATAGAAAACAGCCAACACCCTGCCAAAATCATGACAGTATGAAAGCAAACAAAAGGTGAAAATGCAACAAATACCCCAAAACAAAAAGATATGGCCAAAACCCTTGGAGAACGCTCCTTTAAAACCAATGTTTCAAAAAAATGCTTGCTTTTTTGTATGATCATAGATAAACCTACAAGTAACACTGTTTGATAAATAATCACGTTTACGATATTATACAAGTAGATTATAATCGGCAAATTGTTTTAATGCAAAGGCAAAGGTGAGATGTGAAGGAAAAAATAGGTTTATTTTTACCCTTAATCTTTTTGTTACTTTCAAATAGCTTCATTATGCAAGGGGCAAGGAACAAAAGGAGTTATGATGGCATGGATAGAACTCACAGAGCAAACAACTCTTTCAAACATCCGGTATATAGTTTTGATAAGGCTCTGTATGTAGGCAATATACAATTTCCTCAATCCATACAAAATACCCCCCAAATGGCTGTTTATAGGGGTGGCATAAAAATAAAAACTGAAACGGATGAGGCAAGTAAAAATATACAATTTACGGTATCTGATGATAAAAGCTGCAAAACTTTTTATATATTGATAACACAAGATATACAACCGTATATCCAAGAACACACCGTCCAATATCTTAAAACAGATCCTAAGCAGGATTATAAATTTTATAGAATTGACCTTATAGAAAATAAAGCAGAACAGCCAGATGAGGATACATACAAGTGGAACATAAAAGATGAAACGATTCCAACAGATGGAAGGATTCCAGACAGCACAATAATTATTATATTTGATCCTTCATTTGTAGATAAGATAGAAGGAGGAACGAAGCTGGAACTTCCTAAGGTGATCATGAAGCAAAATATTGTAGAGATAGCTGGAGGATCAGAAGAAATGCTTCATGACAAAACAATTCAAATGCTTATGTCCTCTTTAGATCTCAATTTAATCCATACTAGATTAACTCCAGAAATAAAGCAAAACCATAAAAAGAAACTTGTCATAGCGATGGCAAATCCTGAAAGCTAGAAGGGAATCAAATTGTCACTGATTTGTGGAATAGAAACATCTTGTGATGAAACAGCAGCAGCAGTATATGATACAAAAAGAGGCTTATTATCGAATGCTGTGTTTTCTCAAATAGATCAACATAAATTTTTTGGTGGGGTTGTTCCTGAAATTGCATCTCGATCGCAACTTGAAAAAATAAATCCAATAGTTCAAGCCTCACTTGATCAAGCAGGTGTTCACTTAGATAATCTTGATGCAATCGCTGTGACCACCAAACCTGGTCTCCCTGGCTCATTACTCATTGGGGTTTGTTTTGCAAAGGCTATTGCATGGGCAAAAAAGAAAAAATTAATTGGAATCAACCATATGGAGGCGCACATATTTTCTGTTCTGCTTGAACATGATGTTCCCTTCCCTTTTTTATGTCTTACCGCTTCAGGAGGCCACACCTCACTATACTTTGTAAATGGTCTTGGTGATTATACATTATTGGGTCAGACCTTGGATGATGCTGCCGGTGAGGCCTTTGATAAAATAGCAAAAATGTTACATCTTCCATACCCAGGTGGTCCTGTAATAGAGCGACTCGCAGGGGCGGCTGGATTTAAAGATTATTTTCATTATCCTCGAGGTAGATTGGCATCTCTTGATTTTAGTTTTTCTGGACTCAAAACTGCTGTCTTATACGACTTAGTTAAAAAAGATGCGTATGATATGAAAGCAAAACAGTTCACCAAAAATAAAGACCTACGCTTAAAAGAGCAGGTCTCAAGCTCTTTGCTCGTCTGTATCGCTGATATTTTTAAGCAAAAACTTCATCAGGCATATAAAGAAAATCCACAAATAAAAGCTATCACTATTGTTGGAGGCGTTGCATGCAATAAATACATACGGAGTCAAGTTAAGCAATTCTGCCAATCTCAGAGGATACAATTTTTTGTACCCTCACCGAAATTCTGTACCGATAATGCAGCCATGGTTGCATTTGTTGGGGCCTATAAATATCAAAAGGGGGAATTTGCCGATATGTATCTTGATATTCTAGATTGAAGCTAAAATTCCCAGACTTTTAATAGGCAAAAAGCAATTATTTAGCAATAAAACTAAATATCTCTTGGCCTACCATACCAGAACAAATAAGCGTAAATGATCCATCTTCAAACTCTACCATCAGTCCTTCTTCAGGATCTTTGAAAAAACTAAAGGCTGAAACATTCGGCCAATACAAAAGAGGCCCTGCCTGATCCACTGATCTTATTTTAAGGGTACCCTTTTCTAGCGTAATATCTATATAGCTACAGCAGCATAGCTCATGCTGGATATCCTCAAAATCCTCTTTAGAATAAGCATCAAATGAAGAATCACCACCACAATTAACAACAACCACAACATCTTTTTTTGTACCATCATTTACAAACCTTAGATGCTCTATCTGGTTAAAGCTTAAAAATTTGAGCTTTTTTTGTAAATCAAATATATCTATTGTGGGGGAACTTTGATATTTCACCATCAAGAATTGATCATCTTCACTTAGCTTATATGCTTTGACATCAGAGAGACTAAATTCCGTAGAACAGCTTTCAAAGACATTCAATGTCCCAGATTTGTCCAAACTAACTTCAATATTACTCTCTTCTTTTTTAAGATAATCATCATACATACAACCTGAATTTCCATCGCATGGGCTACAATAACATCCGCAAGCATCATCGCAGTATTGCTCACAGCAACCTAATCCTGGACTTTTGTAACAATTGGTATTGCTGCTAGCAAATGCGCCACTTGATATAAGCAATGCAATGAAGGCAGCATACAAAAAACTCTTATTCTTAGGGAACATGGGGCCTCCTTAAGGATTTTGAAAAAGATTTAAATAATTAACTAAGCCTACAATAGCATAATTTAAAAAATAAACAAAAGGCTCTCTTTTAAGCCAATATAGCGCAAAGATTTATATTAGAAAATATACTCAAGCAAGAATCAGACCATAAAAAATCGCCACAAGCGCTGTGCTTATGGCGATTTCAACATTACCAAAAATTTAATTCTATATTATTAATTTTTCATAGAATCCAAAAAATCCTCATTTGTTTTATACTTTTTCATTTTATCGATGAGAAACTCCATTCCTTCTATAACGTTGAGCGTACTGAGGAATTTTTGCAATATCCACACCTTGTTAAGTATATCTTCTGGTAACAACAGATCATCTCTTCTTGTTCCAGAAGAAAGGAGATCAAAAGCAGGATAAATGCGCCTATTGGAAAGCTTACGCGTCATATGCATTTCCATGTTTCCTGTTCCCTTAAACTCTTCATAGATCACTTCATCCATTCGTGAACCAGTATCAACTAAAGCGGTTGCAATAATAGTTAATGAGCCCGCGTCTTTTGAATAACGAGCTGCACCAAAAAACTTCTTTGGCCTTTGCAATGCATTAGCATCAATACCACCAGTTAACACCTTCCCTGAGGCAGGAGCAATGGTATTATAAGCACGCGCTAATCTTGTTATAGAATCAAGTAAAATAACAACATCTTTGCCAGCCTCTACCAATCGCTTTGCTTTCTCGAGCACAATCTCGGCAACCTGAACATGTCTATTTGCAGATTCATCAAACGTTGAGCTTACTACTTCAGCATTGGAACCCTTTATATTCATTCGCATGTCAGTTACCTCTTCTGGTCTTTCATCAACCAAAAGAACAATTAAATAAACTTCTGGGTTTTCGGCTAATATCGCTTTTGCTATATCCTTGAGTAAGACTGTTTTACCAACTTTTGGCGGAGCAACAATCAAACCTCTTTGCCCTTTTCCTATAGGAGAAAAAATATCAATCAGTCGGGTAGATATAACACGAGGATCAAATTCTAAATTAAATTTCTTTTCTGGGTGATAGGGAGATAATCTATCGAAATTAAGCCTGTCGCCCGAAGGAATAGGATCCTGGAGATTAATTTTATTAATTTTTAAAAGAGCAAAATACTTTTCTCCATCTTTTGGCTTTCTGATAGTACCAGTAACCGTATCACCTGTCTTGAGACCGAAACGTCTTATTTGGGATGGGGATACATAGATATCATCGGGACCAGAAATATAATCGTACCGTGGAGATCGCAAAAAACCAAACCCATCAGGCAGTTTCTCCAGTACACCGGACACTTCTTCTTCCCTTTCTGGATGCTCTCTTACCTCTAAGATCTTGTGTAAGAGATCTTCTTTTCTCATTAAACTTGAGCCAATAATTCCAAGCCTTCTGGCAATATGGTTCAGCTCTGCAAAAGATAGCAATCTCAATTCCTCTACAGGCATCTCTTTAATCGATTTCACAAACAGATAATACCGGGCTTCTTGCTGTTGTTTATCCTGGTCTCGTCTGTTCTTCTCGAATCCTGCTCTCGAAGATGCTCTTCCATTATTTCTTGGATCTCGAGTCTGTCTTACTTCTTGCGATTTTCTATCATAAGATGGCTTACCCATCGGAGCTTTATTCGTAGGAGCTTTTGCCTCTACCGCTTTAATAGGCCGAGGAGCTATTTTTTCAATCTTGCTTTCAGAGGATTTCAGTTCTGGCTTTGCAATACTTACTTCTTGCTTTGCCAGCTGAGGATTCTCTTTCACGACTGTTTGCGAACTTTTACTTACAATCTTTTCATCTTTTTTATTACTTTTAGGCGGTCTTCCCCTTCTGGAAGGCTTTTTTGCTTCGTTGGTATATTTATCTGGTTCGACACTAGGCTTAGAAGCCTTTTTTGCAACTTCACCAGCTTGAGCCTTTGGCAACTTCTTGTTTTTTTCTTTTTCCTGCAAGGCTTTATTATTCTTTTCTTTTTGCATATCCTTCACAAAAACATCCTCTTAAAAATTAACACCGTATATGACATAGAAGAAAACCTTATGTTTATATTAAAAATAAATCATTCATTAGATTAATTATTAACTACTTTAACTACCTTTTATAATCCAAAAGACAAAAATGAAAGCGTACTATTTTTACTGCTCTTTTTTTCTATATAGCATAACCATAATGGGACTTGCTATGTAGATGGAAGAATAGGTTCCAAAAAATATTCCTACCAACAGAGCAAGAGAAAAATCTCTTAGTGCTTCTCCACCCAGAAAAAACATTGCACCAACTGTTAACAAGGTAGAGAAACTTGTAAGCAATGTACGTTTTAATGTTTGATTGAGGCTTGTGTTTACAATTTCTGCAATCGGGGCACCGCTCATTATCTTCATATTTCCTCTTATTCTCGAAAATATTACAATAGTATCATTTATCGAATAACCAAGCACAGCCAATATAGCACCGATAACACTGACAGAAATCTCCCGATTAAACAATAGGAATAATCCGAGCATCATTATAGCATCATGAAACAATGCTGCAACCGACCCTAAAGCAAAAGCAAAGGACCAGAACCTAAATGCTATGTACAAAAGCATAAGCAATAATGCTATTAAAACGGCTCTAATTGACTTCCAACGCAACTCAGATCCTATGCCAGGCCCAATAGCATCACTGGACAAAATATCCACAGGATTATCAGGGAGATCAGCCCTTATATAGCCGAGTATTTTATTGGCTAAGACATCAACTTCGCCCACATATTCTTTTACTCGAATCATCACCTCATCAGCAGAAAACTCCCTCGTAGAGGCCCCCTCAAATCCATTAGCTTCCAAGACTGAAAGAATTTCTGAGGGCTTAACTGGCTTTTGAAATTTCAGAAGAATCTGGGTACCACCTTGAAACTCAACACTATAATTAAAAGCTTGACCAGTCGTCTTTATTCTATACAAAAAGACACCAAAAATAGAAAAAATAACTGTTATAGAAATTAATAAACAGATATAACGATATTTCAGAAAATCAAACATATTACTCTCCACCGCAGATTAAAATTTTAAACATTTCAATATTGGATCTCATTGGCACTTTTATCAGTTTTTATATAATAAATCAAATTATTTACAAAATTTATTACGCTTCATTTCTAAGAAGCAATTGGAACAATTGAGATATATTTTCTTCCTTTTGGACCAAAATGAAACTTAATAACACCCTGAGTCTTGGCAAATAGCGTGTCATCAGAGCCTCTTCCTACACCATTGCCGGGATGAAATTTTGTTCCTCTTTGCCGAACAATTATTTCTCCTCCAAATACCCTTTGGCCGCCAAATAATTTAACACCAAGCCGTTTACTGTGACTATCACGTCCATTCTGCGTCGAACCACCAGATTTACTCGTTGCCATCGTAATCCTTTATAAAAAGTTAATTAAAATTCAGAACTTTTGAAATGAATTTGTAGATTTTAGAGTTTAGACTTCTCTTTATATCCTACTGATATTATGTATCGGAAAGAGATAAAAGTCAAATTTTGCTCACGTAAAATCCATATACTCTCGGTGGAGGAGAGGAGTAAACCCCATTTCCCACAGATTTCACAAGAGAATACTCTCCTGTAAAGAAGAAAAACCTCCATCTCCGCCACAACAAATTATAACTCTAATTGAAATCTATACTACTATTTTTTTTGGCCTCAAACTACTATTATTATTACATAAATTAAAAAATAGTCAAGAAATTAGGCCGTTCTTAGAAAATAATGAAAAAAACCCAATAAAACGGGGCTCAACTACTTAGTAACATCCTTCCATGAACTCCCAAACCGCGTAGTTACCACCAGATCTACATCCCAATCAACCACCGACTCAAGCGCCCTTTTTACTATCTTTTCTGACTCTTTTGCCTGATTTTTTGGCACTGAAATAAGTAATTCATCGTGTATTTGAAGCAAAACCTGCCCGTCCAGCTTCTTTTTTTTGAAAGCTTTGTGAAGTTCAATCATCCCTTTTTTCATTATTTCTGCAGCCGTTCCCTGGGCTTTTGTATTGATAGATACTCGCTTTGCAAGCTGATACAGAGTTTTATTCTTCTCATAAATACCGGGAATATACCGCCTTCTACCCCAATAGGTCTCGACATAGCCCTTTTTCTTTGTATCTAGAATAACAAGATCCATCCACGTAGAAACGCCTGGATATTGAGCAAAATAGGTGTCGATATACCGTTTCGCCTCAGAAAGTGGTATACCAATATCCTTTGACAAACCATATGGCGTAAGGCCGTATAATATGCTAAAATTGATACGTTTTCCTATCTGACGCTGCTTATGGGTCACCTTTTCAAAAGAAACCTCAAAGAGCCTTGAAGCGGTCTCTGTATGCACATCCCGACCTTCTGCAAATGCCTTTATTAGACCTTTATCTCCCGAAAGCTGTGCTAATACTCGAAGCTCAATCTGCGAATAATCAGCAGACAAAAAGAGATTTCCCTCCCTTGGCATAAATGCTGCTCGTATTTCAAGGCCAGCCCTATCGGCAGGGATATTTTGTAAATTTGGATCTGAACTTGAAAGACGGCCAGTTGCAACATCAGTCTGATTAAAAGTAGTATGAATACGCCCCGTTCTAGGATTAATATAGGTAGGGAGTGCATCAATATAGGTTGTTTTGAGCTTGCTATATTCACGATACTTTAGGATAAGTCCAGGGATAGGGTGAAGCTTTGCAAGTGTCTTTAAAACCTCCTGGTCAGTAGAATAGCCAGTTCCTCTGACACTCTTTTTTTGAGGAGGAAGCTTTAAATAGTAAAAAAGAAGCTCTTCTATCTGTTTTGGTGAATTGAGATTTATATTCTCATAGCTTTTTCCAACAAGGGCTATAATCTGCTCGCGTATCGTCGCAAGCTCCTTGGAGACCTTTTTATCAAGCTTTTCTAGCTTATTTTTATCAACAAATATTCCTGCCTGTTCCATTTCAAAAAGTATATTAATGAGCGGCTGTTCAATCTTATAATAGGCAAAATCTAACTTTTCTTTTTTTAACTCTTTTTTCAAAACCTTTGCGAGCTTCCAGGTCTGGTGGGAATCTGAAGCAGAATACAGTGTTGCAAGCTCAAGCGGCACATATGAAAAATTTTCAAACTTGTTTGCCTTAACTACCTCTTGATAAGTCAACATCGGCTCATCGAAATAGCTCATAGACAATGATTTTAAGCCATTTTTTTGGCGTTCTTTAGCAACTAATCGAGCTGCAATGAGCGTATCAAAATCAAGCCCTTTTAAGCCAATACCAGTTCCATATAAAATATGTTGATCAAATTTCGCATTATGAAAAATCTTTTTTATATCCTTATCTTCGAATATAGGTTTGAGATATTTCACCACAACTTCTTTGGGGAGCTGTGCTTCATCAACCTTATGTCCAAATGGGATATAATACGCCTCACCTTCCTTGATACAGACTGAAATTCCGACACAATCTGCTTGCATAGGATCTGTTCCATTGGTTTCGGTATCGGCAGCACATATTTTCTTTTTTTTGATCTTATAACAGAGCTCTTTGAGTTGCTTTTCGGTCGTTACCGTATAAAAACTATATTGCTCTAGAGCTTTAATTTTTTCTTCTAATGCACGACCACTCAGCAATTGATCTTTATCAATTTCTTGCAACAACGTTTTAAATGCAAGCTCTTGAAAGATTGGTTGTGCCTTTGCCCAATTTTTTGGCTCAAAAAGAAAATCATCTTTGGTCAAATCTGTATCAACTTTTTGGAGCAAAAAAAGCATGTGGCTTAAGAATGCATTTTCTTTGTTTGCCTGTAGTGCATTTTTGAGCCGCGGACGTGCAACCGAATCAAGATTAGCATAGAGATCTTTAAGGGATTCGAATTGATTAACCAACTCTAATGCTCCCTTTTTTCCAATTCCCCGAACTCCTGGAATATTATCAGAAGCATCTCCCAAAAGGGAAAAGTAAAAGGGAAGCTTTTTAATCGGAAAGCCCATTTTTTCTTCAAATACTGAGACATCAGTGACCTGATCTTTAAATGAATCATACATAACAATATTATCATTCAACATTTGGGCCATATCCTTATCAAGCGTCACGACTACAATCTTCCAACCCTTTTTTTCAAAATCCTTAGCAATGGAATAAATAATATCATCAGCCTCAATACCGGGGGCTTCAGCCTGACAAAGCCCAATTTTATCAGCTATGGCAACAATTCGCTTTTTTTGATCAAAAATATCACTTGGGGGAGCTTGACGGGTTGCCTTATAATCTTCATACATATCGTGACGAGTCGTTTTACCCTTACTATCCCACACTAATGAAATATATTTGGCATTAAATTTACTCATTAGCTTTCGTATCATTCGGCAGAAACTATACACCGCCTGTACAGGCTCACCTTTGCTTGTATGTAAGGGCCTCATTCCATAATATGCCCGATATAAAAATGAAGAACCATCGATTAAAAAAATAGTTTTTTCAGGATCATATTTTGTTTTTTTTGCCATCTTTTCCTCTTTATTCTTCCGACTTCTCAAATAATACCCTTTTTTAGATTTTTTCGATTTGCCCTTACTGTAGCAAGTTCCGCTACTCATAGCACTCCTGCCAATTGTAAGCAGAATTGTAAGCGACACTATTATTTTATGATATTTTGATATCAGCATTTGGTCCAGAACAAACAGAAGTTTAGATATACACGCTTGATTTAAAAAACCCATTCTATTCTCTATTAGAAATATACCAATATATTTTTACGTTGTCTATAGATTAAAATTAAAAATTGAATCTGACTTAGAAATAAATATAAAAATGGAGTAGACTTACTTATGCTATCGTGTTCTACCCTTTTACCAGATAAGCAAAAAACTATGTTCATACAAGTAAAGCTTTTAAAAGGCTTCCAAAAAATACTAACATACAAAATTCCGGAAGGGATTAATAACGGTAACTTAGTGGGAAAAATTGTTCGCGTTCCCATACGAAATCAAGAAACAAGTGCGATTGTTTTACATCAATTTACCCAACCGACTACTAAAACCAGCTTCAAAATTAGAGAAATAAAATATATTGAACCATTCCCTGAAGACAATGACTATAATCCATTTATTGCTCAGCTGGGAAGATATTATCAAATTGATACATTACACTTTTTAAAGAGAATACGAAGCTTTTTGGGCCAAAAAGAAACAAGCGACTTAATCCCATCTCATATAGTCAAACCCCCAAAAAAAAGTGAAAAGAAGAGCAAAAATAACAACATACACCTTACAGCTGAACAACAAAAGGTATGTACCTTTCTTTCAAACTATCTAGAAAATCAAAGCTATCGGCCAACGGTTTTACATGGAGTTACAGGGTCTGGCAAAACGGAAATTTATAAAAAAATCATTATTGAGACAATTGAAAAGGGAAAAACAAGCCTACTCTTGTTACCGGAAGTCACACTAGCAATTCAGTTTGAGAAACTTATGCGGGAGCAATTGCCGCAGGACATAGTAGTTTGTAGTTTTCACTCTGGTACAACCATTAAAAATAAAAAAGCAATGTGGCAGTATCTGATAAAGCAAAAGCCTATTTTGATTATCGGAGTGCACCTACCTGTACTGCTGCCAATTGCAAACCTTGGCTCTATTATTATTGATGAGGAGCATGAATCAGGCTACCAAGAGAAAAAACATCCAAAACTAAATACAAAAGATGCAGCAATACTACGTGCATACCAATATAACATTCCGATACTACTTGGCTCTGCCACACCCTCTTTGTCCACCTTATTTAACGTAAAAACCAAGGGCTGGAATTTTTTTCAACTTAAAAAAAGATTTGCTGGAACATTTCCAGAAATAAAAACGGTTTACTTAAATGACAAAAAATGTAGGAGAAATTTCTGGATCAGTCAAAATCTAGAAGATGAGATTAGAGATAGGCTTTCCAAAAAACAACAAGCTATTATTTTTCTCAATAGAAGGGGCTTTAGTTTTTTTGTACAGTGCAAAAAGTGCGATTTTATATTTTCATGCCCAAACTGCTCTGTTAGCCTGACATTACACAAAAACCATATACTCACTTGCCATTATTGTAGCCATACCATTACACATCCACAGGTATGCCCTACCTGTAAGGATAAACATAAAAAATTTATAAAAAAAGGAATTGGAACACAACAAGTAGTAACTATACTAGAAAAAATTTTTCCCCATGCCAGGATCGGTCGGGCAGACTTGGATACTACGACAAAGAAAAAAATATGGCAAAAGACGATAAATGAATTTGAAAATGGAACAATTGATATCTTGGTAGGCACACAAACCATTACTAAAGGATTCCATTTTCCTCGTGTTACACTCGTCGGTATTTTATGGGCAGATTTGCACCTGCATTTCCCTATCTTTAATGCAACTGAAACGACGCTACAACAACTTATCCAAGTTGCAGGAAGAGCAGGACGAAATAATATTAAAAGTAAAGTCATTGTACAGACTATGCATGATCACCCCGTTTTCAAGTTTTTAGATGAGGTCAACTATTTGAAATTTTATGAGTATGAAATACAAAAAAGAAAAGAATTGCGATACCCTCCCTACAGTCGGCTTGTTGAAATTGAGTTAAAACACACCCATGAGCCTGATATAGAAAAAGAAGCGGTCATGTTAGCAACCTATTTAATGGACCAACTAAAACAACAGGCAGATACCATGCAACTCCTGGGCCCCGCAAATCCACCTGTTTCTAAAATAAAAAATACCCATATGAGAAAAATCTATATAAAAGGAAATAACATCCATCTGATTGGAAAATTATTTCAGACGATTGACCGAACCAAATACAAAAGCAAAATCTTCTTTACACCTAACCCTGCAAATTAGTCTTAATTATTTTTTCTAACTATTTTTCTTAGATCTTTCATTAACCGTTTTTGGAATTTCTGAGCCGTTTTTAGTTCTTTGGTTGGATCATGAGCATCCTTGTAAAGATTATCAAGAGCAATAACAAGCGGCTGAGCAGAAAACCAGTCCTTCTTCACTATATAAGCACTACTTTTTTTTCTTCTTTTCTTTTTAAACATACAAAAATTATTGGTTACAGAACAAGCAAATAGTACCAAATAAGATATAACTCTACTTCTTTGTACCATAGACAACCTCTAAAATAATAGATTAAACGCTCCTTTTTTATCTTTACCAAAAAGAAACTTTCTATTTCTAGAGATTGCATTAATTTTTACTTACGGATAAAAAAATAGTTTCTAAAATGCCTCAGTTCCTCAATCGACTCCATAACATCATCAAGCGCTCTGTGGGTCTCTTTCTTTTTGAACTCAGCGTGTGGATCGTTAGGATACCAGCGAGCAACTACCTCCTTTATCGCGGTAACATCTAAGATTCGATAGTAACAGAAATTAACCAAGCTTGGCATATATTTTCGTAAAAAATTTTTATCCTGCCAGACAGAGTTACCTGCAAGCAAAGCAGTATTTGGATCGCAATACTTTTTAAAAAAGGCTAATGTTTCTTTTTCTGCTTGTTCTACTGTAATATGAGATTTTTTTACCTGCTCAAGAAGGCCAGACCTCTTGTGCATATCGATAACTTCTTTATGCATGCTATAAAGCAGTTGTTCAGATTGATGAATAACAAGATCTGGTCCTTTTGCAATGATATGCAGCTGGCTATCTGTTATAACAGAAGCTATCTCTAAAATCAGATCCTTGTCGGGATTCAGACCAGTCATTTCCAGATCTATCCAAATTAAATTTTTATCTCTTTCCATACTCTATTCCATTATATAAAAAAAGCTTTTTTCTTTACCAAAACCTATTTCAGTATTACCATATATTAATCAAAATGCGAAGATCTAAAACACAAAGGGGTACAGCATATGCAAAAAATGCGAGTCGGCGTCCTAATGGGAGGCAAATCCCAAGAAAGAGAAGTTTCATTCAATTCTGGAAGAACGATATGTGATCACCTCGATACTAATCGATATGAGATTATACCTCTATTTCAGACGAGAAAGGGTGAACTTTTTATTTTACCCTGGCACTTTTTGCATAGAGGAAAAACAAATGATTTTGTCCATCGCCTTCCAACAGAAGCAACTAAAATCGGTTGGGATGATCTTAAAGAGTTGGTTGATTTTATATATTTAGCTATGCATGGCAAATATGCAGAAGATGGAACCGTGCAAGGTTTTTTAGAGATTTTGGGCATTCCTTATTTAGGATCCAAGATTTTTGCTAGTAGCCTGGGGATGGATAAAATTATGCAAAAAGAGGTCCTACAATCGCATAACATAGCGGTAGCAAAAGGAATTGCAGTATACCCATACCAGATTAGAAAGTTTGAAAAATATAAACAGCATATTTTTGATCGATTAGACAAGGCTAAAATCAAGCCTCCGTACATTGTAAAGCCGAACCAGGAAGGCTCAAGCCTTGGTGTAGAAATGGTGCCTACAAAAAAAACATTAGATAAAGCACTAAAAAGAGCTTCTGCCGTGACACCAGGACATGAGCAACCAGTTTTAATAGAAGAAAAAATAGAAGGGAAAGAGATTTCTTGTTGTCTCATCACCGACACAAAAACTGGCAAACCAATTCCGCTTATACCAACTGAGATCACCCTAGAATCAGGAACCCATCTATTTGATTACGAACAAAAATATATGCCGGGCAAAGGACATGAACATACACCAGCCCGGTGCAGTAATGATATAATGCAAAAAATTCAAAAAATTTGTACTCGAGTAATGGAAATTTTAGACATAACAAATATGGCCCGCATTGATGGTTTTCTCACCGAGAACAATGAATTTGTGGTTATTGATCCAAATACCATCACTGGCATGGCACCATCAAGCTTTTTCTTCAGAGAAGCTGCAGAATTAAATATAAACCATACGCAACTTATAAATCATCTTATAGAAACTGAACTGCGTTACTACGGCTTACTTGAGCCTATCATTGAGCAAGAAAAAAAACAGGAAAAGAGTATGCAAGGTAAAAAAATAAACGTTGCGATACTGCTGGGAGGCAACACCAATGAAAAAGAGATCTCTCTGGAATCAGGTAGAAACATCACCTACAAACTATCTCCCAAAAAATATAACGCTATACCAATATTTGTATCACGCAATATGGAACTTTATAAGCTCACTAATCGAGAGCTAGTAAGAAATTCGACAAAAGAAATAGAGGAACTATTGTTGCCCCAAGATAAACTCAGATGGGATGATTTATCTGAAATAGCAGATTTTGTTTTTATAGCATTACATGGCGGACAGGGTGAAAATGGTGCAGTCCAAGGAACATTACAGATGCTTGGATTACCCTACAATGGCTCAGGAGTTCTTGCCAGCGCATTATGTGCAAATAAATCTAAGACAAATGAACTACTAAAGACAAAAGGTTTTGATGTACCACAGTCTCTCTTGCTATCCCATCAGGAGTGGGAGTGTAATAAAGATACATGGTTAGAAGAAATAGAAAAAAAGCTATCATTTCCCTTCATTTTAAAACCACATAATGATGGGTGTAGTGTATTAGTCGAAAAAATTAAAGATAAAAGAGATTT